>ERZ795062.2342-NODE-2342-length-12484-cov-8.313460_pt1 | contig 12484 bp, 9 predicted proteins | sample MGYA00375146_ERZ795062 | MGnify/ENA primary metagenome ERZ795062 (study PRJEB30191, sample SAMN05720281) | activated sludge metagenome | isolation source: Anaerobic digester | place: USA | collected 2015-07-16 ... | reverse complement strand
TGTCGCGCACGCCCTGGGCCGGGCAGGCCAGGACGTTGAGGTTCATGTGGTCCAGGCCCGCCGCATACAGCTGCTCGGCCAGGCCGAGGCGGTCGGTCATCGCCGCGATCGTGATCCGGTCGACGTCGTCGGTGGGCTCGGCCGCGGCCAGGGCGGCGAGGGTGGAGCGGCGCAGCGCCGAGTGCTCGGCCAGCCCGTCCGGAGAGAGGTCGTCGAGGTCGGCGTCGTGGCCGGCGATGCCGTAGTAGGTGGCTTCCATCGGGCTGAGGGCGACGAAGGAATCGACATAGGACTCGGCGATGGCGTCGATCGCCGTAGCGGGGCGCGCGGTGCCCGGACCGCTCTGCGGGTGAGTGCTCACCGGATGAACCTATCTGTCGCGGCTGGGCCCGCCAGGTGAGCTTGCCCGCCGACCGTCGCAATGTCGCTGCTGGATGCCTATCGTGGGGAGCATGCTCGCTGCCTATGCCGCCGCCCAAGATCGTGCGAACCCGTTGTCGGGCCTGGTCATCGGGGATCAACCCGAGCCGGCGGAGCGTCCCGGCTGGGTGACCGTCGACGTGCGGGCCTCCGGGCTCAATCACCACGACGTGTGGTCGCTCATGGGAGTCGGCCTGGCGCCCGACCGGCTGCCGATGATCCTCGGCTGCGACGGCGCGGGCGTCACCCCCGACGGACGCGAGGTCATCATCCACGCCGTGGTCGCCAGCGATGGCTGGCAGGGTGACGAAACCCTCGACCCGGCGCGCACCCTGCTGTCGGAGTTACACCCGGGCACGCTCGCCGAACGGGTGTCCGTGCCGGGGCACAATGTCGTGCCGAAGCCAGAGGGCATGTCGTGGGCGACGGCCGCGTGCCTGTCGACGGCGTGGCTCACGGCATACCGGATGTTGTTCGTCAACGCGGGGGTGACTCCCGGCGCCACGGTGCTCGTCCAAGGAGCCGGCGGCGGGGTGGCCACCGCGCTCATCCAGCTCGGCGCGGCCGCGGGCTATCGCATGTGGGTCACCTCGCGGGATGAGGCCAAAGCCGCCAAGGCGCTGGAGATCGGGGCCGACCGGGCCTTCGGGTCGGGGGAGCGGCTGCCCGAGCGGGTCGATGCGGTGATGGAGACCGTCGGCGCTGCGACCTGGTCGCACTCGGTCAACTCGCTCAAGCCGGGCGGCGCCATCGTCATCTCCGGCGCGACCAGCGGTGACGCGCCGGCGAAGGCCGAGTTGACCAAGATCTTCTTCAAGCAAATGCGGGTCGTCGGCTCGACGATGGGGTCCCGGGCCGAGTTGGAGCGGCTCGCGCAGTTCGTCGTGGCCCGCGGCATCGAGCCGGCGATCGACTCGACAGTGTCGCTGGCGGATGCGCGGGTCGGCTTCGAGCGGATGGCGGCGGGCGAACTCTTCGGCAAGGTCGTCGTCACGGTGGGCTGACCCCCTCGGGCAGCGCCACCTGCACGGGCGTCGGTATGCCGTGCCGCACCAGGTGCCCCCGGCCGGGGATCGCCTGGGTCACGATCGGCGTAGTGATCCCGCAGACGCGCTCGTAGCCCGGCGGGAGGGCTCCGAGCAGGAGCACCTCACCGTTGCGAGCGAGAGCCCCGGCCAGACTCGTGACGGCATCGGTGCTGTGCTGGGGCGTCGTGGCCAGGACGAGGAATCCCTGGTCCTCGTCGACCAGCCGCGCGATCTCACGCAGCACCTCGTCGATGGGGCCGGAGTCACAGCGGTGGGCGTCGTCGACGAGCACTGCGAGGTCGGGGTGAGACCGGCGCAGCGCAATGAGTTCGTCCACCTGGTCGTGGCGCAGCGCGGACACCCGAGGGAGCCCATCGGGTGGCGCGGTGGACAGCAGCGCGACCGGCATACCGGCCTGCGAGAGCGCGGTCTCGATGGTGCGCAGCGCTGTGCTCCGCCCCGCACCCGGAGACCCGACCACCACGAGCCGACGGGACCCATTCCCGGGTCGGAGCGCGACCGGCCGATCGCCATCGGTGCCGATGACGATTGCTCCTGGCTGAGTCGGCAGCGAGGCGAGGCTGACCCGACTCGGGAGCGACCGGACGCGGCGCGGAGCCCAGTCGGTGGGCAGCTGGTGACCGGGCGGCTCGGCAGGGTTCCCGTCCACAGCCCCCGCAGGAGCAGGGGGCACGAAAGCGAGCTGCAGGAGCAGCCCGGTCTTCGGGTCGATGGCCCGCCCGGGCGGAGCCTGGCCCGGCGCCTGACTCGGCCGCACTCCGGCACAGGTGAGGTCGATCGGGTCGGCGGGCAGCAGCAGCACGGTTGACCCGAAGCGGGCCGCCATCAGGCCGGTGAGCAACGCTCGACCGCCGGCCACCGCGACGTCCAGGTGCCGGTCGGCGGCATCGCGGACCAGGGCCTGCAGCCGGTCGGCCACCCGACCGGACGGGCTCAGTTGGTCGAGGAGCCGCTCCCAGTCGTCGACCAGCAGCAGCCGACGCAGCGGGCCCGGCGCAGGGGTGTCGAGGGCATCGATCAGTCGATCAACGGTGGCAGCATCGGCCGCAGCGACGCTGGCGCCGCACAGCGGCAGCTGGGCCAGATCGGCCAGCGCCCCGGTGTGCACGGCATACACCTGCCAGGGGTGCGGGCGCTGGGAGGTGACCCGGTGGGCCAGAGTCCGCAAGGTGCTCGACCGGCCCGACCGTGCGGTTCCCACGATCGCGAGCGCGCCGTCGTCCGGCGGATCCCAGGACCACGGCCGCTGGGCCAGCTGGGTGGGGTCATCGACCAGCCCCAGCGCGACCCCCGCCGGCACCTCGGCCAGGGCGTCGAGGTCCAGGAGGGTCGGCAACGGGGGCAACCACGGCGAGGTCGGCGGGGTCGCCCCGAGAGCGACGGTGGCCTGCCGGGTAGCCGCGACGAGAAGGTCGAGATCGGTCGGTCCGTCGGTCGGCTCGGTAGTGACCGGCAGCGGTATGCCGTCGACGCTCACCACGCGCACCTGCGCGGCCCGCGGGTCGGGGACGGGCGCGGTCACCCGGGCGGTCTGGAACTCGGTGATCGGCGTCGTGGCGCTGGCCAGGATGGCCCGACCCGGCGCGTGCTGCGGGAGGTCGGCAGCGTTGGTCACCCCGAGGACGTCGAGGGAGTCGACCGCATCGCGCACCCGCAGTGCGATCCGGCCCGAGAGGTTGGCGCGCATGTCCGCCGTGATCGCGCCCCCGGGACGTTGAGTCGCGATGACCAGGTGCACACCGAGCGAGCGACCGAGCGCGGCGATGCGGACCAGGCCCTGGACCAGATCTGGTAATTCATCTGCAAGAGAACGGAACTCATCGATGACGATGACGAGCCGGGGGATCCGGGGGTCTTGCTCGGTGCGCTTCCGACGGTAGGTGGCCAGGTCCGGACAGCTGTGCTCGGCCAACAGCCGCTCCCGGCGCCGGAGTTCGGCGGTGAGCGAGGCCAGGGCCCGTTCGGCCAGGTGCTGATCGAGGTCGGTGACCATCCCCACGACGTGGGGTAGGTCGCGGCAGGCGCCGAAGGCCGCCCCGCCCTTGTAGTCGACCAGGACGAAGCACCACTCGTCCGGGCGGTTGAGCGCAGCAGCGGCAGCGACGAGGCTCACGAGGAACTCGGACTTGCCCGATCCGGTCGTTCCGCCGACGAGGAAGTGGGGTCCGTCGTGGTCGAGGTCGAGCACGAGCGGGCCGGTTGCGGTGACTCCCAGGGGCAGTCGGGCAGCGGCCGGGTTGTGCGACCAGCGCTCGGTGAGTGCGGCGGCCCAGGTCTGCAGAGCCGGTGCGGGCTCGGCCTGTGGGGGCACAGCGAGATCCACCAGATCGGGAAGGCCCAAGGACTCCGCGAGACGGGCTCGCCCCGGGATGGCCGCTGCGCCGGGTCTGCCCGGTGCCTCACGCAATGGCGCCAGCGCGTCGGCCAGTTCCTCGGCCCAGAGCTGGGAGACGCCGTCACAGCGCAGCTCCGAGACCTGCTCCGGTATGCCGTGCAGGTCCGGCAGGTCCGGCAGGTCCGGCAGGTCCGGCAGGTCCGCGGCGTCGGCCAGCTCGACCACGCTGGTGGCGGCCGCCGGCAAGGCGCTGCGCGTCGGTGCCAGAGCGATGACCAGGGCGCCATCGGGCACCGCGGCCGCACACTGCCGGCCGACCGCAGTGAAGCAATCCACGACGACGAGAGTCCGTGGGCCGGCCGTGCCGATGCCGGCTCCGACGGAGACCAGGTGCGGCAGGCGCGCTGTCCAGCCCCAGGTCTCCTCGTCGCCGGCGACGGTCAGGTGTAGTGCGGCGGGACCGTGCCGGACAACGGCAGCGCCCAGGGCTGCCCGGGCCACCCGCAGTGCGGTGTCGCGTGGCCCGACCACCCCGAAGCCGCCGCCCGGGCGCACACGCAGCACGATCGGCACCTCCTCGACCAGGACCTCGCGATCGGCGACCGACGTGGTCGTCCGGGCGGGTGCTCGGCCGGTGCCGATCCGGATCGAGAGTCCATCGGCCGGGTCGCGGTCCCAGAGCAGGCTGAGTCGGCTGCGGGCCGCGTCGAGCACGGTGGCGGGGTGTGGGTCGGCCAGGCGACGGCATACCTGCTCTGTGGTCAGGGCGTCCGCGAGGCGCCGTTCCGCGGTGTCGAGGTCGGTGCGGTATGCCGTGCGCGCTGCCCGGCTGGTCCGTCGTCCCGATCGTCGGTCCTGCCACCAGGTGCCCAGGACCAGGGCCGGCGACATCAGGCCGAACAGCAGCATCGTCGGCGAGCGCAGCACGGCCGCCATCAGCCCGGCGAGCACCAGCGGGAGCGCGATGGCGAGCCACGGCAAGCGGGTCGGGTTGGATTCGGTCGGTGCGGTGGGGAAGGCGATCGGCGGTGGCTCGGACGGTGCCGCACGGCGGGGTGGTCGGTGGACGATGAGGTGGCCCTGGTCATCGGGACGGACGGTCGCCGGGAGTTCCGTGGGGGTCCGGATCTCGAATCGGGTCTGACCGAGGCGAACAGCGTCATTCGGTTGCAGCGCAATGGGTTTCGCGCCCAGGATGCGACCACCGACGGTGCCGGGGTTGGTCGACCCGCAGTCGGTGACCGACACTCCTTCCCCGGTGACGTCCAGCGTCGCGTGGACCCGCGACAGGGTGGGGTCAGCGAGCGAGATGGTCGCCGCACCGGAGCGCCCGAGGGTATGCCGTCCCGGAGTCAGCGGAAACACCCGTCCGCTGTCGGGGCCGTCGAGCACATAGACCCGCAGCAGGGCCGCCTCGGGGGTCGGGCCGCGGTGGGTCCGCGCCGGCGCCGGGCTGGTCGTCGGGTCGCTCAGGACGGCGTGATCAAGCAGCGGCGGTCGGCCCAGTGGGGTGGCATCGGGAAGCCGGGACCCACCGACCTGCACCGTCTCCGGGAGCGCGAGGGCTGCGCGGAGGTGGGCGAACGTCGCACCCGGGCCGGCCTCGATCCGCACGCGCAGAGGCCGGGGCCTCTGATCGACGCGCAGCTCCAGCAACATGGCGACCTCCTCGGGGATCGGTGACGAGGAAGGTCTACCGCCTGAGGCCGACGGCCCGGGAAAGTTATCCACAGGGTGCTGCTGGACGTCGCTGACGGGCTGGACGAGAAGCGCCCCGCCCCTTCGGAGATTAGGCTGCCGAGCATGGCAACCCTCGTGCTCACGGTGACCGGTGCTGACCGCGCTGGATTGGTGTCCTCTCTGTCCACCAGCGTGGCCGAGCACGGCGGGAGTTGGCTCACCAGCCGAATGGCCCGGCTCGCGGGCACGTTTGCCGGGGTGGTCCTGGTCGAGGTGCCCGACGAGCAGGTTTCCGCCTTCCGGGAAGGCGTTGTCCGACTTGCCGACAGTGGGTTGGCGGTTGCCGTCACGGTGGCAGGGCCAGCGTCAGCGACGTCAGGAATCCCGTTGCAGCTCAACCTGATCGGCCATGACCGGCCCGGGATCGTCTATCAGGTCTCGGCTGCTCTGGCCGCCTTCGGGGCGAACATCGACCACTTGGCCACCCAGACGCGGGAAGCGCCGATGGCCGGCGGGGTGCTCTTCGAGGCGGAGGTCGACGTGATCGCCCCGCCGAGCGCCGACCTACCGGCCCTGCGCAGTGCGCTGGAGGAGATCGCCGACGAACTCATGGTCGACATCGAGCTGAGCGACGCCGGTTTGGCGGCAGGCTGACGCAGCAGCCGTATTGCCCGGCGCTACCATGTGAGGACCCGCCTGCCGCGGGTGCACCCATCGGGGGGTTGTCATGCACGTCGATGTCGATCGCGCTGAAGTTTCCAAGCGCACCAGTCCATCTCGGCGTGCCCTCGTCTCAGGTGCTGCGTGGGCGGCACCTGCGGTACTCACCGCCGTCGCCGCGCCGGCGTGGGGCGCGGCGTCGGTGCCCCTGAAGTGCTACACGATGGACTGGGGACAGCTGGCCACGGGGACGTCGCTGACCGGCAAGACCCTCACGAGTTCCGACCCGGTATTGGGCGCCGGACCCACCATGTCTCCAACCTTGGCCATCAGCTCGGGCACGGCCACGGCATACAATTTCGAGGTCGACTACCGCGGCGTCTGGTACGACAACTCCACCCTCGTCGTCGCTGGGATGAGCACGACCAACACCGGAATGATTCTCAACCTGCGGGGCGCCAACGCCACTGAAACGGTCACCCTGAGTTTCAGCCAGCCGATCCGGGAGTTGTCCTTCGTTGTCTACGAGCTCAACCGCTGGACGACGACCACCGAGAACGACACGCTCAGCTTCAGCCAGTCGGTGTCCATCACGGGCACCGGGCTCAATGCGACCACCGGCACCGGCCCGTTCTACCGCACGGCCACCTATTCGGCGCTGACGGCGATCACCGTGCGCACCACGGCGACTTCTGCGTTCAGCACCTTCGCCATCACCTACCTTGATGCGGTGACTGCGTCCTCCGGCGGCGGATATGTCGGGATCGGCGACTTGACCATCTGCGTGTGAGCCGCACGGCCTACCTGGTGTTGCTGGCAGACTGCACCGGTGACCGGACCCGCAGTGGTGACCACCCAGGCCACGCCCGAGCCGCAGATGCCGTGGCGGGAGCGGCTGGTCTTCGCGTTCGGTGACACCTTCGGCGGGGGATCTGCTGCCACCATCGCCGTCCTCTATCTGTTCTACCTCACCGACATCATCGGCATCGAACCCGCTGCTGCCGGCGCGACGATCGTCGTCTCCAAAGTCTGGGATGCCGTCAACCACCCGATCTTCGGGATGTTCAGCGACAACACCCGATCGCGGTGGGGCCGCCGCCGCCCGTGGATCTTCGTCGGCGCGCTGCTGCTGCCCCTTGCCCAGGCATTGCTCTGGGCGCCGATCGGGTCGTGGACGAGCGAGCCGGCCAAGATCGCCTTCATCATCGGCGGCCACCTGGTCTATACGACGATCGCGAGCATCGTCCTCGTCCCGTTCGCGTCGCTGAGCGCCGAGGTGAGCACCGACCCCGACGAACGCAACACCGTCAATGTCATGCGGCTGGCCGTCGCCGCGAGCTCTGGAGTCGGGTGCACCCTGCTCATGTCGGCGCTGCTCACGAGCTACAAGAACGGCGACGTCGGCGTCATGACGCTCTACTACGTGCTGGTCTTCGGTCTGGGCACCGCGTTCGCGCTGCCACTGCTGGCAGTTGCCGTTGTCACCCACGAGCGCGCACCGGTGCCGCCGCATGCCCACCTGTCCGTCAAGGCGATGATCGAGCCACTCAAGGTCAAGGAGTTCCGTCAGCTCACCCTGCTGTATCTCTGCCCGGCGCTGACCCTCGACATCGTCACCGCGCTGATCATCTACTACGCCACCTACGTGGTGCGCGGGGTCAACACCACGGTCTTCTTCGGCATCTTCTTCGTCATCATCCTGGCGACCTTCGCCATCGTCGGGAAGCTCGTCACCAGGGTCGACAAGGCGGTCATCTATCGCCGACTCATCCCGCTGGGTCTGCTCGCCGTCGCCGGCGTCGCCTTCTATCCCGCCCATGGGCCGGTCGTCGGCGTGTATGTCCTGTCGGCCTTCGTCGCCATCGGCCTGGCCGGATCGCAGACCATGACCTGGGTGATGTTCCCCGATGTCGTCGACGCCGGTGAACTGCAACAAGGCGCCCGCAACGCCGGCTCGTTCAGCGGTCTGCTCGTCTTCGTGCGCGCGCTGGCCTCGGCCCTGGCCATCTGGATCCTCGGCATCACCCTCAGCGTGACCGGCTATCACCGCCCCCAAGAGGCGTATGCCGTTGCCAGACAACCGGAGTCGGCGATCCTCGGGATCCGGCTCTCGCTCGTGGTGTGGGTGGTCGTGCTCATGTGCGTCGGGTATGCCGTGGCGCGCACCTACCCCCTGTCCCGCCCCGCCTGCGCGGACCTCACCGTCGAGTTGGCCGCAGCCCGAGTCGCGCGGCACGCCGTCGCTCCCGAAGAAGGCCGCAATGCCCTGCCGACCTTCGACGAGACCGCGTGGGACGAACCTCTCGATGAGCCCGAGGGATCTCAGGCCCAAGGTCCCGGGGCGTCAGAACCCCCTCGTTAGAGTGGAATTGGCGGGTCCGCACCCTGCGTCGACCCAGCCGTGGAGTCGATGATGACCGCCCCTCGCTCTGTCGTCGTCCTGGGAGCCGCCGGTCGCGACTTCCACAATGTCAACGTGGTGTTCCGCAACGATCCCCAGTATCGGGTGGTGGCCTTCACCGCGACCCAGATCCCCGACATCGCCGATCGCCGCTACCCGCCCGAGCTCGCGGGACCGCGTTACCCGGACGGCATCCCGATCCTCGAAGAAGCCGAACTGACCGACCTGATCGAGCGGGAGAAGGTCGACATGGCGGTCTTCGCCTACTCCGACATCCCGCACGAGCGGGTCATGCACCTGGCCTCGCAATGCCTGGCTGCCGGCGCAGACTTCGTCATGCAGAGCGGACGCAACACCATGCTGCGTTCAACCAAGCCGGTCGTGGCGGTGACCGCCGTGCGCACCGGGGTCGGCAAGAGCCAGACCACTCGCTATCTGGCCAGACTGCTGCGCGACCGCGGGCTGCGCGTGGTGGCGGTGCGCCACCCCATGCCCTACGGCGACCTCGCTGCGCAGGCGTGCGAGCGGTTCGCGGACTACGCAGACCTCGATCGATACGACTGCACGATCGAAGAGCGGGAGGAGTACGAGCCCCACATCGACGCCGGGGTCGTCGTCTATGCCGGGGTCGACTACGAGCGGATCCTGCGCGAGGCCGAGCAGGAGGCCGACGTCATCCTCTGGGACGGCGGCAACAACGACCTGCCCTTCTACGTGCCCGATCTGCACATCGTGCTCGTCGACCCGTTGCGCCCCGGCGACGAACGGCGCTACCACCCGGGCGAGGCCAACGTCCGGATGGCTGATGTCATCATCGTCAACAAGTGCGACGAGGCCATGCCCGAGAACATCGCCCTGGTCGAGACCTCGGTGCGCGAGCTCAACCCGACGGCCGAGATCATCCGCTGCGACAGCCCGGTCACCCTCGATCAGCCCGAACTCGTCGCCGGCAAGCGGGTGGTCGTCGTCGAGGACGGCCCGACGCTCACCCATGGCTCGATGACCTTCGGCGCGGGCGTCGTCGGCGCTCGCGGCGCACGGGTCGAGGCGATCGTCGACCCGAGCGGGTATGCCGTGGGGTCGCTCGTCGACACCTACGCCCTTTACCCCAACGCCCGCGGCATCCTCCCGGCGATGGGCTACTCCCCGGCCCAGGTGCGTGACCTGCAGGCGACCCTGGAGGCCGTCGACGCCGATGCGGTCGTCAGCGGCACCCCGATCGACCTGCGCCGGGTGCTCACGGTGCGCAAGCCGATGGTCCGCGCCCACTACGAACTGCGCGAGCAGGTGCCGGGCCGGCTCGATGCCGCGCTGGACCGGGTGCTGGGCGCAAAAAGCTGATGCCCTTCGGTATGCCGTGCGGCAGGATGCCGGGGTGACATCTCCCGGCGTCGGCGACCACACGGCATACCGGATCTCCCACGACCCTGCCGAACTCGATCTCGACCGTATCCACGAGTGGCTGTCCACCCTGGCCTACTGGTCTATCGGGCGCCCTCGTGAGGTCACCGCGCGTGCGGTGGCCGGCTCCGAGGTGTGGGGTGCCTTCGACGCCGCCGGGGACCAGGTCGGGCTGGCGCGCCTGGTGACCGATGGGGCGACGTTCGGGTGGCTGTGCGATGTCTTCGTCGCTGCGGACCATCGCGGTCGCGGCGTGGGCTCGGCCCTTGTGGCCGCCGTACTTGCGCATGCCGACGCGCTACAGCTCAAGCGGGTCATCCTCGCCACCGAGGACGCCCACGAGGTGTATCTCCGCCAGGGCTTCGCGGCGCTCGCGGACCCGACGATGTGGCTGCAGCGCGGTCGCCCGGTGGACCTGCCCGCCGTCGATCCAGCGTCCGGCCTACGATGAGGTGACATGGGCCAGGACCTCACCAACAGGCATTTCGTCAAGGAACTCGACTTCACCCCGCAGGAGTGGATGGGTCTGGTCGGCCTGGCCCGGCGGCTCAAGGCCGCGCGCTTGGAGGGCCGCGAGGAGCGGATGCTCGTCGGCAAGACGATCGCCCTGATCTTCGAGAAGACCTCGACCCGCACCCGGTGTGCCTTCGAGGTCGCTGCCTATCACCTCGGCGCACAACTGACCTATCTCGATCCACACGGTAGCCAGATCGGACACAAGGAGTCGTTCGCGGACACCGGTCGAGTGCTGGGTCGGCTCTACGACGCCATCGAGTTCCGGGGCTCGCGACACGAGGACTGCGAGACCCTGGCTCGGTATGCCGGGGTGCCGGTCTACAACGGCCTCACCGACGCCTGGCACCCGACTCAGGCGCTCTGCGACATCGTGACGATGGTGGAGCACTCGGCCAAGCCGGCCGACGCCATCTCGTATGCCTACGTCGGCGACGCACGCTACAACATGGGCAACTCGCTGCTGGTCTCGGGTGCGATGTCGGGCATGGATGTGCGAATCGTCGCACCGCGCTCGCTGTGGCCGGCCGAGTCGATCGTCGCGGACGCGCGCAGGGTAGCTGCGCAGACCGGCGGCTCGGTCACGCTCACCGAGTCGGTCGAGGACGGCGTGCGCGGCGTCGACTTCGTGCACACCGACGTCTGGGTGTCGATGGGCGAACCGGACCAGGTCTGGGCCGAGCGGATCGCGCTGCTTACGCCGTATGCCGTGACGACGCAGGTCATGGATGCAACCGGAAACCCCGACGCGAAGTTCATGCACTGCCTGCCTTCGTTCCACAACCGGGAGACGAGCGTGGGGGAGCGGATCTTCCAGGAGTACGGATTGGAGTCGCTGGAGGTCACCGACGAGGTCTTCGAGTCGGCCGCGTCGATCGTCTTCGATCAGAGCGAAAACCGGATGCACACGATCAAGGCCGTGCTCGCGGCGACCCTCTGCGGCCACGAGCTCTGACTGGTCGATGGTTGGCTAAGCGATGCCGGTGAGCTACCGGGATCAGACGGCGGTGCCGACGAGCAGGCCGATGCCGTAGGTGATCGTCATCGCCAGCCACCCGCCGACGACATTGCGCAGCACCGGTCGACGCCAGCCGGCCCCGCCCAACCGGGCGCTGGCGTAGCCGGTCAGAGCCAGCGCCAGGACGACACTGCCGACGGTGGACGGCAGCCGCAGCTCGGTGGGTGCGAAGAGAATCGTCAACAGCGGCAACATCGCCCCGAAGGTGAAAGCCGCTGCCGACGAGAAGGCTGCCGTCCACGGGTTGGTGAGATTGTCCGGGTCGATCTGTAGCTCGACCTCGGCGTGCGCGGCCAGCGCGTCATGGGCGGTGAGCTGCACCGCGACCTCGTGAGCCAGCTCCGGGGTCAGCCCCTTGCCCTGATAGATCCCGGCGAGCTCACGTAGCTCCTGCTCCGGCAGCTCGGCCAATTCGCGACGCTCCTTGGCCAATAGCGCCGATTCGGTGTCTCGTTGGGTGCTCACCGAGACGAATTCCCCGACGCCCATCGACAACGCTCCGGCCACGAGACCGGCCACGCCCGCGGTGAGGATGGCCGGTCGTTCGGTCGTCGCGCCGGCGACACCCATGACGAGGCCTGCCACGGACACGATGCCGTCGTTGGCGCCCAGCACAGCCGCGCGGAGTGCATTGAGGCGGGAGGCGTGGCCGCCGTTGTGTGCTTCGCTACGGTGCGGCACAGTGTTCCGCTGCGCCATCGCGTCGGTCTCACCGGGCGGCGCCGGCACTGCTGGAGTCTCGTTCACACACCTAGCCTTCCAGGTTCAGGGGGACCCCCAGGCGTCCCTATGCCTGTTCAGCCAAGGTCCCCCGAGTACCAACTACGTGCCGTGGCTACGCACCGCTGGACGGTCCGGGGACACGTTCCATCTCGATCTGCTGCCGGTGCAGGTGGACGTGGGCGCTGATCAGCAGGCACCACCATGGTGAAGAACCTCCCACGATCGGTCGCTGAATGCAGTGGGTGCCCGGAGGGACCAAAGCCGGCCGTTCCTAAGCCTCGATC
>ERZ795062.2340-NODE-2340-length-12486-cov-163.417263_pt1 | contig 12486 bp, 4 predicted proteins | sample MGYA00375146_ERZ795062 | MGnify/ENA primary metagenome ERZ795062 (study PRJEB30191, sample SAMN05720281) | activated sludge metagenome | isolation source: Anaerobic digester | place: USA | collected 2015-07-16 ... | reverse complement strand
TGATGATCAAACCCACCAAAGCCAGCATGGTTTCAGGCCTGGTCACACTGCCCAAGCCCACCAGCGTGGCATCGTTCTTCACCACCAATCCAGAATTTATCATGCCGATGAAAGCAATGAACAAACCGATACCCACCGAGGCTGCCAGTTTAATGCTTAGCGGAATAGCTTGCACAATCCAACGCCTAACAGGGGTAACGGAAAGCAAAAAGAAAATCACACCATCAATGAACACAGCTCCAAGTGCCACCTGCCACGGTAAACCCAAGCCCAAGCATACTGAGTAGGCAAAATAGGCGTTTAACCCCATGCCGGGTGCTAAAGCGAAGGGAAGTTTGGCATAAAGACCCATCATCACCGTGGAAATACCAGCTCCAATAGCAGTTGCCATGAGAACTGCGCCCTTGGGCATGCCAGTTTCACCCAAAATGTTCGGGTTGACAAAAAGAATGTAAGCCATGGTAATGAACGTGGTCAAGCCAGCAATGATCTCGTCAGTCCAGTTGGCACCGTGCCTTCCAAAATCGAAGTGTCGTTCCAGCCACTTAATCAAGATAACGTCGACCTCCTTCCAAAGGCAAACAAATGGGAAGATGGCTGTACGGGTAAGAGCCTAAAAAACCAAAAGAAGGAGGGTTGACTAAAAACGTAAAAGACAAAGCTGTTTGCCCTCCACCCGCACAGCAGTGCTGCTGCTACCACTTTTACAAAGAGCAAAAACAAAGACAGCAGCGTGTTTCAGCTTTGACCACTTGGGGTGAAGAACAAACGCCCACACGTTAAAATGCGGTTTTTTCCTCACCCCTGTGGTCTGCAGATTTACGGTCTGCAGGTAGAAACTCCCCCACCCTATTTGGGGGATTACACAGGAGTACATCATGATTTTTCTAATTATATTCTAACCCGATCTTGAGTAAATTCAAACCTCCTCGCTGTCGCAGGAAACCCACACAGTTATGGAAGCCACGGCAATGAACATGTCGTCACTCTTGTCCTGAAGCTCTTCCATGGCAACGCCCTTTGTCTTTAAGCCACCTTCCTGAACCACAATGTCAGCTTCCATGTTCAGGGGCAGTGCTTCACGCACCTTGCTTATGTCCACAGTTCCAGCACCGGGCACGCCTAGGTCAATTGTGAGCTTTACTTTGCAGCTGCTTAGCAGCCCACCTTCAACCAAACTGGGCATGCACACGCGGTGCACGGCATCCAAAATGGCTTTTTGGCAAGCATGCGTGGGGCTTTGCCCATGTTGATCAACCCCCATGCCCATTTCAATGAGAAGTTTATGCCACGCCATACCTGACACACCTCCCTTCATGTGACTTATGAACTCATTTTAGCCAATAAAACAAAAAAGGGGCACCCCTTTTAGTGGGGTACCCCCTCTTTGTTGTTTAAGTGTGTTGCTTGCTATGATGGAGCTGCGTTATTTCATTAGACGAATGGTGTTGCCCAGCCACTCCACCTTGTAGCCCAGCGTCTCTACCACAAATCTCAGCGGTACCATGGTTCTGCCGTTGAGAATCTCAGGAGCGACGTCCAAAGCTACGAGGTTGCCACTTACCATGGCAGTAGGCTGACCAATGATGAGCAGTATGAATGGATGCTCTTTGTCCTTCTCTGGATCCTGTTCTGCCGTGTAGATGAATACCATCTTGTTCGCTGGATCGCTGAAGTCCCAATCAGCCTTGAGGCCGATGACTTCTGCCAAGTGTCTGATCGGTACCATGGTTCTGCCGTTCTTGATGTAAGGTGTGGCGTCCCAGAACCTGGTCTGACCATTCACGGTGTAGATGTCCATACCAGGAGCAAGCTCGATAATTGTCTTGTATCCAGGCTCCTCAGCCGGCTTAACTGCCAGGGTAAATGTGGCTGCATTGTAGCCCTCAACCTTGACAACACCAGTAACCACTGTGCCAGTCAAAGACTCTGACCTCACTGTGAATGTCACTACACCGTTGGCGCCCACAAGCCCGTTGTAAGTGGTGGGTCCAATGGTTACCACAACAGACTTACCAGTTTCTACTGGTTTGCCATCTGCACCAACCAAGTTCAAGGTGAGCAGAGCATCCTTACCAGCATCAACGATGGTTGGAGTAACGGTAACATTAAGATCCTGAGCAGGCCGTGCTGGCTCCACTTGAGCAATAACTTTGTAGCTTGTATTGTCAGTTTGGCCAAAGAGTCTGTAATCAACAACCTCTTCGAGCTCAGGGTTGTAGATTAACTCAGCCACCACGTTACCTGCAGCATTTAAGGTGACGTTTCCAAAATCGGCTATGCCTTCAGCATTGGTGGTTGCAGTCAGCTCAAAGTATCCAAGCTGAGAAATCCTTACTACAGCGCCCTCTATAGGATTGCCTAAAGCGTCCACGAGTTTAACCTGCATCGGGACAATGTCTTTGGCATACCAAGTAGCGGTCTTAACAAAGCTTAGCTGTGGATGAGCAATTTTCAATGCACCATTATCTAGCACGAAGTTTCCGTATTTCAATGTTAGTTTCGGCTCTCCAGAACACATGTCAGACTTAAGCACTTTTACTACCACTGTAGCTGTCTGCGCGCTATAGACTTTGTCAAAGGTAACTTTATCTAGGGAAGAGTAGGTCTTCACAGCAAGATCGATTAGGCTGGCATTGAAAGCTGTAGATGTCATGGTAACCACAACAGTACTCTTGAATCCGTGCGTAACTACTGCAGTGGGAGTAATGGTAGATGGAGCAACTATCGAGACCACAGCACTACCTGAGTGCTTTCCGTCACTGGTTATAATTGTTATTGGATAGTCACCAAGCAAGGATCCGTCCACAAATGCCGCCGTATCCACAGAGAACTTACCGTTTACTACGCTGCCTTCTAGCTGATCCTCGATGCTCCAAGTCCCATTTACCACATTGCCAGATTTATCTGTAACGCTCACATCGAATTTTGCCATGGCATTCACAGTTGCCGGAGCAGTGACCTTCAGATCAGGAATGGGAGCAACAGAGAAATACTTCCCTGACCATACACTGTAATCAACTCCATTAATCTTAACAGCGTACCTTCCAGGAACAGCACCTGCGGGAATTGTAAAGCTGTAGGTTCCAAAGTTTTCAGGAATTAAAGTGAACTGATTAGGACCAACCTGGTTGTACGGGTTTCGAGCAACTAGTTGTACATTTACACCATCGGCATAACCGTTGTACCAATCTTTTACAACAACCTTAACTGTACCGGAGGTGTCGTATTCCATTGATGCTGGTGAAATGCTTGCAATTCTGTAAGCTTTTACTACGTATTCTTTGGTAGCAACAGCCAACGAGCCATCAGCCAATTCCGCAGTAGCTGTGACGGTTATGGTTCCTCCTTGGACTGCAGTTCCATAAAGCGTTGCAGTACTCGCGCCTTCTCCTTCTGCAAACCAATACTTATCAACTGTCTTTTCTACGTTGCACGGTCCTTCTTCTATAGTATCTTTCTTGGCAATAAATGGGCTTTCAACCCACAACTCGGCTCCGTGAAAGGTATGAGTGGGAGCGTAGAAGTTCGTCAGGACGTTATTGGGGTCAGCAACATCGATCCAAAGCTTCTTAATTGGAGAACCGGAAGATTCAACATTAATCTTGATTGTTCCCAACTGGTGAATGGTACTGGTATGGATGATGCTCTCGCTCAAGACTAACTGCGCACCATAAGAAACGTGCAGAACTGCGACACCGTCTACTACAGCATTACCGCCAACGACAGTGGAGAGCGTTGCTGTGTATGTACCGTAGTTTGCTGGCTTGGGTATATTCCCCAACGTCAACTTGCCATTTTCGTCGGTCGTACCCTCAATAGGTGCAGCGTCTTGGGTCGCAGTTACCTTGTAGCCAAACTCCACTTTTAGTTTTGTATTCTTTACAGGACCAAATTGATCATAAACGTAAACCTCTTTGTCAAAAGGCGGAAGAGTAATTGTTTCTGGATTTACGGTGAATTTAGCCTGCTTGATCTCAATGGTCTTGTAGGCAAACTTTTCTACAGCGATACCATTAAATTCGCCATCAACGACACCTTCAGCAATATTTCCGGAAACAAGGTACACTTTTCCAGCTGGAACTGTGAACTTGAACGCGTTCGCTGCGAAAGCAAATGTAGCAGTTTTTTGATCACTACTAATAGTTGCACTGAAGGACTCTAACACCGTGGAATACGTATTGCCATCAGCATCTTCCCAAACGCCAATAAGAGCCATGGGTATTACGCCTTCAGATGCTACCAAATTCACATTGCCTGCAACCGTAGTAATAGTACCTGTCGCCTTATTTACGGGCTCCCCACTCACGTAGCTGCCCTTTAGCTCGGACTCAACGTTAAAGAACGTTACTGGTACTACTGTGGATGCAGTGCTATTCTCTAGCACTAGCTTCACAGTGCCATCTTTACCGCCTAAGGCGTTCCAAAGAACGCTAAATGGAGCAGACACTTGACGGAAGTTCAACGCAGATTCCCCTAATACCTGAGTACCAGACTTTAGCCGAACAACCATGTTCTGAGCGTTGATAGGCGCGTTGTAAACATTGTAATCGACCTGATACAGCCACTGGCCTCCAACCTTTACCCAACGGCTAGCGGAGTATTCAAGAATGGTACTAACAAGTTCGGGTTCTGGTTCAGATGGAGTCATCACCGAAATAGTGTAATAAGGAGCCCCGTTGTAACTAGTAGTAGTAGGCCCCTGTACAGTGATGTTGTAGTTTGTCCCGGCATTGCCGCTGGCTGTAAAGGTTAAGCTGAATGTGCCAGTAGTGCTTATAGCAGCTGATGCGACTTGGGTGGTGCCTGTCCACACGAATACCTTGTAATTAGAAGCGACTAGTCCAAGACTATCTTCGAGCGGCGCAACGGTACCTGTAATGGTTACTTCGTCTCCACTGGTTACTTCAGATGGTACGTCAGCCTCTACCTTGAAGAGCCTCAGTGGGAAGCTTGCCGTAAGTTCATTGTCAGAATCGATCTGGTATCTAAGATTGTAGACACCATCTTCATCTGCAAAAATTTCGTTGTAGTAAACATACACAGTAAAGTTGTTGCTACTTTTTTCAACTGTGTTAACATTTCCATAGTCGAAAGTAAACGACGCTGTATTTACAATATTAACACCATCTATGCGCCCCTGTATCTTTAGTACTACATCGGTGGTTGAGCTATTTTCGTTAACGTCTGCTCCGAAAGCTTCCTGTTCGGTTATCCACTCGACGTTTTCCACCGCCATGGTGGTAGAATCCTGAGCATTTGTTGTCAGCACTGGTGTCAACGTCAGAGCTAAGGCAAGCACAACAACAAGCGCAAATAATTTCTTAATGCCTTTCATTGTTTTCCCTCCTTTTTCTTAAGGTGTTTGAACACACTATTAGATGTTCTAAACCCTTAGCAGGTGATCAAAAAGCAACTTCTTTTCGTCTTAGGTCATCAAAAACCCATACTGTCTTAGGTAATCAACCTTACGCTTAGTTCGTCCCTTCTTAGGTAATCCAAGGCTTTGTTGTTCTTCTCTTAGGTGGTCAACCCCGCCGGAGGTGATCAAGATCATAAAGATATATACCCCACCTCGGGCTGTTCTATTACCTTTATTCGCAACAAACGTGCCACACTTACAATTTTCTCAGTCAACCCAAAAAAGTAAAGCACTCTGGTCGGGCAACGCATTACATCGCATCCGTTCAACCATTAAGGGGGGCAATATGCCCCCCTACTTCTATATTCTTTAGATCTAGAAAACTCCTAGTTATCTTGTACAGATTATGGTAGGTTAATTGTTGTATCTTTACTTACTGTAATCACATAAGCTTTGCCTGGCTGCATAGTTCCATCAGTAACTTTTACCATCGCGCCATTGGTAGTAATAACGCTTAGCGACACAAGTGCGTCACCAAAAAGATCATTGGCGTTAACAGGACTGATCTGCGGTATGCTCAGATAATTGCTAACATTACGTTTCAACGTTACGCTGGAAGATCCAAATGCATCTCCTTCAAGAGCAACAGTTTTTGCTTCAGTCAAGCTGGCACGGTAGACTGCAAATGCCATTGGCCTTTCGCCATTAGCAAGTACCCAGCTGGTCCCACTTCTACGGTACACGTTAACGCCTGGTAGTATTTCACCCAAGGTCTTATCTACGTAAACGGGTATACCGAAATAGTTCATCCCAGCTTTCAGTTCTAGGTTAAAGGCAATACCTACAGGTTCTTCAACTATATTTATGCTAAATTCAAAAGTGCTAATTTGATCTGCACTGTCCACGGCTGTGATTTGAATATTGTATTCACCAGTATTCTCGAAGGCAAGTATTGCTGGGCTCCCCGTAGCTACTACTTCGCCGTTCAGCTTCACACTAACAGAAGCTACCTCATCATCGTCAGTAACACTGAATGTGAGCGTTCCAGCAGAAGGTACATCAATTGACACATCGTAAGCCCTGCCGTTCTCAGGTTTAAGAACCCTACCTGCCAACTCAAGAGCTACGTTCTGTATCCTGGGTGGGTTGTCTTCCGTCACCAATGGTAGGTTAATTGTTGTATCTTTACTTACTGTAATCACGTAAGCTTTGCCTGGCTGCATAGTTCCATCAGTAACTTTTACCATCGCGCCATTGGTAGTAATAACGCTTAGCGACACAAGTGCGTCACCAAAAAGATCATTGGCGTTAACAGGACTGATCTGCGGTATGCTCAGATAATTGCTAACATTACGTTTCAACGTTACGCTGGAAGATCCAAATGCATCTCCTTCAAGAGCAACAGTTTTTGCTTCAGTCAAGCTGGCACGGTAGACTGCAAATGCCATTGGCCTTTCGCCATTAGCAAGTACCCAGCTGGTCCCACTTCTACGGTACACGTTAACGCCTGGTAGTATTTCACCCAAGGTCTTATCTACGTAAACGGGTATACCGAAATAGTTCATCCCAGCTTTCAGTTCTAGGTTAAAGGCAATACCTACAGGTTCTTCAACGCTCGTTACATGTACATTAATGGTGTAATCGGCCCGATTACCTGCCTCGTCTATCAGTTTAAGAACGTGGCTTTCTTCAGAACCAATCTCTAAGGTCACAGGTACAAAGAATGTTCCTTCGCCGCCTGAGCCAGTATCACCCCACGAACCGATTTCATCTTCGTCGAAGTAAACGACAAAAGCAGAGGACTCATCGGAAGCCTTTAACACAATCTGCCCAGTAGTATTATCTTCTGTTCTGACGATTAAGTCAATGTTGTGGTCAGTCATCTGCCTTTCTACAACTATTTCACCATCATCGCTCATCACATCAACGTCATTGACCTTCGGAACATCGCCATCAACTATCACACGACGCGTAACCACGGCTACTTGCCCAAGGGCTGGCTTTGCTTCAACAGTTAGCTGATAACGGCCCGCTTCCAGATTTGCATCAAAGAATTCTGGATCGCTGAAAGTAGCCCCACTGAAGCTCTTTTGCTTAACAATTGTTGTTGTTAAACTGCCATCCACTACAATTGATTTACTTAACGTAATTGTGGTTGTTTCAACAGGGCCCGTGATTTTCACCGTAAGAGGTGTGGGTGCACCCTGTTTTAGGACGATAAAATTGCCATCCCCTTCAGGTGAGAGTGATATATTCAACCCCATGGAAGAACCAATGCTTATCACCGTTGTATGGTCATATATGTCTTTTGCCGTCACTTCAACAGTGTAAGTTTGTGTAGAGCTAGGCACATCGAAGCTTAGTTCTATAGGAATAATCCTTAATGGAAAAGCTGTTCCTATGACATTGCCAGTAGCCGTTTCAATGAGCGTACCATTATTGTCCTTAACTGCAACCTCATAATATGCACCCGGAGCGTCAATAACGTTAAAACTAACCTTCAAGTATTCTCCGTCAGCTACTAACTGCAGGTTATCAAGTTGCACTGGTGTATCTGGGTTGTCATAAGTCAGGCGTACATTTTCGCTTGCACCGTCATTACCAGCGCCGTCTCTTACCCATAAATTACCCCCAAGGTAACCGCCATCATTCCAGTTCGTCGTACCAGTCAATTCCTGAAAGAGTGCCGGAATATTATAAGTAAACGTAGCAGAACTAAAGGGATCGTTAGGGTCTGGCTCTATGCAATCAAATAAGCAATAATTGAATATTGTACTCGCGTCAGTGCCTGTAACAGTCAAGCTAAATGTGCTTGCTGTAGGAATTAACACCAAATCATTTTCATAAACTGTCGCTGTAGCGTTTGTAATTCTGGATATCTGCACTTCCGGAAGTGACCGATCTACTTTTACTGGTATATCCATAACTTGAGTGGGAAGAAGTTTGCTTTCATCACTGATAAGTGGATCAGGCATGGCAACTATTCTTATGGTATATTGACCTTCTGGGACGAGATTACCGTTACGGTCAGTGCCATCCCAGAACCAATTCTTGGTCCAACCAGTATTAAGGCCAGCGGTTACACCGTCATCTAAAACAGCAGCACGTACAAAATTCTCAGATGCTATGGTCTTAACCACCTTACCTGCGCTGTTCAGCACATTGATAGTAAGCGCACGCGCATTTCTGAGAAGCCCCAAACCGACAACAAGCGAATTTTGCCATGTGCTATATGGGGAACCAGCACTGATTGCAAGCGTCCTTTCATCAAATTCACCGTCATTGTTCATACCGATGTAGTACAGATAATCCCCATACGGATAATACACGCCTGTCAATACATCCCAGGAATCAGAATTCCACCAAGGTAGGTCAATAATGTTATTATTGTCAGGCCATTTGCTATCACCGTTTATGGTGTCCTTATCACTGTAAATAGCCCAATCACCGAAATAGCCAAGGAATGGGAAAACTCTTGTTCTATCTTCGGAAGTGAATAGAAGTCTGCCCTCAACGAAAATATTCGTCCATGCTTCCGAGGGTTGTATGGTCACCTGGATAGTTTCGGTAGCGCCTGGTTCAACACTGACAGAAGAAGGCGCCGAAACGGTTCCAACGGTGTAGGTGAATCCTTGGTTCCCGTAATAGTACTGTTGCCGACTCGTAGTCACATAGCCACTAATGTTAGCCGTATATGTTGTAGTACCTTTGTTTGTGATGGTTAGCGTGATCGTTTTATTGCCTGTAAATGCACCCAGTTCTGCATAGGGTTGGCCGTTGTAGGTTATGAACACGTTGTTACTAACAGCTTTGGCAACGTTAATTCTGCCTGCACCTTGTACGCGAGGGCTGTATCGTGAAATGGGCTCTGCAGTGTTAACCAAAGCCTGCTTTATCTGCTCTGGTGTCCAATCAGGATGCGCTTGTTTAATAACAGCCACGGCGCCAGCTACGTGTGGAGCTGCCATAGACGTACCTTGATACGTGGCATATTGATTACCAGGAACAGAAGAGAATATGGAAACACCTGGTGCAGATACTGTGGGCTTAAACGCCATGTTGGGTGCAGGACCCCAGGAAGTAAAGCTTGCCATAGCGTTAGGGTTAGTAGCAGCATAGCTTCTAGCAATTTCGTCACTGAACACAACCTGTAAAGAGCCGTCTCCAGTCTGAATAGCACTTCTAAGTTTCAACTTATCAGGACCACCTATGAATACTGCTGGAATGGTGTTAGCAGCAGTGCCCAATGCCATACTAATGAGGGAGGCATCAGTATCGTTGTTGCCTACCACCACTCCACTGGCACCCACAGCTAGTGCGTTGTTCACTTTTTCTCCAAAAGTGCAGGTTCCTCTGTCAATTAGAAGAACCTTCCCGCTGTAGCCCATATCGTTACCCTCGGGCACTGAGCAGAATTGGCTGTTAGTGTCCACTATGGTGACTGGCTCATCACTGAACACTGAAACAGGATCTGGGGATTCAGGACTTGTTAAGTACATAACGTAATCGTCGTTAAATTTGAGCTTTTGACCTTCCAAAACCGTACCTTGGTTGTTAACAGCTGCCACAGTAATGGCATAGCGACTTGCGCCAGGCGCACCTACTCGTGCTGGGTCTTTAATGTAGGAAGTGTACTTGCCATCTGGATTTGTTCCGATGTAATTGGGGCCCAAAGCATATTCGAAAAATGCATTGTTTCCAGCGGAAATTGCAAAAGTAATACCAGCTTCATAAGCGTTCTTTATGGCTTTCTGTTCAGGATCGGTTGGGTCGTCAAAACCTTTATCAGATCCCAGTGACATGTTTGCGGCAACCACGTTTACACCATTCTGCTTAAGTTGGATAAGGTATTCAATAGCTGCTACTATGTCCGCACTGTAAGCATAAGGTCCATAATCGCTAAAAACCTTGCAAACGATTATCTTGGCATCTGGAGCGACACCCTTTAAGGGAACAACATTGCCATTCTTGTCTTGGAACTCCGCCGTTCCAACCCCGGCAACAGTACCAGCAACGTGAGTACCATGCCCGTTGTGGTCCATGGGGTCATTGTCACCGTCTGCAAAATCATAACCATAGGGGATTTTTTCATTTGGGAAGCTACTGTAACCGCCGAAGTTTTCGTGAGTGTAGTCAATACCAGTATCAATAACAGCAACATACGTTCCTGATCCAGTATAGCCTAGGTTCCAAGCCTCAGGTGCACCAATGAGCGGAGCAGAGTTAACCATGTCTGGGCTAACACCAATTTCTTGCATGCTTTCATAGGAAATGGGTTCTCCAACTATGTCCACAGTGTAAGGCTTGGAAATGTAAACCTGTGCGATTCTGCCTTTTCCTGCCAGAGATAGTATGTCTTTTAGCTGATCCAAGGAAACAACGCCAGTAAAACCGTTGACTGTAGCATAAAGATCATACTGCTTAACGAAGTTCGGGACTGCTGATTTTACCTGATTCAGAGCCTCTGAGTGGACTTTATCTGCCTGATCTTTAAATGCGTTGAGGTTAGTGTTACCACTCTCAAAAAACGGTGCCTGGTTCACCTCAATGATAACTTTGGCTCTGCCTCCAAGGGCTTTTATGCCCTCGTAAACATCTTTAGTTACGACAAATCCGCCACCAATGTCAACAGTGTCCAGTGTAACATCAGCTTTTTCAGCACTGTCCTTAATTGTCTCAATGAATTGTTCCTTCACCTTGTCAAAGTCATCAAAGTTAACAACGTTTGAAGTAGCAGGTGTTTCAGCGAAAGCTTGCAATGGGAAAACAGTAACAACCAAAACCAGAGCCAAAACTAACGAAATGGTTTTCCTAAGATTACTCACCACACATTTCACCCTCCCTTTGAATAAATCTGTGGTCAAAACTTAGGTGATCAGGTGCAAATAACAGCACCTATTATAGGTTTGTAAATACATTACATTTTAGGTAGTACAACCATTAAAGAAGAACTACACACTTATGGACAAATATGGGAATCGGATATGGAATAAACGATCAAATCTGCAGTTAAAAACTGCTAGTTAGCTTTACCAAAGGGGCCATCCAATCTACGTAGTAGCCCAGTGTTTGAGCTACAAAACGCAGGGGAACCATGGTGGTTCCTCTTACCAGCTCAGGGGTGGTGTCCATCTCCACCGAGATGCCACCGATGATAACTGTGGTTTGATCGATGAACAAGGTAATAAAAGGTCTATTATTCTTCTCTGACTGCTGTTCTTCATCCATGGCAGCATTTGATACGTTATCGGGGGTGTAAATCATGACCTTTTTCATGGCGGGATCAGAAAAATCATAGTCGACAGTGTAACCTAGGACTTCTGCAAAAAACCTTACAGGTACCATGGTTCTTCCTTCTTTTTGGTATGGAGCCACAGGCAATTTGGTAACTTTGCCATTGACACGGCACCAAGGCCTTCCTATTTGAAGCTCCACCTCCAGAGGAGACCGTTCTGGAACAGTTAATGCACTTTCTTTTAGCTGCATGGGTTTAACAATCAAAGAAAACACCATTCGCTGATAACCGGGAACGATTACCACACCCACCAAGCGGCTTCCAGTAACTACTTCGGGAGGCAATGTTATGCGGGCTTTACCATCCGTTCCTACTGTGGCAGTGGTTGTGTAATTGCCCACCATAACCGTTACCAGTGAATCAGGCGCTATGGCGGTGGGCGTACTGGCACTGGTTACATCACGCAAAGTAAGGGTGACACTGGCTTCTGTGTTCTCCGTAACAGCCAATGGATATGCGGTAACCTCAAGGGCTTTAAGCGCAAGTGGTGCAAAGAATGTCTGAGTTTGAGCAAACACCGTCTGAGCAGAGAAATTTCTTAAAGGCAGTAGGCTGCAGCCCAGAAGAGCTAAAAACAAAACAACGCAAACAGCTTTACAAAATACTCTTTTCATTACCATTTACTCTAAAAGTGCGCAACGAACGTGCCACCACACCTTATAACTCCATTTTTAGTTCAGCGTTTCCAGTAAACGGTTGTAGGCTTCCTCAGCAGGTAGCAGCTGCGCACTGCCATTTAAGAAGAGCAAAGTGGGCGCCTTTAGCCTAAGCAATGTGTCCCACTGATGCGTAACCAAGAGTACCACAGCTTGATTTCCGTATTCCTTAA
>ERZ795062.2337-NODE-2337-length-12499-cov-6.953070_pt1 | contig 12499 bp, 4 predicted proteins | sample MGYA00375146_ERZ795062 | MGnify/ENA primary metagenome ERZ795062 (study PRJEB30191, sample SAMN05720281) | activated sludge metagenome | isolation source: Anaerobic digester | place: USA | collected 2015-07-16 ... | reverse complement strand
GGTAGGCTACTTGTACAGTCTCCACTTTGGCATTTTCGAGCGAATCGCTGTTTTCGTTTGCCGGTGTCATAGCATTCACCACATAAGGCAGACATACGAAAGAGGCTCCTATAATGAATTTTGATTTTATATGTTTCATTGTTGTTTTTGTTATGAATTACACATATTGCTTATTGGAATTACCATCCAGGGTTCTGTCCGAATTCAGGATACATGGAGGTATCTGAAACCTTGAGAGGGAACCAATAATGTTTTGTTCCAAAATTACGTGTTAAAATAGTAGTTTCCGACCAGTCTGCAACTTCTGCATTGGCTGGATCTTTGCCTGATGTGAAATAGCTGTCCGGCTCTACTCTCTTGAATTCCTGTGAAGTCTTTACCGTGTACGGCTTTTCTGTCAATAGCAACCAGCGCTGCAGGTCGTTGAAACGGAAACCTTCGAATGCAAGTTCGGCGGCACGCTCTCTGCGGACCTCATCCATGAACTTGTTTTTATCGGCTGTATAGCCTGCCGACACATGACCTTCACCTACACGATCACGGAGTGTGTTGATTGACTCTTCTGCTGTTTTTGTAAAGTTGGATGCTTTTCCTGTAGCTCCACCGAATGCAGCACATGCTTCGGCATACATCAGGTATATATCGCCCAAACGCATATATGGAAGATATACGTGCAGAGCACCTGACCAGTTGTACAGTCCATCATATTTATTAGCCTGATGCGGTGTGATTTTCTGATAGAAATATCCTGTCCGAGAGCCAGTCTGCGCATCACGCATCGTACCGTTGGTGGCAAGTCCGCAATAACGGAGATATTCCATATCTGCCGGCATAGATGAATTGACATATTTGAATCCATCGAACACAATGTCGTGATAGAAACGCGGGTCACGGTTCTTGAACGGATGCTTGGGATCGAAACCTGAATTAGGATCAGTGATGGGCAGTCCGTTGGCCATACCGTATGCATAATTAATATAATTGGCTGTCGGCATGTGACAAGCTCCACCTTCTACGACATTATTAATTGTAGGTCCGAATGTCTTTGTTGTTCCCCAGTTACTACCGTTATAGTCGGGAGAAGGTCCGCGGAAAATGGCTTCACAACAACCAGGCATCAACCAGTTTTGTCCCGTGGTATAGAACAAGTCGCTGAAACATGATTTAGCATTACTGGCTCTTACATGGTTATAGACATCTTTATATTTGAATTCAGCCAATGCGTATTGTGTTTTGCCGCCTTCTACCAATGTCAAAAGTTCGCCGAAAGCCTCGGCTGCCTTTTTACAATAGGTCTCGTCATAATCATAAGTATTTGCGCCACCAGTCTGTGCACCGTCCTTCATCAGAGGACTTCCTGCCCACAGATAGTTCTTTCCCAGATAACCGAGAGCCATAATTTTATTAGCACGTAGGTCGTTTTTGCCTTTTGTATTGGCTCCGGCAGTTGTCTCGTCCCAATTGATTGGTAAAAGATCGGCGGCCTTGCGGAAGTCTACTGCTGCACTGTCTGCACATTGTTTATATGTAAGACGTGGCAAAGTAAGTGAACCACTAGAAGGTAATACATACGTAATATAAGGTATTCCTCCAAAATACTCCATGAGTTCGAAATGCCACCAGGCGCGAAAGAAATATAGCTGTCCAGCTATGAGGTCCTTCTCTTCCTGTGTAGCCTCTGTCATTTTGTCAAGATTAGCAAGACCGATGTTACACTTGCGGATGCAATACCATGCATGTGGCCAGAGGGCGTGATCGAACTTGTTTGTTGAGGTAGGATTTGTACTTGGTTTATCAAGCCATTGTCCTGGTTGTCCCATCTTGCCAGCCTGCCAAGCCCAGAAATTACCTTGGTCAACTTGATTCAGCATGTGCCATGAATCCTGCGGGTCCATCACTTCATCATCTCCCCAGTTCCATGTTGTAGTCCAGTAGTTTTTCAACTTATCAGGGATACAATTATAATTTTCCTCCACGAAACCTTGGAAGTTCGTAAAGTTTTTGAATGCATCATCTTCTGATACAGTAGAGTCTGCGGTTTTGTCAAGATACGACTCACAGGATGTGAATCCTATCGCAAAGCAGAGCAGTCCACCACTAATTAAAAGTTTATATATATTTTTCATTTCGATCATAATTATAATGAAAATTTGATACCTAAATTATAACGTTTCATAGTAGGGTAGGCACCTATATAACCAGCTCCGGCAAAGTTGGATTCGCGGTCATCCGGCATCTTTGACCATACCCATAGATTATTACCATTGATAAATATCTTCAGATTGTTGATACCTAAACACTTTGTCAACTGATTACTGAATGTATATGCAATTTCTGCATTTTTCAGTCTGATATATGAACCATCATATAGATATTGTGTAGCTGTATTGTAGCTTGGTTGCGAGTTCCAGCGAGGTACCGTTATATTAGCACTGGTATCATACTTGGACCACCATGAGCCCTGATCGTATACATTGTCAAGATTGCTTCCGAAACTTGTCAACTGTACATCACGTGTCACATTATTGACACCATAGAATTGTACGAAAGCGCTCAGACCATGCCATTCGAAACCGATAGTGGCATTGTATGTGTTCTGTGGGGTGCCGGAATAACCGTAAGGAACAACGTCTTTACTGTCTATCACTCCATCGGCATTGAAATCCACAATATTGTAATCACCTGGCAATTTTTGGGCATCGTTGGCATCATGCCTTGTACTTCCATACAACTGGTCGTAAGTGTTACAATAGCCTGAACTAATATAAGATGTATACTGACCAATACTATTACCAGCTTGTTTCTGATAGTCAGGTAACAACTGTGGATCGTCTTTGAACACAATCTTATTAATGGCATGAGTCATATTAAAGTTGGCCCAAATACGTAGGTCCTTATTGATTTGTTTGTTAAAACGCAATTCAAATTCATATCCGTGAGTGGTTACCTCACCGAGGTTGGCTGTCGGAGGTGTTGTTCCGAAATAAGAAGGAACAGCACGTGAACTTCCACCCAAGAGAATATCCACACGTCTGTCGTGGAAGAAATCCACACTACCGGCAAACATGCCACCTAGAACCGCATAATCTACACCAATATTCGTTTTCTTAACGGTTTCCCATTTTACATCAGGATTTCCTACGGAAGCCTCTCTATACCATGAATATGGACTTGAACCATGATTGGTATCAAGAGAAGAGTTTCCGCCGTAAGCCCATTGTGACATATACAACCAACGACTACCAACATTATCATCACCGATTTCACCATAAGAAGCACGGATTTTCAACATATCCAAGAACTTCAGATTGTCCTTGATGAACTTTTCTTCTGATATCATCCATCCGATAGCGCCTGAATTGAAGAATCCGAAACGGTTTGCTTTGCTGAATTTTTCAGAACCGTTGTAGGCTCCGTTATATTCTATAAAGTATTTGTTGGCATAATTATATGTGGCACGGAACACCCAGTCTTCACGATAATGAGGAACCTCACTACCCCAAGCTGTCTCCTGACGGGAGAACAGGCCCATGGCTGTCACATTGTGCAGACCGAACTGACGGGCCCAGTTCAACTGTATCTGATAGTTCAGATTACGCTGTGTGGCACCATCGTTGACACTTCCGTTCTGTGTTGTCCAGAGCACACCTTGCATATAGTCGAACTTATTGTTATTATCATAATCGGTTTTATAATATGCTTTACCTGTTTCCGGGTCTATCCATTTATGCTGTGCGTCATGATAAAGATCGCTGATACCGCGGTTGTTTTCAACGAACACGTTATCCCAAGCTATTTTACCATTCACGCTGAGTCCCTTGGTGATAAAGCTCAAATCCTGTGTAAGGGTGAAGTCGGTGTTGATACGTGTAGTAGTGGTTGTCATCACACCTGATACAGCCATATTCTCTGCGGAATTGGATACATTGGATATGGCTGGATAATATCCCCATGAACCGTCAGAATACTTGGGAAGAAATACATCCGGTGCAATATTATATACACCTGCCCACTGCTGAGCTATCTGCCACTCACTTTGGCCGGCATTGTTCCATGGCGACTGCTTTTCACCGGCAGAACCAGCAACATTCATACTGAATTTGGTAGTTTTTGTCAATTGGAAATCCAAGTTGCTTCGTACATTCAAACGATTGTATCCATAACCGGTGTCATAGTTACGTCCGTTATCCCACTGCTTGAAGATATCACCTTCGTGGACATAATCGGCAGAAACGAAATATTTCACAAACTTTGTACCTCCGGATATATTGGCGTTAGCATTGTATGACATGGCGAAATTGCGGAAAAGTTCACGCTGCCAATCCACATTCGGATAACGTTCACGTTGTTCCAACGTGGTCTGATTACGATACATGTCTATTGTAGACTGCGGCGTAATCTTGCTCCATGAAGAAGGCGAAACAGCCAACTCGTGCTCAATGGCTGTGTTACGGTACATCAGAGCATCATAAGAATCATACTTGGTAGGCAAAAAAGAAGGAGCTTTCATCGTCATTGTGGCATTCACATCAATGCGTGCACGTCCCTCTTCACCTCTCTTAGTGGTAATCAGAATAACACCGTTAGCACCTTTCACACCATAAACGGCTGTGGCGGAGGCATCCTTCAATACAGAAATTGTCTGTACGGAATTGACATCCACACTGCTCATAGGGCGCTCTATACCATCTACCAATACGAGCGGATCACTGTTATTCCATGAACTGGCACTACGGATGACGATCTGTGGAGATTCGTCACCAGGCATACCCGTACTGGCTGTCGTTACGACACCAGGCAAGTTTCCTGTCAGGGCAGCACCGATATCATTCACACCAGCTGCACGTTTCAGTACATCACCTGTGGTTTGGGTTATAGCACCTACCACACTGGCTTTCTTCTGCTGACCGTAACCTACAACGACAACTTCGTTAAGTTGTGCATTGTCTTCGTCAAGCCGCACTTTAAAATTACGGACTCCTCCTACCTTTAATTCTCTCGATTTCATTCCGATATACGAAACGACTATCACAGAATTAGCACTAGGCACTGTTAACGCGAAATTACCAGATAAATCGGAAACTGTTCCTACATTACCTTTGCCTTTCACTACGACCGAAGCACCAATGATGGATTCATTATTTTTGTCCACCACGGTACCCTTAATTGAGATTCCTCCCTGCGCGTGCATGTTGAGGCAAAATGCCAACAACAGCATAACAATAGGGAGAACTCTTTTCAATAATGGTTCTTGTTTCATTGCTTGTTTTTAATTTAAGACATATTAGATTGTGCTATTAAACTCTAATTTACAGGTTGCAAAAGTATAAAAGATGTATTTAATCGATTAATTATTGTGTAACACGAACTTTATCTGACGTAACAACTTGACAATTAATGCAGAGAAAATAAAGAAGACAACACATTTATACTGAAATTCGGTGATAAATTCAATATAATTATTTGCTAAATTAGAAAGTTATATGTAAATTTGTTCCATTAAATACAACATTATCCATGAACACCTTAATATCCAAACGCCAGTACAATCGCATCACTATTTGGACCGCGATCTTTTTGCTTTTATTTGCATTTATACAAATCATAGCGCAATACCATTTTTTTTATATGGAACAATGGCAAACATTCTATTATGAATCATCTTTTATAAAGAATGTATTATTGCAACCAGGCGGTCTCGCTTTTTTGTCGGCGGATTTTCTTGTGCAGTTTTTCTGTCTTCCGTATTGTGGAGCCTTGTTATTATCTTTACTTTTGTTGGTAACTGCATATTATCTTAGTAGGATAATAGATTATATCATACCTCATTCCCATCTTACATATTTGTCTTTATTACCAATCTTATCGTTGCTATTCTTGCAAATCACTAACAATAAGTATAATATGGCGGGAAGTGTCGCTTTTATGTTTATGGTTGTCGCTTTATACTATTATACGATCAAAAAGTCGTTAAAAGTTCGAATATTTTATTCTGTCATAACTTCGATTGTATTATTTGTCACAGTAGGTCCGGTCGCAACACTTTTTGCGGTCTGTGTACTTCTACATGGTTTATTTGCTGATATACGCCATTCTTATTACTACATACTACCGATCCTCTTTGTATTCATCATGGCTTCCATCAGTGTTTGTCTTGGATTTGCCGGAGATTATAAAAATCTGTTTTTGCTGGATTATTATTTCTATCAGTCGGATGATGCACCGTCTTTTGCTTACCAGTCATGGATCCTTATGGCAATATTATATATGACATGTTTATTATTAAAAAAGGTAGACCATCTACAATTAACGAGAACAAAAATATTTCAGACGTTACAGATATTATTAATTATTGTTTTTGGCTATTTTAATTATAAATCGGTATACGTACCAAAAGAAGAGACCTTTATGCGATTCACCTATTATCTTCGAATGAGGCAATGGGACAATATTAAAAAACTGAGCGAAAACATGGATATGTCTAATTATCTATTTCAGGTATGTCATAACATAGCTCTTGCTGAAAAAGGTGAGTTGGCAGAACATCTTCTGGACTATCCACAGGAAGGATTGGCAAGTATTTATCTTTCCGACAATATTACAAGTCCTGACGTGGCGATGTTAGTTAGTGACGAATACTTTTCAATGGGATGTATAGCAATGTCTCAACATTGGGCTTTCGAAGCCAATGAGAGCATGGGAGACGTTAGTCCATATTGTTTTCAAAGACTTGCCCAGACTAATCTGATATTTGGTGCCTATAAAGTAGCTGACAAGTATTTGTCAATCCTTGATAATACATTATTCTACAACAGTTGGGCAGATTCTCAACGTAAGTTTTTGTATCATGATAAAGCAATCGAACAAGATCCATTCCTTAGCAGCAAACGAAAATGTATCTTCCCTGAAAATTGTTTTGGTGGCCAGTATGGTATAGATTATGATCTTCAGCGTATTATAGATCATAATCCTGATTATAAACCTGCCATACAGTATCTAGGCTCTATGTATATTCTCATCAACGATATGGATAAGTTTGACGCATTGATAAGACGTTATTATAAGACAAAGGCCCTTCCTACCTTACCTAAATCCTTCAGATTGATTGTAGATAAGTATCATATCAATCTGAACGATAGCATTCATTAAATAATAATGAGGTCTGTCGTGACGACAGACCTCATCCATTAACCTAATATTCCTAAAATATGAACTAAAATTTATTTAGTCATAGTGTAGGTCGAACTATGATTAGAAAGAAAGGGGCATGTTATCACAACACACCCTTTCTTTTCTAATTTAACCAATATCATATTATATAAATATGAGCTTATTAATAACCAGGATTCTGATCGCAAAGAGGATTCTTTGTCAACTCATCAGCTGGTATTGGCATATCCATTTTTTGTGCAACGTAATCGAACGAACGATTAGACCATGGTATGTCTGTCAAATCGGATACATCACGTTTAGGATAGTTATGCGCAATGTGGTCTTCTAGGTAACCAGACCGTTGCATATCAGGACGTAAGCTCCATTCGCAGTTGAATTCCTTACGACGCTCTTCATTTACAGCAACCTTCCATACTTCAGAACTGTATCCTTTCTTAGCCTTCAGAGCTGTATAGTAGTCCTTAGCAGGAGTAACGGTCACAGTCTTTGTGCTAAATGGTATAGGATATGTCGTAGGAGTTTCGGTACCTGCTTTTCCTAATTTAGCATAAAATGCCATCGTAGTTTGGATTCTTGGGAGGTACTTGGCTGTCAATTCGTCTGCATGACCTACTTCAAGATTACCAAAAGCACGATTACGTAACTGGTCAATCAATCCCCAAGCCGTAGCATCGTCTGCACCATTGAGAATAAACAGACACTCAGCGTAGTCAAGCATAACATTAGGAAGACGTTTCCAATAAATCTGTGTTGGACACCATACATCTCCATCCCATCCGGCACGGGCGTTACGCCAGAACTTTGTACTCCAAATAGAAGGAGCATACTCACCATTATAGAAGTGGAAATCTACGGTCTTGCTACCATCTGTCCCGTTACCTACATTCTCTTGAGTATATGGGTTTCTGCCGAATGTTGGACTCTCTGTGATACCAGGGAAATCACTTTCATATTGTGCTGCATTATGGATTTTACCTGTACAGCAAGAACCTTCACGTCTCTTATCACCTTTTTCGAAGCTTCCATACCATTCCCAAGAAAGGAACAATGATCCCCAGCCACCGTTTTCAGGACATGCGGAATAATATTTTGTAAACATGGTAGATGTACGTTTAGAACCATCCCATGAACCCCAATCGGAACCAGCATCAAGAACTTCTTCCCAAATAGCTTCTTTGTCCCAAACGCCTGTAGCATCCCAAAGAGTGGTAAACGAACGGTTTAACTCATATTTGCCGCTTTCAAGCACTTGTTTGTAAGCTGCTGCAGCTTTTGTGATAGACTCTTTCTGCGTTTCAGGGCAACGATACGCTTTCCACATATAAGCATCACCTAAGTATGTGAGAGCCATACCTTTGGTACAACGACCATATTGACTGTTGAGCGGAGTCCAATCTAGCAATGGAACAGCAGCTTCAAGGTCGGCAATGATAAAGTCCCACATTTCTTCGTATGTCTGTGCGCGAGCCTTCTGTGGAGAATTCGAATAATTTTCGCCTGTAGCCAACATCGGAACACGTCCGAATGTTGTAGCCAGCCAGTTGTAGTAGAATGCACGTGCAGCACGGCCTTCTCCTTCAAGCGTTGTCTTTACACTTGGTGTTAAAGCTGTTGAGGTCTCGAGTCCTGCCAAGAAGTCATTGGCGCGGGAAATTCCCATATAACACTGCTTCCAACCAGATAGTAATTCACCACTTTCTGGTCCCCATGCTTGCTTACCCCAGTTCTTATCCCAACCGGTAGCCTGTGTATCCATTGTAGGGTGGCAACCTGTGAACAGGTTTGGTTTGAAACCCCAATCACCATCGCCGGTACCATCTTCATCAGGCTGCATCAGGTCGTAGACACCGTTCATGCCCATGATGGCATTGGCATCACTTTCGTACATAGCAGTACTTGCGACCTTGTCGTACTGTGTAACATCCAGGAATTTGTCGTTGTCGCAAGAGGTTAAAGCCAGTAGGGCAAAAGAACCTGCAACAATATATGCTTTATTTAAATTTTTCATATTGTCTATAATTTATAATGATTAGAATGTAACATTCAAGCCAAGCATAAAGGTACGTGGCATTGGATAACGTCCGGTATCAAGACCAGAGTATAGTACGCTGTTCTGACCGCACTCAGGATCTCCGTATTTGTTATAACCGGAAATTGTAAAGAGGTTCTGTACGGATGCATATACACGGGCATTTGTTATGCCGAGCATATTTGCAGTTGTCTTTGGCAATGTATAACCAATCTGTATAGTACTTATACGGAGGAAGTCGCCATTTTTAACCCATGCATCACTACAACGGACATTGTGGTTGTTGTCGAGGACTGTCAGACGAGGCAGGGATGCTCCGGCTTCGTTTCCACTACGCCAAACTTTATCATAATTTTCTGCAAGAATATTAGGGAATGTCTGGTCGTCAGAAGAATAAACAGTAGACAGACGCATTGCTGAATAAGATAATATCTTTTGACCAAGCACACCATACATGTACATATTGAAATCCCAATTCTTATATGTTGCGCCCAAGTTAATTCCGTAGTTGAATTTAGGAATACCGTTACCTAAGATAGTTCTATCGTTTGTATCAACATGGCCATCACCGTCAAGATCTTTGTATTTGAAATCTCCAGGAGCGTAAGAAGCGGAAATAACATCATAAGCGTTGAATCCCTTTTCTTTCGCAGCAGCGTTAGCAGCATCAATCTCAGCCTGACTCTGCCAGATGCCCTCTACTTGATATCCGTAGAAAGAGCCAACAGCTTCACCTTCTTTACATATAGAGTGGCCACCCCAATAGAATGAAGACGCAGCACCTACAGCACCCACATTACCATTACCGGTTCCACCATCATTGGTAGAATACAAAGGATCACCCATATTCTTAACTTCATTCTTCAATGATGAACCGTTCAGTGTGGCATTGATAGCCCAATCTTTGCTGAGACGCTTGTTGTATGTCAAATTGAACTCGAAACCGTAGTTGTCTATCTCACCATAGTTAGTATAAACAGATGTGAAACCTGTAGAAGGACGTACCTGTTGACTTAATAGAAGGTCTTTAGACTTGCGGATGAAGTAATCGAGAGATACATTCAAATCACCATTCAAAATACCGAAATCCAAACCGATATTAGTCTGTTCGTTTGTTTCCCATTTCAAGTTGGAATCTACCAGAAGACTCTTATAACCTGCAACAACAGTGCGGTCGGATGTCGTACCAATGTTTCCACCTTGTGGATATACATTGTAATTTACATCACCTGTACTGAGAGCTGCTACAGCTCTACCTGCCATATTACCAGCGTTACCGGTCTGACCCCAACCAAGACGAAGTTTCAAATTACTGATACTCTTCACGTTTTTCATGAAAGGTTCTTCTGAAATACGCCATGCCAAAGCAGCTGATGGGAATGTACCCCAACGGTTACCGGAACCGAAATTGGAAGAACCGTCACGACGGATAGTACCTGTAAAGATATAACGGTCGAAGAGATTATAAATAGCACGTCCATAATATGAGATACTACGTGAGTCGGCATTGAATCCACCATTACCTTCGCGAGAATCAGCATTTGTTGAAAGACTCATCAAACGGTTGTCTGCTGATGGAAATGTATTTGCGCTTGCACTTACATAAGAACCATAGTATTTGCCTACTGAGTTACCAACCATCAATGTTAAATCGTTAAAATCAGTTTTCCAGTTATAGGTAAGATATGTTTCAATACCAAGACTGTTACCATGGCTCTGGTTCAGACTGAAACTATAACGGTTGTCAACACCTGCAGCCTGGAGATCCATTTCCGTAAGAGCTCCACCGATATAATTATAACGTTTTACACCACCTGTGAAATCACCGCCTTCCCATGTATTTACAGTGTAGGAAGCGATAGAATGCAGGTTGAGTCCCTTCATGAATTCGATATCAAGGAAAGCACTGAGGAACATACGGTTACCACGATTCATCTGGTTCGTCTTTTCCATTTGAGCTGCGTAAGGGTTGGAAGAGTTTTTTGTCATTCCTTCCCAACCATCAGAGGTATTCAGGTATCCGCAACCATAGGATCCGTCAGGATTGACCAAGTTAACATTAACTAAAGTACCGCCTGCAACATTACCATCAAGGTAATCTAGTGTAGGAGTCCAATAAGCTAAGTCACGAAGTGAAGATAGGTTACCGTTATTATTAAATCCAGCGTTTGAGCCATGTGCCTCTGTATGAACAAAGTTCATGTCACCACCAAATTTCAACCACTTAACAGGTTGTACATTAACGTTGGCACGTGCAGACAAACGATTATAGTTGGTGTTAACAACCAAACCGTCATTATTCAAATAACCAATAGAGAAGTTGTATTGGCTCTTGTCATTACCACCAGAAGCCGTCACTCCATACTGCTGTTTGATTGCAGCACGTGTCATTTCTTTCTGCCAGTCGATATAATTACGTTTCCCGTCATATTTGGAATCCCATATATTATTGTAAAGACCTGCACCATCGTTAGCTTTCGCTTCACGAACAGTAGCAGCGAACTGATCAACGCCTAAGGTTTTCAACTTATCAGGAAGGGTCTGAACACCAAAGTCAGCCGTAACTTGGATTTGCGTGTGACCTTTTGAACCATGTCGTGTAGTGACCATGATGACACCGTTAGCACCTGCAGAACCGTAAATAGCTGTTGCAGAAGCATCCTTCAAAACCTCAATCTTCTCGATATCAGCAGGGTTCAGGAAACTAGCGTCTGTTCCAACCTGTACACCATCTACTACATATAGAGGGTCGGCGGAACCATTGATAGTACCGATACCACGGATACGAACAGATGCGAAACCGTCAGGAGAACCGTCATTCTGTGTGACCAGTACACCTGCTGCCGCACCTTGAAGAGCTTGTCCGATATTTGTCGGAGCCTTCTTCAACATAGCATCGCGGTCTACGGTAGCAACAGCACCGGAGATATCGCTTTTCTTCATCGTACCATAACCTACGACTACCAATTCGTCCAATGTCTTGCTATCTTCTTTTAAGGTAACATTAATTTTGGTTTTTCCTCCAACTGATACAGTCTCAGATTGATAACCAACAAAAGAGAATACAAGTTTAGCATTTGATGGAACAGTAAGTTTGTAATTACCATCTAAATCAGTAATAGTTCCTTGAGATGTGCCTACTTGCTTGATACTTACTCCCGGAAGTGCGTCACCGCCAGTTTCTTTTACACTACCCGTAACTGTGACGTTCTGGGACATTGCCCATAGAGGTATCATCATAAACATGAATAATAGCCCTAGGGACTTTCTTAGATTAATGCATTTCATAGATAAATA
>ERZ795062.2335-NODE-2335-length-12501-cov-4.391692_pt1 | contig 12501 bp, 11 predicted proteins | sample MGYA00375146_ERZ795062 | MGnify/ENA primary metagenome ERZ795062 (study PRJEB30191, sample SAMN05720281) | activated sludge metagenome | isolation source: Anaerobic digester | place: USA | collected 2015-07-16 ... | reverse complement strand
AGAAGCAGACGACGTGGACCTCATCACGGAAGGTGAGGGCGAAGGGGTCTGACGCAGACCCCTACTAGCCGGTGACCTGGGGCAATCAGTTACCGATCACCGGTAGACGTCGTTTCGGGCGAGGTGCCCGCCCGATGTTCAGGTTGCCCAGATAGTGCTGTCAACGCGTCCAGGCACACGAAAACGCCGTGTCGCCACTAGGGTCAGCCGCAGTCAACGATCTTGGAGACACTGCATGAGCATCAGGAAGCTTTCCGTCGGAGCAGTTGCCGTTGTTACGGCCATCCCATTCGGCATCGCCACGGCAGGAGCGGCGAGTGCCGAGACGACTACTTCGTTCACGACGGTCGGCGCGAATTCCTACGTGGTGCCTGCTGGAGTTACGGCGCTAGCAGTAGTCGCGACCGGAGGCGGCGGCGGTGCGGGAAACGGGAGTTCTGGTGGCGGCGGATGTACCGTCACCGGCACATTCACCGTCACACCCGGCTCGACCGTCACGGTTAACGTCGGCGGTGGGGCTCAGGGAAGCACTGCAGGTGGCGGTGCGGAAGGTGGCGGCGGAGGATCCTCGTTCGTTCAAATTGGCACCACGTTCCAAGTGATCGCCGGTGGTGGCGGTGGTGGTGGTTTCAATTCGCTCGCCGAGGGCGGTGAAGGGTGCAGCGGTGGTGCCGCTGCCGGGGGTGATGGACGCGGCCCCGAGACAAACGGCTCTGGTGGATCCGATGGGGTCGGTGGCGCTGGCGGAGGTGGCGTCGGCGGCAACGGGGGATCTGGCGATGCGGGTGCCGGAGCAAATGGAACCGGGAGCGGCGGAGGCGGCGGCGGTAGCGGCACCGGAGCCGGTGGAATCGGTGGGACCTCGGGAGACACGGGCGCAAACGGTGGTTCTGGTGGAGGCGCCGGAGGCACCGCCAGTTCCGGCGGCAAAGGTGGTGGCGGTGCAGGCTGGGGTGGCGGTGGCGGCGCTGGTTCTAGTGGTTCTGGTGGGGCAGGTGGATCGCTCGGGCTGCGCGGCAGCGTGTTCTCCACAGCAAGCAACGGCGGATCGGGTGGCGCAAATGGCGGCGACGGATCTGTCACGCTCACGACAGTGAGTTCGGAAGCTGCACAAACACCGATCAATAACTGTGTGACCGCAGGGACCTCCAGTGCGTACATCCCGGCCAGTGGCACCAAGCGGTTGATGAAGCCTGGCTGCGTCACGAACGCTGGCCAGCGAATCGGCGTGCGCGCGAGTTCGCAACTTCGCGGTGATGTGCTGACGTATCGACTCTTCTGCAAAGTCTCGGGGAAGAAGAGCACTTCGGTTAGCAAGAATGCCTCGGGCGCATACTGCAAAAAGGGCAGTCTGTATATGAAGACGTACGGAACCCCGTTGCGACTTCGTGTGACCTGGAGCGCGTCGGCAACGACTGGTTTCGCCAAGTACAAGCAGACCAGGTCTTATCGGACCTGATCTAACGGGCAGATGCCGCGCAGGAGCCTTAGTCCGTAGCTAGTTCTTCGCGAGTGGCCGATAGAAGATTGCGGCCGCGGTGAGTATTCCAAACGCGATGGCCATGGCGATGGTCAGCATCGACACGAGGTCAGTGACCCCTGCGACGCCCTGGCCGCTGAGTAGGCCGACGAGACCTTCAAGACCAAGTGACCCCACGGTGAGGCAGAAGAATCCGCCGAGTTCCAACACGAGCACAGGTGGGCGACCGGGCTTGCGACTGATCAGCACTGAGACTGCGAACATCGCGAGCGCTGCGAAGTACGTGCCGATGACCTCGCCGCCAATCGCCGTGATCGCCGTCTGTACACCGAACGCAACGAGTACGACCAGCACAATCCAGCCATATAGCCGCAGTGGCACCGCGAAGGCCAGGGTGAACCCAAGAGCAAATACCGCCCAGCCGATCCATCCCACGATTGCCGGAAACTGCGCTGAGGCGGCGGGGGCGAATAGATCTGTTGCCGAGGATTCGGTTACGGCTGCTCCCATGAGTACGCCAAGGAACAGCATCAAGATGATGAAGAGTGCATGCACGAACTGAGTCGCGCCGATTGTGACTCGGTTCTGCGCCAGGTCCATCATCGATGCGCTGAGGATGTCTCCGGGGAGAAAGAAGAACAACGCTGGAACCATCAACAGGATGGCGCCACCGCGCAGTTCGAAGTGGTTGAACGCGATCACTGTTACCAACGAAATTAGGAACGCCGCCACGAATGGCAGGATCGTGTTGATTCGCTGGATTCGGTCTCCGCATACAACAACGAGTGCGGCGATCAACCCGTTGACCAGTGAGAAGATCACTTCGGTCCAGGTTGCCTGGACATTCACTGCAAAGCCCACAGTGAACAGCACGATCCCGAAGACTTTGACTAACTCCGAGTACGGCGGCGGCGATGCGGCGATGTCGTCGAGCGTGCGACCGAGGACCGTGAGATCTGCCGCAGGGTTGACGGCCTCGACCATCACCGTGTGCAGGTTATTGAATCGATCCAGCCGGCCAATCGCTTGGTCGGCTCCGATGGTGAGCGTTCGTGTGTGACCATCTTCCTCGACTGTGAGCACGGCGGAATCGGCGAAGACCGCCGCCGATGCCTGAACACCGTGGGCCGCTGCAATTGCGTCGAGGCGATGTTCAAGCATGACGCCCTCTGACCCGTAGGCCACCCAGCCGTGCGTGACCCTTGCGAGGAAGGCAGTCACAGGCGCTGATCTTTCGAGGTCCGGGTCTCGAAACATGAGGTCTCCGTCTCTACGCCGTCATGGCCAACGTGAGAACGCTGCTGGTGGCACCTACTCAGTGACGATGGTGGATTCCGGTCCACGCATCACATTCCGAGCAGACAGCGGCGGCCTACGCGAGTGAGGCAGCAATGAATGCCGTGGTCGGCGCACCCGGTGCGGGATCAGTCAGCAGTTTGGGGCCAGTTGGGTCCTGTGCCTTGAGATCAAGCTTGTAGATGTTGTTGTTCTCGTGGGTCCGGAAGTAGTAGCAGCAGTTCGCAGTGTCAGCGACTGACGTCCACAACGCGTATTCAGACGATTCCTTGTTCGTGTTTCCGTCGATGTTGCGCAGGATGCCCGGTGGAATGTCGTAGTTGTTCATGATGTGCCACGCAGTCCATACGGCGTCTGCGCCGGTCGCTGCTTGATACGTGTCACGCGCGTAGGTGGTTGCTCGTACGAATCGATCTGGTGGGTTTGATCCACCGGGCAATCCGACGTAGCCATTTCCCATCTGTTCCTTGTAGTCCTGGTTGCCTTCGGTGAAAGGGCCGTAGGGGTTGTACGGAGACAGGTGTTGGAACTGGGTTGCGTTCGCCTGATGCCAGTCGTAAGCCGGAGCATTCGTGATGATTCCGGTCGGCGCGTCGTAGACCGACGGCAGCGAACCTGCGGTGTGCCATTCGACCACCACGGTGGCTCCAGTGGGATCACCAATGCGAACGTGCAGTGGCAATTGACCAGGAGCGGAACCAACAAACGGGAACGGAGTATCGGCAACGAAGAAGTCCCCAGCCAGGATCCCGTCCTTCGCCTCGGCGGTACTCGCGTAGTTGCCGAGGATGTAGGCGCAGGCCTGCTCAATGGCGAGGGCTTTGGAGCGATTCTCATCAGTGACGGCCGTGAACTCGGTGTACCCGGGAAGGTTGAATCCTCCGGCGACAACGCCCTTCTCGTTCATGGCGTCGCTGCAACCACGAGGGCCGGTCTGCCCACCTACTGCGTACTTGTGCTCCCAGCTAATGCCGTCGGCACCAGTCGTGGTCAGTCCGGTGTATTTCGTTCCCCGCGGCGCGTAGCCCAGGTTGGTCGGCAGTGGAGTGTCGAACTCCATTGTCCGCGCGTAGACATAGTCACCATTGGTTGCCTGAATTCTGATGCCAGTGCACATAGACGGAGCGTCACATCGTGGCTGAGTGGAGGCGCGGTGGGAATCAGATCAAGCAACCATCCGAGAAAACTGTGGTGCTACCTCCACAGCCGTTGATCAGGCTGCCGGGCGCTATTCGCCCTGGTCTCAACTCAGGACTTGTACTTCTTGGAGAGCTTGTAGGCGTCGTAGTCGGCCGTAGCTGGTGCGTACCACGTGACGCGCAGCTTCAATGGCTGGCCGTAGGTGCGAATCCGCAACGAACCCTTCTTGCAGATTCGGTATCCCTTGCCGTACCCGGCCGACTTGGTCGCTGTGGTCTTCGACTTCGATACCTTGCAGTACAGGTTGTAGTAGGGGTAGTCGCCGCGGGTCTTTAACGAACGCGGTGTCACTCCGGTCACTCTCACCGCGACGGGTTGCCCGGCGTTCGTCGTGCAGTTCGCTGCCATTAGTTGGCGGGAGCCGCTGCGCGGAATCGAACCTGCGTTGCCAGGTGTCACACATGAGCCGGCGGTCTGGGTGTTGGTGCTGGGCGTTGGCGGCAAGATCGCGTCGGATGTCATCACTAGTTGCGTTCCGCAGTTGTAGTTGGCGTTGTAGTCAGCCACCGCGACGTACTTACCCGCGCCATAGGTGACCGACGTCCAACGGCAAATCGACGGCGTCGTTTGATCGGTCCAGGTGATTCCGTCTGGACTCACCATCGCCATTTCGTTGATTGTGTCGTCGGACACGGCTACGAACTGACCATTCGCGTATACCGCTGAGGTCCACTCTTTCGTTGACTGGGAAGTGGTCCCAGCGGTCCAACTTGTCCCGTTGGCCGATGCCATCGCGAGAACACCTGGCCCACCGCTCGCGACCGCGACGAAAGTCCCGTTACCAAAGGTCACGCCATCCCAGTTGCTCTTCGGCGTCAGGGTGAGATTGGTGTTGTCCCAAGTTGTGCCATTGGTGCTCGTCATCGCTTGATACTGATCCGTGGCAGTGGATGTCACGGCGACGAACTTTCCTGCGCCGGAGGTGACGGCACGCCAGTTCTTGCTCGGCGCGCTTCCCGACGTCCAAGTCTCACCGTCCGAGCTCGCCATAACCACACCGCTCCCGCCAACTGCGACGAACAAGCCGTTCCCGTACGTGATCGAGTTCCAGGATCCGCTGGAGATCGGTGTGCCCGGCTGGCTCCAGTTGGCTCCATTCGTGCTCATCATGACTCGATTCGCGCCGTCGTTAGACACAGCCACGAACTTGCCTGCACCGAAGGCGACGGACTGCCACCTGTTGGCCGCCGCCGCAGTTCGCGTGGTCCAGGAAACGCCGTCAGTGCTGGTCATGGCGCGGTTTGTTCCGTCGTCTGACACCGCGACGAACAACCCATTGCCGAATGCGACGGACCTCCAGCTATTCGCGTCGGGTGGGGTGTGCATCGTCCAGTCAGTGTTGAGCGCAGCTGAAGCCGGGGAGGCGGCCGCTCCGATTCCGAACGCGACCGTCAACGCCGCAAGCATGCTGAGGACGATCGTGTGGCGGATGAGTGAAGGCCGGGAATTCAGGTTCATGGCGTACCGATCTGGTGAGCTGCGCTGTGGCTTGTCCACATTCTGCCTAGGCGTTCGACTTGATGTGGGTCGAAACGCGCAGGCTCACGGGAGGTCGGGTTAGTCACCGGCGAGACCTTTGGAATTGGTCGCGGACAGCAAAGATGCGAGGGGCGAACTTCCGCACGCCCCTCGCATCGCTGAGTCCGGTCGACCTCAGACCTTGTAAACGTCCCAGTGGACCGTCTCTCCGGTCGAGGCCTTCTTGGTTGCCCGAGCGAAAACGGAGTACTCGTCGACGGTGGTGTGTACCGGCAGGGTCAGGGTCAGCTTGCCCTTGGAGTTGGTCTTGACCACTTCAAGAACCTTGCTGCTGCATTGGCTCTGGCCACCTGGTGTGACGATGCACGTCGCGTCATTCACCTCGAGTGTGCGAACCCCACCCGGCTTGACGGTGAGGTGACGAGTGATCGAGTTCCCATGAATCTGAACTGGCATTCCGCCTGACTGGTTGTGGCCCCATCCGGCGATGGTGGTGTGGGCCTTGGCTGGTGCAGCAGGTGCCGGTGCGGCTTGTGCGGCGACCGGTGCGGCCAAGACGGCGACTGCTCCGAGTGCGGTTCCGACCAGAAGTGCTGCATTGCGAGTGCTGTTCATTGTGTCCCCATTTCGATGACTCGCGCGTTCCGATGTCTCTCATCTCCGCGAAGTGAGTCAGTGTCAGGGCAAGAAGTACCCATGGGTTTTGCGGTCTAAACAGGGGCGATTTTGACGTGTGGTGACACCCGAACACGCGGGCTTACGGAGGTAGGCGTGCGGCGCTCGGGATACGGGTTGGTGGTCGAACTCCAACGGCGTGAATCAACCGCGCTTGACTAGCGGCTGAAGTGTTTGCGACTTGACTCTGGTCCGTAGAGGACCACTAGCGCGATCACGTCGATGGCGATCCCCCACCAGGCCGACGAGACGCTTCCACCGGCAATGATCTGACCGATGTCTCCGATGATCGCGATCACGAGGACGATCGTGAAGAGAATCCGGGCCCAGGGTTCCCCGCGCTTCAGACCCTTGTAGACCGCGAGTGCGATGAACCCGATGATCAGGTAGAAGATGCCGTAGAGGATCAGTGCCAGGTGCGAAAGCCCAGCTCCGGCGACGTTGCCAATCGCCGCGGTGATGAGCAGAATCCCACCGAGGATGCTGAAGATTCCGACCAGCAGCGCAAGCAGGCTCACGAGCTTGACTGGCGTTGGCGCATCAACCGTCTGTGGCTCAAGTTCGCTGGACATGATCAAGACGATACGGATGATCACAGCGGTGAGTCAAAAGATCATCGCGCGGAATGTTCCCGGTTGGCTGAACAGGAGACGAGGGGTCGATGGCCTTGATAATCGAGCCACCGCGACGGATCAAGGAGTAGTTGTGTCGGATTCAGTTGAACAAGTTGTCGAGGTCGCTCCGCAGTCGGGAGGGTGGGTCAAGCTTTCCGCTGGACAACGCCTTCGCCTGATCGATGTCGAGGGGCAACAAGTGGCCGACCTATTTGCCGTCGCCGAGGATGACTTCGATAAGTGGTTGAGCACGTCGACCTCCCGCAGCGTCGCTTGGCGGCTCTTCCCGCGCGTCGGCGGAAGGTTCTTCACGACCGAGTTCGAACCACTCCTAACGTTTGATGCGGACAACAGTCCGGGCATCCATGACATGCTATTCAGCGTCTGTCGGCCCGAGATGTACGCCGCGATCGGAGCTGCGTTGCCGCATCCGAGCTGCCATGAGAACTTCCGCAAGGCCGCCGCTGAATTTGGGTGGAACCCCATCGAGGTTCCAGATCCGGTCAACTTCTTCCAGTACACCGAGATTGGCGAGGACAAATCGCTGACCGCCATGCCCGCGCCGAGTAAACCCGGTGACTCCGTGACACTTCGCGCCGAACGGGATGTGTTCGTGGTGGTGACTGCTTGCTCCATGGATGTCGAGCCGATCAATGGCGATCGGTGCACCGGCCTACGCCTTGAGGTCCTCGCCTAGTGGCTCGACGTGCGAACACCAACATTTGGAGTATTTGACGCGCAAAGAACCTTTCCCGTCGCCAGGATACGTGGGAACAAGATCAATACCCGGTGATCATGGGCCGATGCCGGGACGGCGATTGGATTCCTGGACATGTCGGTGACAACCGAGGCCGCACCACCCACGTCAGGCGATGGCGTGAAGCCCACACGGCTAAGTGGGAAGCAGATGCTGCTCGGCTGGGCATTAGTCATCGCTTCAATGGTGATGATGTGCGTCCTTCAACGTGAGTACGGCAATCTCTGGCCGTTGGCATTCGTCGCCGTCGTGCCCGCGATCGTCGCCCAATACAGGTTCATGCCGAGGAAGCTCTCAGGCCTGCCCCTGGGACTTGTTTGGTTCGGTTACTGGTTTCCGTTCCTGATGCTTTCGGAACAGATTGCTCCGTTCCCCGCGCCGCTGATCGTGGCCGTTCTCTTCTTCCTTGCCGGAATCCTCGTCAGCGCCTTCGATCGGAAGTTCAACGAACGAACCGGATTCCGCTACTTCCTGTTGACGCTCCCGGTGACGTGGGTTGCGTGGGATGTCATCACCTCGTTCAACCTGATCCAAGGTCCGGAGGGTCAGTTCGCCGGTGCGGTGGCACCGTTTACGTTGATCCTGCAACCGTTGTCGATCGTTGGGCGCGTTGGGCTGACGTTTCTCTTGGTCCTTATCAACATGGCGATCGCGCTGGGCATCATCTGGTACCTGGACAAGAGGCGTGAGCCGGTTGACTCGGTGAGGGTCGACGGGCCGACCGCGCGAGCGGCAGGTATCACCACGGCGATCATCACGCTCGTGTGGTTCATTTCCGCCGGGTGGCTGTTCATCGACACTACGTCTGGTGCAAACGGCGCACCCAAAACCAAGGTGGCGACTGTTCAAATCGGCCCGGGTGACGGGTATACCGCGGATGGTGCAGGCACTCCGACGGCGTCGCTCGAACCCCACTTGGCAGCGATGACGAAACAGGCTGCTGCTCAGGGCGCAGAGTTCGCTGTATGGGGTGAGGACATCCTTCACTACGATCCGCGGACAGACCCGCGCAAGTTCGTGCAAAACGTGGCCAAAGAAAACAAGATCTACATCCAAACCGGCTTCACTGTCGGTCAGCCTGATCCGGCTGCTTCGAACTTGACCGGACTGTGGGATCCGAACGGTGACTTGGTTGGTGTCTACTACAAGATCCACCCGGTGATTCTCGACAACGAGGAGTTCGTCCAGCCACATCGCTATCCAGTGTTCGACGTCAGCTTTGGAACTGTCGGGATGCTGATCTGCTTTGACTTCTCGTTTGAGGACACCTCGCGCTACCTAGTGCAGAACGGCGCCCAGATGCTCAGTGCATCGGTTGCGGACTGGACCAACTTCGGCTCGACTCGCATCCAAACCACGCAAATTCGAGCTGCTGAGAATCGGGTCTCTTTTGTCAAGGGTGAGCAGTACAACGCGTCGGCGCTGATTGAACCGACAGGTGCTGTGCTTGCCGATGCTGATATGGGACCTGACGGCGGGGAGAAGTTGCTTGTCGGTGAACTGCCGATGGGTCCACGGGGTGCGCTCTACACCAGCTGGGGTCCGATTTTCGGCTACCTGTGCGTCGTGGGTGTTCTGGTCCGCATTTGGATTCAGATTCGGTTGCGGATCAAGCAGGGCAAGGAAATTCCAGGCCGTGGTGCTCCCGCCTAAACGCCCGCGGTTCAGGATCAGGTGTGCTGACGCAGTGGTCAGTCGCTGGCACGTAGTTCGAACGAACCCAGTGGCACCGCGACGCCGTTGATGAGGGCGCGCACCGAGTGTGATCCGGGGTAGTGCTTGCGGGTCGTGTGTTGGCGCAGTGAAATTGACTTGCGGATTGCCTGACGAGTGTCTGGGGCGAGTTCGAGCTCGCCACCTTTAAAGACCTTCGTCGATGTCGTGCCATTGGCCTTGACGAAGTCAACCTCAAGATCTACTAGCGCTCGAACGGTTTCGTCAGACGTGTTCTCGATCTCGACGTTGATCCGGACGCTGTCGCCGATGCGTGGCTGGTCGGGCTCGATGATCACTTGGCCGATCTCGATGGCGTCGGAATGGGCGTAGCCGAGGATCGCAAGCGCGTCTGAGTTCCCTTGTTTGATCAGGGTTCGCAAGCCGTGGCGAACTAGCGATCGTCGTTCGTCGGTTGGGGCTGTCGAGTACCACGTTGCGGCCACGTCGAGTGTTCGCTGCGGGTTGTCCTTGGCTATGTCGTTGAGGTTGTTCGCGACTGATCGGCGGACGTACTCAGACGGATCATCTTTGAGGTATTCGAGGAGTTCAATCACTGGCGTTGGGTCGGCTTGGAACATCGGAAGTCGCGACGCCCAGGGCAGTCGTGGACGCGTTCCCTCCGAGACCAGTCGCCGGACGTGCTCGCTTGGATCGCTGGCCCACTCGGCTAGCCGACGCATCGTGCGGTCGGAGTCTGCAGCGATGAACGCACGGATGCTGAATTCTGATGTGAACATCTTGGTGATGTCGTACTGCAACTGCATCGACGCTTCGAAGAAGTCGAGCCCGTGCGTGGCGACGAACATGCCGTACGGCATAAGCGTGAACGCCTGCATGCTCTGCCACGCGGCGACCTGTTCCGGTATGGGCAAAGAACGCTGCAGTACAGCGATCGCCTCGCCCGGGTCGGGCGGTAGGTACTGCGCCAAGGTCATCGCAATGTGGCGGGCGCGACCCATCAGCTCGAGATCGGCGTAGCCGTCAAGTGTGCTGGCGAGGAATGCGCGCTGGTCGAAGTCCGGGTGGACTTCACCAATCCATTCGGCGATCCGGGTAGGGACTTCGGGGCCGTACGAATCCTTGAGGAGTGGAGCGTCGCTCATGGCGACAGTCTGACTCCCGCAGTCGGCAGTGATGTCGGGCGACCTGGATTGGCTCGGCTAGGCCGATGCCACATCGTCTACTCGCTGAGATGTACAACCTCCAGGTCGGGCAGTCCCCAGACTTCGTGGCCCATGTCCTTGGCCATGACAGCTAGCCCCTCGGTCTCGATCTCCCCGCCGAGTCGACCCATCATCGGGTTGTGGTCGCGGACGAATGGCGAGCGCGTGCCGTAGGGGTAGGAAGGGAAGATCAGTCCGTCGCGGTGGATGTCCGCGCGTACGAGCAGCATGGTTCCGCCGACCCCTTCGATCCGGACCGCCGGGCGCCCACGCAGTTCATGCAGGGTGGTGGCACCACCATCGCGCCAGGTGTTGCCATCGAAGCTTCGGGCACCAGGCTTCACCACGCAGTGGGGGTGGACGATCGACTTCCCGGAGGCGAGTAATTCGTCGAGCACGGTGGGTGGATAGGCGTCGAGGTCGACGTCCATCCAGAGCACCCAGTCTTCATCGCGAAGGGCGGCAAACAGCAGGCGATTGCGACTTCGTGCGAGAACGACTCGACGGGGAATCTGGAATGCCGGAGACCATCGTTCGATTCCTTCCGGGATCCGCAGCCCGAAGTCGTGCGATGTGAGCGTCACGCGTGCGTACTGTTCACGCAGGTCCGGCAGTCGTTCCTCAAGTGCGCCGTACGTGCCGTCGTCGGAGTCGCTCACCAGAAATCCGAGGCTCAGGTCGCTGGCTTCGTAGTCGAGGCCTGCCAGGTTTGAGAAGTAACGATCAAGGTGCTTCGTTGCGTTCTTCATCGGCGTCAGAACGAGAACTCGAGGGCTCATGGCCGACAAACCTAGCGCGCTTGAGGGCATACTTCAGATGTGAGCGAGCACGGGCAGGCGACGAATCCACTTGAGCAAGATGCGCTCAGTCTGGCGTTGAAGTCGGTGCCTGAGGACCGGCGCGAGTTCGTGGCCGCATTGATTGGTGACGCGAGTTATGTCGTGCCCCGGGTGATTGTGCAGGCAACTTAGGCGGTTGTTGGTTCTGCTTGGTTCGGACAACTACGGCGTGCTGGTGGTTCTTCGCTGATGCAATGCGATTGATCGTCCGAGGCCGTCTGACAGGTCGACCCAGATCTCACCATCGATGCCGCGCCAACGGTGGCAAAAAGCAACGTCTTCATCGAGGCTGAAGCCGCTTTCGCTGATGATTGGATCGAAGAATCCCCAGCCTGGGTTTTCCAAGTAGGCACTCGGGAACAGCTCTCGCTCGTATCGTTGGACTGTCCGCTCCGAGATCATTCTCAGGAGCGCTTGGCGCGAGACCAGAAGCATGTCTGCCGTGACCGAGTCTGCCCTCAGATATCCGTCGACGGGAGTCTGCGGCTCATCCGACCTGACGAAGGTGACTGCGTACGCCGCGGCAAGGTCAGCAACGTCCACGCTTGTGAGGTCGGAGAGTTTCGGGATCGCTGAAGCGACTTTGCCCCAGTTCGGTTGCTTTGCCGGTTGCGGTAGGCACGTGAAGTCATGGCCGGAGCGCAATAGTCGATTCACTTGTTCGGGTGTTGGCGCCGAGTCCGGGTACAGGAAGAGGACGTGGGTATGAGTCGACAACTGCGCGACTGCGCTCGCCGCGCGGTTGCGCGCAAGTCTCACGCTGGGTTCAGTAGCTATGAGGACGTCAAAGCCGGACCCGCTAGCCGCTGCGCACTCGGCGAGGGAAGTAAGTGCCAGCGTCGTGGCAGCGCTGACGGTTCCTTGCGACGCGGTCACACAAACCAGGACGCTGAAATGGTCACTCGGTGAGCGTGTGGTGTCACGGGTGACCAATCCGGCGGCGAGCAGGTCATCGAGGCACTCGTTCACTGCGGCTATTGGCGGCTCGGATAGTTCGAATGCCACAGCGATGGCGCCCGCGATTTCCTGTGCGGAGTTGTGGCCGGTGCAAAGTTCCAGGATCAGGGCTGACGTCCTGTTCAGCCAGGTTGCCGAGGCGCTGGATTCGCCTCGCACGATGAATCCATCCACGACGGGTTCCAACTTGGTTCCGTCGATTCGCGTCGGTTCGCCCCGCGTATTGAGCATCCGCTCAGTATGGCTGGCGAAGGCCTCACCAGGCGCGCTCTAGTTGTCGCGTTTGATTTCGCGGTTCATGAGGAATTGGACGTCGCGGTCGAGG
>ERZ795062.2330-NODE-2330-length-12509-cov-5.276136_pt1 | contig 12509 bp, 9 predicted proteins | sample MGYA00375146_ERZ795062 | MGnify/ENA primary metagenome ERZ795062 (study PRJEB30191, sample SAMN05720281) | activated sludge metagenome | isolation source: Anaerobic digester | place: USA | collected 2015-07-16 ... | reverse complement strand
GTACTGTCTGCAGCTCGCTGCCTTGTATCAATTCTTTATTACTTTCGCTATAGTTATACCAAACGCAATCGCTGCAATTCGGCGGCCAACCGTTCGGCTGTCCAGCCTTCGCTAAGCGCCAGCGTCAGCAACGCGGTGGCGGTTTCCAGATTGCATTTACCGCCGCTCACCGCTCCGGCGGCACGCAAAGCGCTGCCTTGGGCGTAAACCGCCGCCACACAACCTTGCGTTGCTTGGCTGATATTGAGCAACAGCCCGCCGCGTGCGGTGTAGCGGCGCACGGCGTCGATAAACTCCGCATCGCTCGGCGCATTACCGTGGCCGTAGCTTTGCAGAATCACCGCACCAGCGCAGGTGTTGCCCAGGCTTTCGGCCAGCGCGGCGCTTGAAAAACCCGGGATTAAGGTGTGGCACAACACTTTGGCCGCGCTATCCGGCCGTTTTACGCTCCACTCGGCAGCAGGTGTAACCAAGTTTTCGGCGATACGGCGCCAGCCTTGAGCAGGCGTCCACTCAGCCAAAGCGCCGAAATGCGGGTTGTCGAAACCGGCGGCGGTTTCGGTGCTCACTTTGCTGCTGCCGATGGCGGGATATTGTTTGCCGTTAAACACAATGCTCACTTGTGCCGTATCGTCGCTTTCCAGCAAGGCCACCGCTGCCGCCAGATTGGGCGGGGCATCGCTGTCGGGCGCGTTAAACGGCAGTTGCGAGCCGGTCAGCACCACCGGTTTGTTCAGGCCTTGCAATGCCAGCGCCAGCAGATTGGCGGTGTAAGCCATCGTGTCGGTGCCGTGCAATACCAGCACTCCGTCGTATTTCGGAATGTTTTCAGCAAGGATGTCCAACCAGTCGCACCAGTTTTGTAGAGTGAGCGCGGAAGAATCAATCAGCGGCTGCATGATGTACCAATGGAAATCGAGTTGGTCGGCATAAGGCTGCAAGGCCTGCCCGGCCAGCGCAGTATCGGGTTGCAAGCCGTTTTCGCTCTCCCGCATACCGATGGTGCCGCCGGTGTAGAGTACAAACATCTGTTTTTTCATGAATCATCAACCTTCCGAAAACTATTAAAGAAGCATCACCATTTTTGGCTTCAATCAACAAAACTCCTACACCGTCCAAAGATAAATTATGCCCAGTAAAATACAGGCACAAATTGAACTTATTCGATAACACAGAAGTGCAAGCTTTGCCCTAGCGTTGCCTTTTTTGCTTTCTTTCTTGATCATATCCAAGATTTCACTCCTAAACGTTAAGTCAGGAGCCAAATCTTCTACCAATTCTTTAGAAAGCTTCCCGTACTTTCCATTCGTTAGAAAATATACGAAAAAAACAATGCAAAAAGAATAATTACTTCTAAAAATAGCAATGATATTTTCCAAAACCAACTCCAAAAATCAACCAAACACCAAATAGATAACCTTCTTACGAATTTATATTTTTTTCATATAATCAGTATAATAATGCCGATGAATACTTCCGAACCGCCGCTGCCCTTACTCAACGGCATTAAACCCAGCTATCTACACCTGCCGCACGACAAGCGCTTTCTCGAAAAGCCGCTGTTGGCCTTTTTGTGCGAACGCTTTCCGTTTGTCGGAGAGGCGGGTTGGCGGCAGCGGCTCAACAGCGGCTTTGTGGTCAACCGCCGCGGCGAAACTTTATCCGAGCACACGCCGTTTCTGCCCGGCGAAACGATTTATTACTACCGCGAAACCAGCGGCGCGGAAACGCGTATTCCGTTTGAGGAACGCATTCTGCATATTGATCAGCATCTGATTGTGGTGGATAAACCGCATTTTCTGCCGGTTACCCCCAGCGGCCGTTTTTTGCAGGAAACGCTGCTCACCCGGCTGCGGCTGCGCGCCGATTTGCAGCATTTAAACGTCGCCGACATCAGCCCGCTGCACCGCTTGGATAAAGACACCGCGGGCGTAATCCTGCTGTCGCACAATCCGGCCAGCCGCGGCGTTTACCAACAATTGTTTCAAAGCCGCAGCATCACAAAAAGCTATGAAGCGCTGGCGCCCTCCCGCAGTGATTTGGCCTACCCGCTCACCGTGCGCTCGCGCTTGGTACGCGGCGAGGCATTTTACCTGACTCAACAAGTAGCCGGCGAAGCGAATGCGGAAACCCGGATTGAATTATTGGAAAACCGCGGCGACACCAGCCTTTACCGCCTGCAACCGGTTACCGGCAAAAAACACCAACTGCGCGTACACATGATGGGCTTGGGGATGCCGCTGATCAACGATGCGCTCTATCCGGTGGCGCAGGCTGCCGGTAGCGAAGATTATGATAAGCCGTTGAAATTACTGGCCCGCAGTATTGGTTTTCATGATCCGATCAGCGGGGAATGGCGGGAATTTTTTAGTGAGCAGAGTTTATAAGTAATGGGTTTTCAAAACATAGAATGCCTGTCTGAAAGTTTTTAGCTCCGCAGAAACTCACTTCGTTCTTTTTCAGGCAGGCATTCTAACGGTACAACCAAACAAGCATTACCTCAGCTTAAACCTCTTTAATGCAAGCGTAGCCGCTTGCTTGCGGACGAGCCGTCCGCGCTCCCTGTATGTTGCTTAATCCTGCTTACCCATTTTTTTATTACGCATCAAACACAGCATATCGGCGGCCACGTGCGCGGCGGCGATGGCGGTGATTTCGGCGTTGTCGTAAGCGGGTGCGACTTCTACCACGTCCATGCCGACGATGTTCAAGTTGCCGAGTTTGCGGATGATGCCGAGCGCGGTATGCGAATTGAGGCCGCCCGGTACCGGGGTGCCGGTACCCGGCGCAAACGCGGGGTCGAGGCAGTCGATATCGAAGGTGAGGTACACCGGATTATCGCCGATGATTTCTTCAATCCGCTGCACGGTGGCGTCGATGCCGTTTTCATTTACCCACGGTGCAAACAGCATATTCATGCCCATAAAATCGCTGTTCCAAGTGCGGATACCGACTTGTGCCGAGGTTTTCGGGTCGATTAAACCGTTTTTAATCGCTTTATAAAACATGGTGCCGTGATTGAGCGACTCTTCCGCGTCGTCCGGCCAGGTGTCGCAATGCGCGTCAAAATGCAGCAGGCTCAACGGTTTGCCGTACTTCTCAACGTGCGCCTGCAATAAGGGATAGGTGATGTAGTGGTCACCACCCAAGGTCAGCATTTTGGCGTTTGAGTTATTGATGATATGGCGGGCGTGCTCGACGATGGTTTCGCGTATCGTCCACGGCTGATGGGCGTCGAACCAGCAGTCGCCGTAATCAATCACCGCCAAATCGTCGAACGGATCGAAGCCCCAAGGAAACAGGTTTAATTCGGCCAACTGCACGCTGGCAGCGCGCACCGCAGCAGGGCCGAGCCGCGCACCCGGGCGGAACGTGGTCGCCAAATCCAGCGGCACACCGGAAACCACCACATCGACACCGTCCAAATCGCGGGTGTATTTGCGGCGCATAAACGACAAGGCACCGGCATAGGTATTTTCAACGGTACTGCCCATCAGGCCTTCGCGACGGAACGCGCCGTCGCCGTAAGTTTTTTCGCTCACTGTGGTTTTCCTTGTACTTGCGTAAGTAGTAATAAACGGTATTTTACCAGCGCTCAATGCCTGTCTGAAAAGAATATGATTCAAAAATAAAAAAGGTTTTCAGACAGGCATCTGAAAACCTTTTTTATTATTCAAAACAAATCAACTTTCTTTCTCTGCCACTTGTTTCGCCGCTTTGCGGGCGGCACGTTCCGCTTTGCGCTGCGCGCGCAATTCACGCAGTTTCACTCGGTAGAACCGCAAGCGTTGGCGTTTGCGCCACCAGAAATAACCCAACACCACCGCACCAATGCCGATCAAGGCAAATAAGCCGTATTGGAATTGGTGTACTTTTTCCATCAGCCATTCTTGATTGGATGCACCGTAATCACCCAGATACACCCAAATCGGCACCGAAATCAGGGCAGCGAAGCCGTCCATCAACAAAAAACGTAGATAAGAGACTTTACCGCTGATGCCAGCAGTAATAAAAATCGGCGTACGTAAGCCAGGCAGGAAACGGGCGACAAATAATACCCAGTTGCCGTATTTATCAAACTTTTCCTGCACCTGTGCATAGCGCTTAGGTGTCATCACACGGGCAATCGGGCGGAATTTGAGGATTTTATCGCCATAGATTCGGCCGGCAGCAAACATCATGCCGTCACCGGCCAACACGCCGGCCATGCCCACCAGAAACATGATGTGGACATTGGCATAACCCAAACCGGAAATCACGCCGCCGGTCACCAGTGTAACGTCCTCCGGGATGGGTACACCGAAACCGCAGGCAATCAATACCAGAAATACGGCTGCGTAGCCGTATTGAGTAAAAAACGATTCCAAAAGGGCGATAGAAATCATGCAGCCCTATTCCTTTGCGTATGGTTCTGAAGAAAAGCCGGAAAACTCAGCGTTTACCGGCTTGCTGTATTATGGTGCAATTGTAACAGAGAGAAGCAATGCTTTCTCCCTGTTAGCATTTATTTATTATTTTTTTGCTTTTGCTGCTTTTTGTATGGCAGCGGCAATCTTCTCGGCACCGTTACGCGCCCAATCCATCTGCTTGGCTTCCACCATCACACGCACCACCGGCTCGGTACCGGATGCACGCAACACCACACGGCCTTTGCCTTCCAGCTCTTTTTCTACTTCGGCCAAGGCTTCGGCGGAAACGCTCTGCCAATCCTGATCTTTCTGGATGCGCACGTTGATCATGGTTTGCGGATAAGGCTGCCAATCGATTGCCTGAGCCAAATCTTGATTCAGGGTACGCAGTGCGGCCAACACTTGCAGTGCGGAAATGATGCCGTCGCCGGTATTGTGTTTGTCCATGCACAAGATGTGACCGGAAGCTTCGCCTCCCACCAACCAATTGCGCTGATGCAGTTGTTCCAATACGTAGCGGTCGCCCACTTTGGCACGAGCAAAGTCTACGCCTTGCTCTTTCAGCGCAATTTCCATCGCCATATTGGTCATCACGGTGCCAACCACGCCGCCGATTTCAACGCCTTCTTTGGCGCGCGCTTTGGCAATCACGTAAATCAGGCTGTCGCCGTCGTAAACTTTACCATTTTTGTCGACCATCATCAGGCGGTCGCCGTCTCCATCGAGTGCGATACCGTAATCGGCATCGTTTTGCAATACAGCGGCTTGTAGCGCTTTGGTGTGGGTAGCACCGCATTTGTCGTTAATGTTGTAACCGTTGGGATCGTCGCCGATGGTTACCACTTGTGCGCCCAGTTCGTGGAACACTTTAGGGGCAACGTCGTAGCCTGCACCGTTGGCGGTATCAATCACCAGTTTGAAGCCGCGCAAGTCGAGGTTGCTCGGGAATGTGGATTTACAGAACTCGATATAGCGGTCGTCGGCGCCATTGATGCGGCGGGCACGGCCGAGCAAATCGGAAGGACGGGTCTGCATTTCTTGATCCAAGCGGGCTTCGATTTCCAATTCGATTTCGTCGCTCAGTTTCACGCCGCCTTCGGCGAAGAATTTGATGCCATTATCGTAGTAAACATTGTGCGAAGCGGAAATCATCACACCAGCCGACAAACGCAATGCACGAGTCAAATAGGCCACGCCGGGAGTCGGCAGCGGGCCAGTGAGAATCACGTTAACACCGGCGGCGGTAAAACCGGCGGTAAGCGCGGCTTCCAGCATATAGCCGGAAATACGGGTGTCTTTACCGATGATGACGGTGGGGCGCTGATCGTTATCGTGCTGCACCAATACCTGGCCGGCGGCATAGCCGAGTTTCAGAACAAATTCAGGGGTAATCGGAAATTGACCCACTTCACCGCGCACGCCGTCGGTGCCGAAATATTTTTTAGCCATCAGATAAAAACTCCAAGTTTGTTGATGTTATCGCCGCATTTTGGGTTTAAATATCAATGCGGCTGTTATGTATTTTAGAAAGGTAAAGATTATGCTTGATATGCCTGTCTGAAACGTAACAAAATAACTTATAGGCCGCTAATTTTTATAAACGGTCATCATTGAAACTATTTTATGAACGTACTTACCGCATACCTTAAACCGACACCCCCAACACCTGCCATACTTTCAGCGCATCGGCGGTAGGTTTCACATCATGCACCCGAATAATATGACCGCCGCGTGCCACCGCAGCCAAAGCCGCCGCCACGCTGCCGTGTACCCGTTTTTCTGCCTCTGTTTCACCGCTTAATTCGCCTATCATGCGTTTGCGGGATACGCCGATTAACCACGGCACTTCGCTGCTGCGGATGATTTCATCCAAATGCTGCATTAAGTTGATATTGTGCGCCAGATTTTTGCCGAAGCCAAAACCCGGATCCAATACGATACGCTGTTGATCGATGCCTGCCGCTTGGCAAACCGCCAAACGCTGTTTCAGATAGGCCTCTACCTGCTGAGCGACATCGGCATATTGCGGATTATCCTGCATCGTTTGCGGCAAACCCTGCATGTGCATCAGGCAGATTCCGATGCTCGGATACTCAGCCAACAGTTCCACCGCACCTTCGTCCTCCAACGCCTGTACATCGTTAATAATGTCCACCCACCCCGCTTCCAGCGCCTGCTGCATCACTTGGCAGCGGCGGGTATCCAAGCTCACCGGCACCTGCCAGCGCGATAATTCAGCCAATATCGGCGACACCCTCGCCCATTCTTCTTCCGGCGACACTACCGCCGCGCCCGGCCGGGTCGATTCACCGCCGATATCCAGCATATCCGCGCCTTCGGCCAGCAATTGCTCGGCGTGCGCCAGCGTTTGGCTCACCGAACTTGAATAGCGGCCACCGTCGGAAAACGAATCTGGGGTCACGTTTACGATGCCCATGATTTTCGGCATGCTTAAGTCTATGCGGAAACGGCCTGCCTGCCAGATAAGGTTTTGTGTAGTCATTGGTATTTTCAGTGGAATAAGAGAAATCAGCGCAAATCAACCGGCGGCAAAGAACTGATCACCGCATTGGCACCGGCAGCCACTGCCAGCTTACGCAACACTTCCTGCGGCATACCGTTATGCCACAGCAAAGAAATATTGGCCAACACCGGCAGATAGCTCAGTTGGCGCACCCGCGCGATGGCATCGACATCCAGCCGATACTGATGATCGGGCTCAAAGCTCAAGGTACCCGCTTCGCCAAGGATGATGTGGTGGTTGCCTTTCAGCGCGATGTGCTCGGCGGCCACCAGCCAATCGTTAAATAAATGGTGTTTGTCTTTGCACAGCACCAAAGGCGTGTTCAAGCGGCCGACTTCGTCTTGCAAGGCGCGGTTGGACATCAATTCGCCGCCCAAATACAAAATATCGGCTTCCGCCGCCAGCGCCGCCGGAATTTGGCGCACGTCGCGAATGCGCACCAACACCGGTTTGCTTGCCGCATGCGCCGTTTCCAAGTCGACACGCATTTGCTTTTCCTGTTCTTTTTCACTGGCTTGGTTAGCCTGCGCATAAGGACTGGCGGGAACGAAAAAGGGGTCAATATACACTGCATCGCTGCCTGATTGATGCGCCATGCCGTTGGCAATGTTCAACACTTTTTCTCCGCCGAAATCCACACCGCGCACGCGGATAACGCCGTCTTCCGGCTGGGCTTCGCGGCTGATGATGCGCCAGTCGTGCAGCACGCGGATGGCGCGTTCTACCTGCGGCAAGCTTTCCAATTCGTGCGGCAGGAACACCCGCTCGTCGCCCACCGCGCCGATGATGGTGCGCTCTTCTCCCTGCGAAACATGCTCCTGCAAGCCTTTGGCGCGGATTAAACCCACCACATTCGCCACCGCCTCTGCGGTGGCATTTTTCTGCATCACAATAATCATCGGCCTCTCCCGGATCAAACAATTGCGGGAATGTTAGCAATTTTTTAAACAATCCGCCATTTTTCGATACCGCCCGCACGTGTATACTGGCGCCTTGCCGCCAAGCGCCTGTCATAGCGAAAGTACTAAAAAACTGATACGGCGTTATCTCGCCTTAGCTCAAAGAGAACGATTTTGTAAGCCGCTGAAGCGGCAACAGAATCGGTTCCGTACTATCTGTACTGTCTGCGGCTCGCTGCCTTGTATCAATTCTTTATTACTTTCGCTATATAAAGCATAACCTTCTATCGGTTATTTTTCAGACAGGCATTATCGGTCCTTTCAAAGGTTTTTCATGATTTCGCGCATCCGTTCCGGAAAATTCTGGCTCAAAACCCTCAGTATCGGCACCTTAACCGTGCTGGCACTGGAAGGGGGTGCGCGTCTCGCTCTGCATCAACTCATTTTCAATAGCGATCATATTTACCGCTCCGCCCAAACCGCGCTCGACGGCACCAAGCGCCGCATCCGTTTTGATGCCGATTTTGGCCGCAGTTGGTTTCCGCGCCCTACCTTAACCTTGCACAATGTCATCATCAGCAAACCCGGCACCGACACGGCAGAAATCCACATTCGCGAAATGAAAGTCGGCGTGGCCTGGAAAACGCTGTTCGGCGCCGATCCGGAAATTGAAAAATGGGTGATTAAACAAGCGGATTTGGGTTTATCGCGCCAAGCAAACGGCAATTGGAATCTGGCTGATTTATGGCAGCAAAAAGGTGACGGCTGGCAGGTCAACCGTTTAATCATTGAAAACAGCAAAATCAATCTTCAGACAGGCAATACTCTCTATCCGCTGCAACTGGCTGCACTCAAGCTCACCCGCGACGACGACAGCTACCGCTATGAAAGCGAAGGCAAGGCGCTGCTTGCCGACGCCGAAACCGACTGGCAAAGCAGCGGTTTCATCCAACCCGACGCCCAAGGCTGGCGCTTGCCCAATTGGCAGCTGGCCGCTGATGGCCGTTATGAAAACCGCCCGTTTAGTTTGAAATTAAACGGCAACGCCCTCTGGTTGCGCGACACTCAACGATGGCGTTTCAATCCGCTGCGTATCTCTGCCGATTTTCCCGACGACAATATCCACATCAATACCAATCTGCCCAGCGCCGAATGGTCGGAAAACCGCTTTGTGGCCAGCCGCATCAACAGCTTTATCACGGCCAACCGCCAAAATGAAGAATGGAACTGTTCGCTGACCATAGACCGCCTGGTCTGGGTACCCGCCTTATTGGATGTGGGCGAAATCACGCTTGAAGGCAGCCGCAAAACCGAGCAATCGCGCGAATTTATGAATCTGCGCTCTTCGCTGAACTGGCAACCGAAAGACGGCTGGCAATTGCCCGATATCGCCTTGAGCGCCCGCCAAGAGCCACTCCGTAACAATGCTGCCCCCCGTTTTGCCAGCCAATTAAAAGGCAGCCTCAACTACCGCCCCGACGGCAACTGGCAAGGCAAGTTAGCCGGCTTGTTCGACCAAAGTCCGATGTCGCTCAGCGCCGTTTATCAGCGCAGCAACCGACACATCGAAGCCAAAGGCGAATGGCAGAAACTCAATCTTGTGCCCTATCTTCAAGATGTTAGCCCCGACAGCGGCATCAGCTATCCAGCTTTATTACAAAGCCCGCAAGCCCCTTCGTTGGCGTTGGATTTTTCCGTTGACACCCTGCAACTGCCCGGCCCCAGCATAGACAACCTGAAAGGCCGCCTACAGGCCGACCGGCAAAATCTGGCATTTAACGGCAGCGCCCACCTTTACGGCGGCAGCAGCCAAGGCAGCTTTGTGGTCACCAATACCCAACCGCTCAGTTATCAAATCAATCAACAGGCTACCGGCATCAACATTCTGCCGCTGCTAGAAGATGCGTTTGCCTACAGCAGCCTGACCGGCAATGGTAATGCCGCCTTCAACCTGAATGCTCAAGGCCGCAACCGCCAAGAAATCATTGCTTCGCTCAACGGCATTCTGCAATTACGCATTCAAAACGGTGCTTGGCTCGGCATGGATTTGAATCATGTATTGGCCGACAGCCGCCAAAACATCCGCTACGACCGCACCAACCGCACCCCGTTTGACCACTTTACCCTCAATAGCCGCATCATCGACGGCATTGGCCGTCATCAAAATGCCGAATTACGCTCCAATCAAGTACACATGCTCAGCAACGGCAGCACCGACCTTAAGCGCAGCATCTTGAAAGAAAGCCTGATCATCAGTAATCCGCAAAGCAACGCCGCACCGATTCCATTGCGCATCGAAGGGCCGGTTGCCAATCCTTCGATCACCATCGATTACCCCAGCCTCACCCGCGGCCTCTCTACCCCGGAAGAAAAACAGAAAATCATCGGCGATACATTAAAACAGCAGTGGAACTGGTTGAGCCGATAAGTGAACTGACAGCACAGCGGTGCCTGTGCACCCTAGCATCATGCTTCTAATATTTTTCAGACAGGCATATCCCCTTATCAAAAGCTACTAGCCCTAAACAGGAAGCTCAATCAACCACTTTGATGGATGCACCGATGATGCACCGATATGGTGCAACGGCCTCAGCTATTCTTTATTCAATATAAATTTCTTGAAAATTCAGTTATTTCACGATATAAGCGTTTGAATACCACAAGAGCAAAAAGAGAGAAACCATCATGAAACCGAAATCCGGATTTACCTTAACCGCCGCTACACTATTGGGCTTATCTGCCTGCGCCAGCCAACATGCGCCGGAAAACCCAACTATCGGCCATGCCGAGCAACAATGTTTGGCCTTGAAAGACGCCAAAATTGCCGATACTGAAATCAAGCAGGTGCAATGGAGCACCGGCGGTATCGATGCCGATAAAATGTCTTCTTTTACCGGCGGCTCGGCCAAAGAACAGCAGGTTAAGCCGCATTGCGTAGTAGAAGGCGAAATCGGCGCGCGCACCGGTGCCGACGGCAAACCTTACGGCACCCGTTTCCAACTGCGGCTGCCTGAAGCATGGAATAAACATTTCCTGTTTCAAGGCGGTGGCGGCTTGAACGGCTTTGTTGCCCCCGCGGTCGGCAATATTCCGGTAAAAACCAGCACAGCCGCACCGGCGCTGATGCGCGGCTATGCGGTGGTGAGCATGGACGGCGGCCACCCCACGCCCACCCCCGATTTCGGTGCCGACCAACAAGCCCGCCTAGATTTTGCCTACCAATCCACCGGCAAAGTCACCCAAGTCGCCAAACAATTGATAGCGCAGATGTATCAGGCCGCGCCCGAACACAGCTATTTTATGGGCTGTTCCAACGGCGGCCGCGAAGCCATGATGGCGATGCAGCGCTATCCGCTGGAATTTGACGGCATCATTGCCGCCAACCCCGGTTTCCGTTTATCGCGCGCCGCCGTCGCCCAGCAATGGGATTATCAGCAGCTGATGAAAGCCGCACCAACCAACGCCAAAGGCGAAAAAATCCTCGCCAACGCACTCATCCAGGCCGATTTGGATAAAGTCAGCCAAGCCGTTACTGCACAATGCGACGCCAAAGACGGCCTGAAAGACGGCGTGATCAACGCTTGGGAAAGCTGCAACTTCAAGCCCGATGGGCTGGATTTGCCGAAAGAAAAAATCGCCGCACTCAAAGCCGTGTTTGACGGCGCCAAAACCAGCAAAGGCGAGCAGATTTACAGCGGCTGGTATTACGACACCGGCGTGAACCAAGAAGATTGGCGCAAATGGAAGCTCGGCAGCTCGCAATCCGGCACGCCCGATGCCCGCAGCGCCACCTTGGGCGCAGGCTCGCTGATTTGGTATTTTATGACCCCGTCCAACCCGAAGTTTGACTGGAAAGCCTTCGATTTCGACCGCGATACGCCGAAAACCTATCAAACCGGCGCGATTAACGACGCAATAGCCACCGACCTTTCCAGCTTCGCCGCGCGCGGCGGTAAATTTATCGTGCTCACCGGCGTTTCCGACCCGGTATTTTCCGCCAAAGACCAAGTGGACTGGTTCAAACAAATGCAGCAAGACACTGCCAAAGCAGCCGATTTCAGCCGCATGTTTATGGTGCCCGGCATGAACCATTGCGGCGGTGGCCAAGCATTTAACGATTTCGATCCGCTCACGCTGCTGGAAAACTGGCACGCTAAAAAACAAGCCCCCGAGCGCATGATTGCGCAGGGCAAGTCTTTCCCCGGCAAACAAATGCCGATTTGCGCCTATCCGAAAGTAGCGACTTATACTGGTGGCGATGAAAATAAGGCGGAAAGTTTTGAATGCCGTTGAGGGATAGCGGATGATGAAAACGCCGTATTCGGATAAACCGGGTACGGCGTTTTTGAAGCAGATAAGGCGTTGCGGGTGTTCAGAACTGCAGCATTATTGGCTTGGGTGGGAAGGTTTATCTTTATAAATAAATATTAGATAGATAAGCAAGAATAAACTCAAGAAAATCTTGTTCCGAAAATATTCTTGCATTGGACCTATTGTTTTTAAATTTTCTTCTATCCTAGAAGCAGGCATTTCATAATCAATCTTTCCTGACCTTGCCTGAACAACCAAACAATACTTATGATTAATGAAAATCGCTTTTGACTCGTCCAACGAAATATAATTAAGGGGCTTAGGAAGCAAAATCATCAAATTTAATGATAAGCTTCTGATATGCAT
>ERZ795062.2327-NODE-2327-length-12515-cov-8.064125_pt1 | contig 12515 bp, 8 predicted proteins | sample MGYA00375146_ERZ795062 | MGnify/ENA primary metagenome ERZ795062 (study PRJEB30191, sample SAMN05720281) | activated sludge metagenome | isolation source: Anaerobic digester | place: USA | collected 2015-07-16 ... | reverse complement strand
TTAGTTTTCTTTACGTTTACGAACGCCTGCCAAACTTAATCCAGAAAGCAGGAATCCACCTAATACTGTAAGAATGCTACTTGCTTCACCAGTTGAAGGAAGAATAGCTTGTTTAACTGGTGTATTTGGAGCTGGTGGAGTTGGTTTTGGTGGCTCTGGAGTGTGAGTTGTGACTTTTGCAGTCATCTCTTTGCCATTCACAATATTTACAAAAGTATTTTCAACGTCACCTGCTGCAATACGTTCTACTTCTAGGTAGAAGTCTGCATCGAAGGTTCCCTCTACACCAAGTGAACGGAGAAACTCCTCATCAATGCTGTATGCCCATTCACCTTTTTTATCGTCCCAAGTTACTGTTACAATCTTCTTGATAAAATCGTTATTAGTATCTTGGTCAAATTCAAAGGTAAAGGCATACTTAGAACCAGATTTGATAGTATCACCAGCTTTAACAAGTGTCCCATCTTCAAGCGTTACATCATAGGTTAGTACGAGGTCTTCTTTAGCTGTATATTCAGTTCCTTTGATAATACCTTTCCAATTACCAGTATAGCGGTCATGTGCAATGTCGAGCTTATCTTTACCATCATATTGCCACAACGTATCATGTTTCACTGGAACAGTTACACCATCAAGAAGATAACGAATGTACTCACCAATTTGAACCGTTTGATCATCTAAGATAATGTTATCATCTTTTTGATCCAAAGCGTGTTTTTCTGGGGTCACATCTGGTACTTCAACAGTAACAAGATTAGACTGATAGCTGTTTCCAAAATCAATTTGGTAGAAGTCATTTTCAACTACTTCTCCTTCTGGAACAAGTAAACGTGCTGGAAGATCAATTGTGACGTTCTTAGCTTGTTTAACATAGTTTGCGTAGAAGCTAGCTGGATCTTTAGCTACCCAGAGATAGAACTCTCCAACTGGAGAAAGATTAGCATTGTCCAAGATAGCTTGGATAGCTTCTGTACGAGCTTCATCTGAAAGAACATGATACATGGTAAATAAGTCTTTAACATCTGTACCATCTGTAGCTGTTGCAGTAATACCATCTTCATTTACAGTAAAGGCACCATCTTGAACATCATCCATAATCGCAAAGCCCTTAGCAATCGCAAGAGTTGAGGCTGTTACTTTCGTGTATGGGCTGTAGTCTGTAGTCAAATGGAAGTTAACGTTACGGTCAAATGTTTTCGCACCATTAATGTCTGCACCAGAGTTATCAGTAATTGATTTAACTGGATCTGGAGTTGGTGGGGTATAAGTCGTTACTGTATTTGAAAAGGCCTCATAATCATTCTTGAACACTTTATAAGTGTTATCATAGAATGCTTTATCGTAGATAGGAACCCATTTAATCGTTGGTGCCTCAAGTTTTTTACCTTGGTAAACAGCTGTGTAAGTGTAAGTTTCTTGAATTTCATCGTAGTTGACTGTCCAACCTTTTGCCTGAGCATCAGCTTCATTTTCAGCAACAACTGGTGTAGCACCTGCTTCCAAAGGATCCACAATAGTGATAGTATCTCCAACTTTGATATTAGCATAGATATTATCGTGGTCTAGAGTATAAACTTGCGGAGTATTTTTAGCAACTGTTGCACCATCTGTATTTTTCTTATCAGTGTCCGTAACAGTCTTAGTCACCGTCGGTTTATAGGACAATTTGTAATCATGATAAGCAACGGATACTTGTTGATTTTTAGTATCAGCTAGTTTGGTTAATTCAAGAGTCGGTTTCTCAGGATTTTTAGCTTTAACCAATTCAGCTGAAACTGGATCAGGGGAAACAGGGTCAACCGTTGTCTTAACAATGGAAACGTTAACTGGTTTAACCTCAGAAGGTTTAACTGTTGTTTTAATTAGTGAAGCACTAATTGGTTTAACTTCAGTTGGTTTGACCGTAGTTTTGGTCAATCGAGCACTTGTTGGTGTTTCAACAACTGGTGCTACCACACGAGTATTAATCGCAAACCAGTAAGTTTGACCTGCTGGATTAGCTGGCCCATCCCATTGCACAAATTCAGTCGTAAAGCTTGAACCTTGAGTGAAGACACCAATCGCAGCTCCTTTGTATTGGTAAGCGGAATCTGTTGTGTCCCAGTTAAGTCCTGTTTCTTCTTGACGGTTATAGTTGTCAGAATATGCAAATTGGTCACCATGAACGCTAACCGTTGAACCGTTAATTTCACCCATTGAACTTCCATCACCTGTTGCACGTGCCCCCTCACGACCAATTGGGTTATTATTAAGTGATGAATAAGTTAAAGCAATAGGTGTTTCTTGTGAGGCTGAGTACACAACTTCTTTTCCATTTACAGTGTAGTAATAAGAATCTGTAACAAGGAAATTCATATAATCTGAATAACTGCCTGTACCATTGTTACGTGCTACAATGAAACCTTCCGTTGGATCGTTTGGAATATAAACATCATTTAAGCCTGTAGCTCCAGTATTTACCAGTTGGAAAGTACGGTGGATACGTGAAATATCATGCTTTTGACCATCAGTTGTCGTAACAGTTAAACCTTTAAGATTAGTGTAATCAATTTCTGTTGTCCAACCTTTGTCAACATTCGCATACTTGAAAACTCCAGTTGAGTCAAGAATACGTCCATATCCAGAACTTCCTGTTGTAGAGCCAATATCACGAGTACCTACAATTTGAGAACCAGCAGCAGAAGAGCCATGTGTTGCCTGTGGGTTTGATGCTGATAAATCTAGTGCTTGAAGAACAACTTGTTTTGTATAGCCTTCTGTGCCTGTTTTAGATTGTAGTTCATCATATTTTTTCTGCCAATCTGCTTGTTTCTGTTTTGCTTGATCATAAGCAGATTTATTTTGAGAAGTAATTTTTTCTGCTTCTTCTGCTGAAGAAACTTCTTTTGATGAAGTCGTTACGACAACTCCAGCACCTTTAAGCTCATTAACTTTAGCTTCGGCATCCGCATTTGTGGCATCACTGGCTTTTTTAGTTTTATTATACGCTTCTAAAATAGCATTATCTGAAGTGACTTGCTTTTCTGCTAAAGCAACGGCATCTGCATTTTGCTTACGGATAGATTCAGCTTCTTCTGCTGAAGAGACTTCTTTTTCAGCAGTTGTTACACTAACGCCTTTACCTTGAAGTTCTTTAGCCTTAGTATCGGCATCCGCATTTGTGGCATCACTGGCTTTTTTAGTTTTGTCATGTGCTGCTAAGACGGCGTTGTTTGAAGCTACCTGGTTACCTGCTGAAGTTGCTGCTGCTTCATTTTGTTTACGTAGTGTTTCAGCCTCTTCAGCTGAAGAAACTACTGTTGTAGTTACATTTACTGTAACACCTTTTTCTTTAAGATCTGTAACTTTGCTATCAGCATCCGCATTTGTGGCATCACTGGCTTTTTTAGTTTTGTCATACGCTGCTAAGATGGCAGTGTTTAGGGTAATTTGTTTTTCAGCTGAAGCAATCGCTGCTTCATTTTGTTTACGTAGTGCTTCTACTTCTGCAACCGAAGTAACAACTTTTTCAGTTGTAGTTACTGTAACACCTTTATCTTTAAGAGCATTAGCAGCTGATTCTACTGCTTGATTTAATGTTTTAGCTTCTGCAACTGTCGCATCATAAGTGGCTTTGTTTAATTCGTAAGTTTTAACACTTTCTTGGTTACCTTTTAAGGTTTTCTTAGCCACTTCAGTAGCCTGTTTATTTTTGGCAGCTGAACCATCTGTGGCTGTTGAACCATCTGTTGTAACAGTTACCGTAGTGTCTTTTTCATGCTTACCTTTTGCATCTTCTACAAAATCATTATTTGCATCGATAGCACCTTGTGCTTCACTATATGCCGCATTATTGTCAGCTTGTGTTTGTGTAGCTGCTTTAATCTCTTTAACTTGCTTTTCTTGATCTGACTTAATATCAGCCTTAGAAGCGTCCAAATCAGTGCTATTTGTATCTGTACCTTGATCAACGGTTGCTTCTTTTGTGACCGCTACTCCTGTTTCTGTAGCAGTTTGTACAGCTGCTTCAACAGTGCTATTATCAATAGCTACTGGTTGAGTTCCAGTTGACGTGTTTGCTTGTGCTGCATAAGCATTATTATCATTAGTGCTTTCTGGTTGTGTAACAACTGTTGTTGCTTCAGATTCAGTCACTGGCGAAGTCACTTCATCAGCTAAAACTGCACCTGATGAGAAGGCTACTGCTCCTGCTAGAGCAATTCCTGATACAAGACCTTTTGCCCATTTTTTCTTACGGAAGTAACCATGTCCTTTAGTATTGTTTGTTGTCATTTTATTTTCTCCTATTTTCGTTTTAATTTATTAAACTAATTTCTTTTTGAAAAGAAATCCTACCAAGCCCAGCAAACCAGTACCAACGACCGCTAAGAAGTTAGCTGCTTCACCTGTTTCAGGAAGTGTCGCTTTCGTACCATCTGCTTTAGTTACGGTGATTGTTTTATCAGTATTAGTCACTGCTCCAATCGCTTCAGGGGCAACAGTAGAGCCATCACTAAGAACAACTTGACCATTTTGTGTGGAAACAATCTGATAGCCTGTATTGGTGTAAACGGGCGCTGAAGGAGTGACGTTAGAAACCACTTGACCTGTTACCGTTGACGTTGTCCCAACTTGGCTAGCTCCTGCATTAACCGCTGTTTGAGCAGAAACAGCTGGGTTATTGGTTGGAACAGATGGATTTGGGGTTAGCGTTGTTGTCCCTCCGTTTACTGTTGGAACGGTTACTGTCCCATCGCCATCAGATGATGGTTCTGTGGGTTCTGTTGGTGTGGTTGGTTCTGTTGTCCCATCTGTTGGCGTAACTGTCGTATCTGACGGCTGTGTGACCGTTGGCTCTGTTGTCCCATCTGTGGCTGTTGCACCATCTGTTGTGTCAGTTGGCTCTGTTGGGGTTGCGACTGGGTCAGTTGGGACTGTCGGAACAGTCGTATCATCTGATGGTGTTGTTGTACTTTCTGAATTGTCAATCGCTGGCGCAACTGCCACCGCTGGGATATCCGTTGTCACGGGCACATTTTCATCCGCAAAAGCGGTCAGTGAACTAGCAGAAGCCAACACGGCAACTGAGTAAAGTGTCATCATTTTTGTCCATTTTTTCATTGTGTTTTCCTCTTCTTTTTTGATAGTGATTAAAATAGCTATTTTAATCATGATTTTAATAGTGATAATTATTCTCCAAAACTAGAGAATTTAGGCTGACCGACTAACTCATAGCCATAAGTGGCTGATTCTGATTCCTGAAAAGGAAGGGTTAGGCGGACAGTCTTGATAGTGTCATCCTTCCCCTTAGTTGTGACCACAAAGGTCACGTTGATAGTGTCTTTGGTTTTTGAAACACTTTCATAGATAGTAGATTGCACTTGTTCATCTGTTTTGGCTGATACGCCTTCAGCTTTCAAATCTTTACTCAAGAAATTCTTGAGGTTGTCATCACTGCCTGAATAGTAGTTAGCAATGAAGAATCTACCGACCACCTCGACCTGCCCTTGATTCTCTTCAAGGGTCATACGGTCTTCAAGCGTTTTAATCGTTTGAGTTTGTTTCTGAAGCACGGCAAATGAAGCCAGAGACAAGCCTAGCGCTCCAACCGCAAGCAACTTCCAAACAAGCCCCCTTGATACTAGTTTTGCTTTCGATTGACGTGGCACTTGGGGAGACGTGGCTTTTTTCTTCCCTTTAGGGTCTTTAACCTTCTTAGGTTTGGCTGACGGTTGACCAAGTTCCAAACGATGCGGATTTGGTTTTACCTCCTCTTCAGGGGCTTCAAGACTCTCTTCTGATTCCTTCGGTGCTGAGACTGGCTCTGTAAGCTCTTGTTCCGTGTTTTCCGTGGATGATTCCTCCTCAGAAACGTTATTTTTTGGTTGGGACTTGTGGCGTTGAAGGAAAGTAAAGCCCTTCCTCTCCTTTTTTAGCCCAAAGCCATCAAGGGCTTCTTCTACGATAAACTGAAGAGGAAGAGACAAGCTCGTATTATCAAGAACCTCCCCATCTTCTGCCACTTGCTCTAGCTGAAGCGTGATAAGCTCTTTTCGGTCTTCTGCCCAAACCGATTTTTCATTGATAACGGATAGGAGTTCATCCCGATTAGCGCAGGTTTCTTGTTGACGGGTTTGAAGATTAGTAATTCGGAACATGACCGTCACCGCCATTCTCAGTAGCATCTTCAGCCTTATCCTTTGCGAAGCGTTCCAGCTCCTCAATAGATTTACCTGATTCACTCATCAAAGCGACAATATACTCAGCTTTGGTGGCTTTCAGTTGCTTAGTCAGCTCTTTTTCCTTGGTGACCAATTGAGCTTTTTGAGATTGTACTTTATCAAGCTCTTTTTCCAATTTTTCTGTTTTTGCTTTCAGCCCTTGGCTTTGTGATTTTCTAGTGACCATTCTTTTTCTCCTTTTCGGTTACTAATGTTAAGAAGCATCTTTTTCAGTACTTGATTCAGTGCTGTTTTCAGATGCTGACGTGTCTTCTGAAGAGCTTTCTGTCTCCTCTGATGACGTGGTAGTGTTATCTAGGATGCCATAGTCTCCCGTTTGGTCTGTCAATATGATGGACTCCATCTTATTGACCTTGAGTGTTCCGTTCTCATTGACATAAGTGAGACGAAGCGTGAGCTTATTCATAACATCCTTTTGAGCAGTATCATAATTTTTCTTTTCATCAAGAAGTGTATTGACATAGTTGACTTGTACAATGACAGACAAATCTTCTTGATTGATAAAGATTTCTGATGACTTGTATGCAAAGTCAACGACAAAGCCTTTATAGGTCTGACTCGTTGGCTCTTCTTCTTTGGCGACCTCCTGCTGGTAAAGTCCATCCGTCATATATTCCTTATAGCGGTTTCTGTTCTCGCCAAGGTCTTTTTTCGTGAAATAGCTAATCAGGAAATCCTCAACCTGCTCTTGAGTCAGTGCCGTTTCTGTGGACTCTTGTTTAGCTTCTGTTTTGGTGGTTTTGGTCTGGCCACCTGATAGTGATTGACCGATGCCCACACCGACCACCACCGCCACGATGACCAAAAACACATAGCCGATTATTTTCAAAGCCTTGAGTTTTTTTAAATCTATCATAGTCTTCCTTTCTGAACTTTATTTTGGCGGAATCGCAAACGTATAGTAAGTTTGGTTTGTCCATACCGCCCAATGGATTTTATTCTGAACGCCTGAGACGTTACATTCTGAAATGAGAAATGACCCATCAGGATTGACGTATTCCACATAAGCCACGTGACCATAGGCTGGAAGGGTATAGCCAAATCCTCCTGCTACTGATACAACTGCACCCGCTACTGGAGTATTACTAAATTTCCATCCTTTAGCAACTAAATTTCTAACCCAATCTTGACCATTTCCAAGCCAATTATAGGCTGGAGAACCTGCATCGACCAAACGATTATATACATACCATGTACATTGACCGACTGGATAGGAATTTCCTGATAAGGACTGCGTGACGGTGGCTGCTGAAGGGTAACTTTTCAGCTTAGAAGCATACTCAGAAGGAAAGTCCCAAGAACTTTGAAGAGTAGCACTTCCGCCTCTTGTACCGCCTGCTGTTGGATTTTGCAGATAGGACTGCACTTGTTGAGCATTATTTTGCCGTTCTTTTAACTTATCGCCTGCATTACCTTCCCAATAAACCAAGAATTTCTTAGTCAGGGTATTGACATCATCCTTTGAATGAAGAATATCCTTCAACGTTTGGATATAATATGGACTATCGCCATCCCACATAAAGTCAAGTTGAAGTTCTAAGTCATACCATTTCTTGCCTTTTGCTTTGGCATAGTTGAGGAGTGCTGTGTGACGGGTTGAACCGTCAGCCGTATCCGTCCACTGCCCTAGTCCAAGCCCTCGGTGGATGATATTAGGATAGATACCGTTATAGATTTCCATATTTCCCATATTCAACCAATTAGGGTCTTCCCATGAGTTAGCGGATGCCCCAACAGGTGGATTCAGATAATCCCCTTCAGCACGTTTAGCGGTGATGGAACTTTCCGTCCAAAAGTTCCCTAGCATAGCCGAAACGCCATTGATAGTGATGGTGTTATCTTTCTTCTTCAGATAGTTATAGATGCTAGTGATTTTCTTACCAATATCACCGTCAATATTCATATCTGAGATGACAGACGTGGTCTGATTGTACTCTACTTTTGGCAAGTAAAAGCCAACATTGACCCAAGCCCATTCTTTCTTTTTCCTGTTCTTGAGTTTCTTGTAATAGACTTCTTGACCAGCCGTGTCACTCACTTCACCGATTTCATCGCCTGCTTTGACCCTGTCTCCGTTTTTAACTCGAATCCGTGCCACATTTTTATAAGTGAATTGAGCATCTTTAGTCTTGAGGGTCACATCATTCCCTTCGATGATGACTCTTCCCTCCATAACCGCATAGAGTTTGTCGCCTTGATTTGCCTGCAAAACAGAACCGTTATACATCTTGTCTTTAGACGTATAGCCAAAGCGTTTATCAATACGGATTGGAGAAAGCTCTTCATCGCTGACTTGGTTATTGAAAGGATTGTCAAGGTCATTATAAGTGATATAATAGCCAACCTGCTTAGCTTGGGCTAGGATTTCATCATAATCTGAGATAGCATCTTTACTGAGTTTCAGATACTTGTTATCCGTTGACGTGTAAATATCCGCCATCGTCTTCAAGTTATCTTTATCCCCGTTTAACTGCTCCCATATATCAGACAATAACTCTCTATAGGAATGTTTGACTTGATCCCACTTTTTGTCTTTTTCATCATACTTGGCATCTAGGGTAAAGTCTTCATGTTTATACCCCATAAACATCATGATAGAGTCAATATCTGTCCAATAGTCCACTTCATCATTTGACTTCTCACGGTCGATCTTGGATAAGTATGTCCAAGTGTCCGTGAGGTCAAATTCATTTTGTGATACTGTGGTACTTCCGCCACCTATAATAGCACCAAGAAGGGCGATAAGGAAGATACCAAGAAACATGATGATATAGGCTTTGGCTGATAAGGGATTTTTCAGCAACGTCAGGACTGGTTTAGCCACCTTTGCCCCAACTTTTTTAGTGGCGCTTGCAGTTTTACCCGCTTTTGAAGTTCTTAGTCGCATCCGCAAGCGGTCATACTTTGTTTTGGCTTTTGTTTCCCATCGATTTCGTACTGGGGTTCTCGTAAAACCACGACCAAGGACAAGGTTATAGGTGCGATTTCCTGCCCCGTATATGCCCCGTGTTGCGCCCTTTCCAATCTTGACGGTATAATTGCCCAACTTCTTAGCTTGTCTCACTTCAGCGTGTGTTCTGCGGATATTTTGACGGGCTGAAGCAATATCTTCTAAAACGTCATTATCCTGAAAAGCAGAATCTACGGCTTGAGAAGCCTGATGATGCGCAACTCGTCCGACTTTTTGAAGGTTTGTTCCTCCGTTTCGTTGAATGGCTTGTCGCTTTTTGGCTTTAGCGCTCTTCTTATTCTCTTTTAGAGTTTCAAGTTCTTTACTAGCGACCTTCCGTCTTGCCTTTGTTTTCTGTCCCAAATAACGCTTTTCAGCATCCGTTTTAGGGTTCAGAAGCCGTGCTTCCGTCTTTTCAGCCTGCTTATAGCTGGTTTTCGTTGTCTTGAGGTCAGACTTGGCTTCCTTGTACTCACGTTTGGCATCTCGGAGGTCTCGTCTTGTTTGTCTTGACAACGGTACACCTCCTAAGCATCTGTAGTCACAAGTTCATACAGTCTTGTGTGTTTAGGGATAGGATTTTCAAAAGGAACAACCACCTGACCTGCGACAATCAAGCCTGTCCCTTTTGCTTTTGGTTTTTCAATATACTTGATGAGGGTCGGGGTCAAGGTAATAGCTTTTGCAAGAGCTTCAAGGTCAGATTTCTTGTGTTTCAAGAGAATCATGAACTCACTATTTGACACCAACTTCCGCCCCTCTTCCTTATTCATCAGGGTTTCAATATTTTGAGTGATGGCTGTGGCAATCGCTCCATATTTCCGAACCCGTGAATACAATTCTGTAAAGAAGATAGCCTGTGCTTCTTCCTTGAAGAAGAGTTGAACCTCGTCAAAGTAGATGCGAGTGGTCAACTTCCCTTGTGAAGCGACAACCTGATTCCAAATATAGTCTTGAATAACCATCATGGCAAAGGGTTTGAGTTTCCCTGATAGGCGTTTCAAATTAAAGACCACAAAGCGGTCAGTAATATCAACGTTGGTTTCATGCGCAAAGATATTTTGTGACCCTTTGGCATAGATTTCTGATTTCAGAGCTAGCTCATGCGCTTCAGGTTCTTCTTGTTCCTGAAGAATATCATGCCAATCCTTGAGGGTTGGGGTTCTATCGACTCCTTCAAAGCGTTTGTAAGTTTCACGGGTCACACGGTCAATAATCGTGTATTGAATATCTCCCACTTCGTCAAGAATTGACTCAAACAACCCCATCAGCAAGTTCGACTTATCCCCAATAGGGTCATCATCTTCATCTTTCAGCTGACTCATATCAGGCAAGTCCATCAGATTCAAATGAGACTTAGACCCGATGAAAATATCCACCAACTGCGCCCCAAATTCTCGCCCAATATCAGAGTATTCATCTTCAGGGTCAACAATGATGATACGGTCTTCAGGGTTCTTCAGGTAGGTTGGTATAATTTCCATAGTCTTCACGGTAACAGATTTCCCTGACCCTGAAGACCCAAGTACCACGCCCGACCCTGTGTTCAGGTCAGCCTTACGATCAACGGTAATAACGTTGTTAGACAGTTGATTTTGTCCGTAGTATAGCGCCCGTTCACTTTCTGATTTGAGGTCAACGTTAGTAAAGGGAACTTGAGTTGCAAGGTTGGCTGTGGTCATATCACGGACAAAACGACGTTTGACATTTAAGAAGGTATGACCGATAGGAAGGATGGTGTTTAGTCCCTCCTCCTGATAGTAATAACATTCTTGAAAATCTACGCCCACCTTACGGGAAGCGGTCTGAATTTTATCCGTGATACTTTTCAGCTCCTCTTCATCTTCAGCCTTAAAATAAATGGCAATCAGCCCTGAAAAGGCTTTTTGGTCATTGTCGTCAATCTCTTCCTTCCACCGTCTCGTAGATTCAGAGACCTCACGTGCTCGACCACTAACCGCCAATTCTTGGTCAATCCCTTCCTGTGCCCCTGAACGTTGTGCCTTAACCATCTCAGCCTTGATGGTGGTGTCAGCGTTGTTAATCTTCTTCATGAAGCCTGAAGGCTCATAAGGTTCAGCTTGAACCGTGATAGCCAATTCAACGCCAATATCCGTTAAGTTCTTAATCATGCGGTCAGTCAGGAAGGTAGGGAAGTTTCGGGCATACATGACCTTAGCGACCCCTTCATTGATACGGAAACGATTTTCCAAAAAATGAAGCCTGTTAGGGGCGATAAAATCTTTGGTATGCAATTCAGACAAGGCTATATCTCGGAAAGTGTACGGGAGTTTGTGCTTCCCTAGAAGTAGCTCCGCAAACACATCTAGCCGTGCCTTCCCGTCCATTTCCTCAAAAGCAATATCCATCTGAGAATATTGATTTTCAAGGGAGTTGCCTAATTCACTCAGATTAGCATCTGCCTGCCCTCGATTGTAGGCTTCTGTCTTTAAAGTGACATATTTTTCAACCTGAAAATTCTTTGAATCACTTGAAAAACGGCTTTCAATCATCTCATTATATTCCTTACGGAAATTATCAAAGCCGTCACCCACTTCATCATATTTGATTTGGTCAACGGCATTGTCTTCAATCCTGCGATTGATAACTAATAGCTGAAAAGTCGTCCCTGCATCTAGTGAGTTGAGCGCTTCGGCGTGTGTGTCAATCACGTCAATTTTTTCATCCTGATTGGCTGAAAGATAAGCCACGTCTCCCAAACGGTAGGTTCGTGACCATTCATTTTTTGCAATGTGCATCAGCCCATTTTCAAATAGGCTATTGTATTTTATCGTGTTCTGAGTGGAAGCCTTCAAGGAGCGTTTCAGCCGTGCTTTCCGTTCCTTTTCAGCTTTCGTCAGTTTCTTTGATTTTCTTCCAAGATTTAAAATCATCAGTCGTGAACTCCTCTCCTTCCTCAAATTCAGTGATATAAGCCCGTTTTTGGACTTTAAGATTAAACAGTACCTTATCTTTGAACGATTCATCAAAACCTAGCCCATAAATAACAAAGGGCGGGGCAATGAGAAGCGCCACAAGGTACATGAAAATTTCCGAGAGTCCCATTAAGGAAATGGTGATAGTGATGCTGACCACTATCCCTATGCCAACCATCATCACTAATAGGCGTTTGGTCATGCCAAAAGCTATTGGTCTTTCATAGTTGTCAAACTCCTTTAGGAACTCGCTTCCTAATTTGTTCATAAAACCTCTTTCTAGCTACAATAAAAACACCTTGCAAGGCAAAGTGTTTGTTCAACATATTCAATTTTGGTTATTCTCTTATTTGGATACTGTCAATAATTATGTGTAAACACTCAAGTAGAGTTGAAGAATGTTAATCA
>ERZ795062.2321-NODE-2321-length-12544-cov-18.034911_pt1 | contig 12544 bp, 7 predicted proteins | sample MGYA00375146_ERZ795062 | MGnify/ENA primary metagenome ERZ795062 (study PRJEB30191, sample SAMN05720281) | activated sludge metagenome | isolation source: Anaerobic digester | place: USA | collected 2015-07-16 ... | reverse complement strand
CCCGGTTAGCCCCGGCGAGGGCTTTCGCCTTTCTAGCAATCAACAGTGCAAAGACGCATGATGTTGCGCACGCGCACTTCCCTGCTCATCCCCAGCAACCTGCGGCGACGATTCATGCCTGTGGCGCGATGACCAACTCCCCCTTCTTCGATCGACAACTGGTGATGACCGGCGACGGTTCGCACTCCCTGTATCTCGCCGCGTGCAACGAGCATTACCATTCGACCCATGGTGCGCTGCGCGAGTCGCAGCATATCTTCATTGGCTATGGCTACGACGAGATGGCCGCCAACGCCGGTGGCCGTCTGCGTATTCTGGAAGTCGGCTTCGGTACCGGCCTCAACGCACTGTTGACCTGGGAGCGCTGTGCTCAGGGGATGTCAGCCGTGGAATACGTCGCCATAGAGGCATTTCCGGTCACGGTGGAACTCGCTTCGCAGTTGAATTACGCGAGTTGTCTGGAGAATTCCGCAACCCAGGAGATCTTCGCAGTGATGCATCAGTGTTCCTGGGGGATCTGGAGGAATCTCGGGGGGAACTTCTCCCTTCTCAAACTGCAGACCAGGATCGAGGATTTTGAGCCGGTAGATCCGTACGATCTGGTGTACTTCGACGCCTTCTCTCCACCGGTTCAGCCGGAACTATGGACCCGAACCATTTTCGACAAACTGTATCGGTGCATGCGCCGCGGCGCTGTGCTGGTGACCTACTGCGCCAAAGGTGAAGTAAAACGAAATCTCAGGGCCGGCGGCTTCGTGCTCGAGAACCTGCCCGGGCCGCCAGGGAAGCGCGAAATCACGCGCGCCAGAAAGCCTTGAGAAGGGGGGGATCCTAGTCGCCACCGCGACGGCTGTTTCGCCACGTGGCGAGGGCGTCGATTACCGCCTGAAGGCTCGACAACAACGAGATGCCGGCGGGTGTGACTGCGCGTTGAGCCCCCGCACCACCAACCCAGAGTTCGACCGGCGCGGGCAGCAGTTGCCGCAGTTGGCTGAGCAGTGGCAAGACCTGCCTGACGGGGAAGGCTCCCGAAAAAGACACGGCAACAATGTCTGCCCGGTGCGCCAGCGCCGCCATTTGAATATCGAACAGGGGGGTTTGCGTACCGAGTGAAATACAGGTCGCGCCGTCGAGGACCAGCAGCACCTCTGCCATCAGCAGTCCGAGAATGTGTTGTTCTTCGGGAACGGTCGTGAGCAGGATACGCGGCTGGCCGCCACCCGGGGGCAGCCTGCCAATGGCCTGGCGCAACAGGGACTTCATCTGTTCGGTATAAAGGTGCTCCTCGAAGACCGCAAACTCGCCATTCATCCAGGCTTCACCCACCGCCTGATTGAGCGGTGCAACGACATCGAGGACGAAGCTTTGCAATCCCATGCGCATCATCGCCTGACTGAGCGCCTGCCGAAGCGCCGGCACATCATGAGCTTTCACCAGCCGCAGCGTTTGCCGAACAAGCTTCTCCGCGGGCTCCGGGTCGCACTCCTTGATCGCTAGGCACGGACTGCACAGCGCGGCAAGCTCTGCCTCGCTGGCGGCGAACAGCTTGCCGGGACGGTGGCCTTGGTCGATCAGGCGCTTGATCAATCGCAGTCGTTCCACCTGCTCAGCGGGATAAACGCGTTCGCCATGGTGATCTCGAGTAGGCTGCGGGAAGCCGTATCGACGCTCCCAGACACGCAAGGTATCCTTGCCTAGACCCGTGTCGCGCTCGACAGTACTGATGTTCATCTCTGGGCGAGTAATCATGGTGTCCTGGTCAATGTTGCGTAGTGCACAGAATCACAAGCAATTTTGATCTGATTTTAACCAAAATTGCCATAACTGTCCAGGACAAACGGAACCTGGCCTGTGCAGAGAAGCTGTCCGACGGGGAATTGGGCTTTGCCGAGGAGTTGGGCGCGGCACCCCATTTACAACCTGGTCGGCATACAATGCGCGCAGGGGTTTGCCGGCCGGAAGTTTGAATCTTCGGAACTGCTGCTGACAGCGAAGGTGTGCGGGTGGCGCGCCCAGCAGTCTGCCAACAATGCGAGAGGACTCGAAATGAGCAGCGTTTTTTCGCCGCCACCGCAGGACCGTTTGCGAGATCGGACGCCACTCTGGCGTGTTTGGCGACCGGTACACCGGACCTGGGGGCGGTCAGTGGATATTGCGTTCGGTGCTGGTGGCAGCAGATGCTGAAGCTGTCGCTTCCCATCGCGCTGCGCCAGCGCCGTACCGGGTTTTACCTGCTCCTCGGCCTGGTGGTCGCCCTCCTGGCTTTCGGGGCCTATCGGTACTGGCACAGGGCGCCACACTACAAGGGGGTGTCGCGCCTGCAGGTCGACCTGCGGCAACCTGAAATGCTGCTGGTCACACGCAATCTGAGTGCATTGCCGAAGGACATCGCAGCGGCACCTCTGCTCGCTGGACTGGTCGATGAGCAACTGGTCTTTCACTACGAAGAGGACGAGGCGCGGCTTTCAATTGAGGGAAGCCTGCGTCGACTGGCGTACGAGCACAAGCTGGGCATCGAAGATCGGTTTCTGTCGACACTGCTGGCCGGGCCAGCGGAGATCGGGCTCTGGCGCTCGGGCAAGGGCCGCCCGGAGCACGTCGTCGTCAGGCTGGAACGTGGCGTGCTGGCCAGGTTGACCGAAGCACTGGCGCGGATCGCGCTGGACGATCGGCAGTTGAAGCAGGCCGGCAAGTTCTCCGTGGGTGGTGACGATGTCACGCTGTATACGCTTGACTACGGTGGTGGCCGCACGCTGGCCTTTGCAGGTCGAGGCGACAACTGGGTCTTTCTTTCAGATCCGGCGCTGGCGCTCGATATCGAGGGCAAACTGACCGCCGACGCCGAAGTGGTTCTCGGCGACCTGCTGCGTGGTAGCCAGCCCTGGCAGGCGAAACTGCCTGCGTCGACGACCGCGCAACACTCTTTCGTCGCCGGTTCGCGGGCACTGACCATGGGTTACGAACATTTCCTGCCGACGCTGACCGGCTTGCGCTTCGACCAGGAGGGTGGCAGGTGGCAGGCCAGCCTCCGTCTGCAGCCAACAAAGCCTCCGGTCACCCATGACATGGCCGAGATCTGGCGTGCTGTACCCCTCGGAGCCGCTTTCTGTAGCGCATTGCCGGTCGACTGGCAGGCTGCGGCGGCACCTCTGACAACACTGCTCGGCAGCAACCCAGCGATACCGCCGACTCTGGCCGCGCTGGACCCAATCGCTGCCGTCTGCTGGTATGCCAATTCCCGCCTCGCGGCGCCGCTGTTCATCGCTCGTGCGACGGGGGCGATGCCCCCTGATGTCGGCCAGTTGCTGGCCCAACTGGCCGAAAAATCCTGGTCCGCCAGCGGCGCCCCAGCCGCGGGCAACGGCGGCGAGGGTCAGGTCCATGTCGCCACCGTGGCGTCGCGCCACGGCATTCGCCCGCCAGACGGCGGCGCGCGTGCCTTCGAGCCGGCGCTGGCCCAGCACGCGGGGCTGATTCTCTTTTCCCCCGACCGTCGCCAGGTCGACGCGGCGTTAGCCGTCGCTGCCCGGCGGGCAGCGGCACTGGGTGACGAGGCTGGCCTGCGCGGCCCTGGCTGGCTGGTCCTCGATCCGCCGTCGCTGGCACGGCTGATACGCTCCGAAGTCCAGGAGGTCCTGCCCGCAGATGAGGAGTCGTTTTTCAGGGAAGTGGCGCGCAATCGCCTCTGGCCACGGCTCGAAGCCTGGGCAAAAGAGCAACCAGCGGTCGTCGCCGTCCCCGGCGCGGTCGGTGCGGATGGTTTCGTCGCTCTGGAGATCCGGCCGTTGCAGGACAGTCCCCGGTGATCGGACGTCGGCGGTTCCTTGGCGCCCTCGGAGGCCTGACCCTGGGCATCGCCGGAGGACCCGTGGCTGCGCTCAACGCCGACTTCCCGACGGCGCTGCTGCCAAGCATGCTCGATGGCCCACAAACCGACCGTTTCCGGGCCTGGATGTCGTTCATCATCGCCGACCAGATCCGTCGCGGTCCATCGCCACGCTGGTTTCACCGTGACTGCGCCGGTCTTGCGCGTTTTGCGGTGGCCGAAGCCCTGCGTCCGCACGATTTGCGCTGGCGCCGGGCCAACGGCTACACAGGACGTCTGCCGCCGGAAATCGAACTGCGCCCAGAACAGGCGTCGCTGCACAACGGCTGGACGACGCTGGCTGGCGACCAGCAGGCTTTCGTCACCGCGTTGACGCTGGTCCAGAAGAACAGCCGCTGGCTTGGCCGAGAAAGCGCCATGGCCAAGGCCGGTGACCTGCTGTTTTTTGATCAGGGCGACGATCAACATCTGATGATCTGGATGGCCGGCTGGATCGCCTATCACACCGGCCAGCCGGCTGCCGCAGGCAGCCGGCAGAGCGCCGGCAAACGTCGGCAATCCTCGGAAGAGATCGAAGACAATGGCCTGCGTGCGGTCACGCCGGCGCAATTGCTGCAATGGAAGGACACCAGGTGGCGACCACGCGACGACAACCCCAATTTCGCCGGCTTTTATCGACTGGCTTTCTTGTCGCGCTGATCCTGGCGCTGCTCGGTCTTGCCGGAGCCGGAACGGCCGGCGAGATGACGGCTGCCCACTCGAACTATCGCCCGCTGAGCGGCGAGGAGTTCTTTCTGCTCGCCGAGAGCAGTTACGGATCCGACGAACAATCTTCGGTGCGCCTCGAGATCCAGCGCGATTCGTCGGAACTGGAGGAGTACGGAGGGGTAGATATCGCCATCTACCGGGTCCCCGACCCGATCGTCTTCCTGCGCGCCCAGAGCAACCTGCATCGTGTCAAGGTGCCGGCCAGGCCCCAGCCCGAGGGCATGGCCAACATGCTGCAACTCTCGTGGGACAAGATCTGGGCCAACACCCGCTTCGCATGGAAGCGCCTGTTCTCGCCAGCGGCCCGGCGGGCGACCACCGCCGCCGCTCCGGAGTTGAAGACGCCGAACGAGATGCTGACGCCGACGCGCCTGCGCCATCCGCCAGCCTATGCGCCGTTGCCCGGCCTGACGCTGAGCGACCGCTTCCGTTACCCGGTGCACCGCGCCAAGCCGATCGTGCCGCCAGCCGACGTCAAACTCGCCGGCAGCAGCAGCGAATTCCTGCCCAACAACGAAGGCAACGTCCGCGTTCCCCTCGGCCGGCGCGCACCCGGCCTCTACCTGGTCGAAGCGTCGGTCGGCAAGCATCGGGCAGTAACGCTGGTCTTCGTCTCCGACAGCGTGGCGGTGACCAAGAATGCTGCCACCGAGATGCTGGTGTGGACCGCTCGGCGCAAGGACGGTGTTCCGGTCGCCGACGCCGATATTGTCTGGAGCGACGGCCTCGGCGTGCTGAAGAGCGGCAGGACTGCTGGCGACGGTGTTGCCCGCCTGGCTGCTGCCAGTCCCGAAACCAGTTACGTCTACGGCCAGGACCCCGCCGGTGGCGTCTTCATCTCGGAGAACTTCTACCACGACAGCGAAATCTACAACCCCAAGATCTACGCCGTCACCGATCGCCCGCTGTATCGTCCTGGCGACCTCGTGCAGGTCAAGTTCCTGGGCCGTGAGTTTCGCAGTGCCCGTCGTTCGGAGCCGGTCGCTTCGAGCGACATCAGCGTCACTGTCGTCGATCCGGCGGGGACCGAAGTCCTCACGCGCAAGCTGCGCTACGATTCGGCCAAGGGTGGCGAAACGGAGTTCCAGTTGCCCGCGGCCGCCCAGGCCGGCGGCTGGGAACTCGTCTTCGCCAGGGGCGAAGACAGATACGGCGCGGCTTTTCGCGTTGCCGACTACGTCAAGCCGCACTTCGAGGTCGACGTGGTCGCCGACAAGAGCGAATTCAAGACCCGGGAAGCCGTGACCGGGCGCATTCGTCTCAGCTATCCCGACGGCAAGCCAGTGGTCGGCGCGCTGGTGCGTCTGACCGCACGGGCACAGCCGCTGACCATGGTCGAGGGCGAACTACGCTATGGGGGTCAGTTCCCGGTCGCCATCAAGGCCGACGAACTGAAAACCGGCAGCGATGGCGTGGCGGCGTTCAGCCTGCCGCCGGCCGATGATCCGGCTCGCTACATCCTGAGTCTGCTGGCCCAGGATGGCGCTGCCTATCGCGTGCGGGTAACCAAGGAAATCCTCGTCGAACGCGGCGCCACGCTCTGGCAACTGGTCGCCCCGGCCTATTTCTCGCGTCCCGGCGAAAACGTCGACTTCCGTTACCTGCCACAGGGCAACGCCAGCCCGGCCAGCCGCCCGGCGCGCTGGGAGATTCTCCGCCTCGAGGACCGGCAGCGGCGCGAAGGAGCGCTGACCGAGGGCAAAGTCACGCCCGCCGCCGGCGAGAACACGCCCGCCGGTGGCGACAGCATCCGCCTCGCTTTCCCCGATCCCGGTTCCTATACCGTCAGTCTGCGCGACGCCAGAGGCAATCTGCTGGCGGCGACCAGCCACTGGGTTTCCGGCGAAGGCATGAAAGCGATTCCGGGGAGTGTCGAGATCGTCTTCGACAAGGAACAGTACCAGGCTGGTGAAACCGCGCACGCGCTGATTACCTTCCCGCAGGTGGTCGGTGATGCCTTGCTGACGCTGGAACGCGACCAGGTCGAGGCGCACGCGCTGCTCAGCGGCAAGGCCGGCTGGCTGAACGTCACCCAGGTGGCGCCGGCACAGTGGCGCGCGGACATTCCGGTCAAGGAAGAATACGGTCCGAATGTCACCTTTTCCGTCCTCTATCTCGCCAATGGCGACTACGTTTTCCAGAACAAAGGCCTGCGCGTGGCCGTGCCAGTTGTCGATATCGCCATCCGCACGCCGCGCGAACGCTACGCGCCGGGAGAAACGGTCACTCTCGAACTGGAAACCCGGACTGGCGGGCGGCCGACACCGGCCCTGGTCAACCTCGGCGTCGTCGATGAAATGATCTACGTGCTGCAACCCGAAATCGCGCCCAGCATCGGCAACTTCTTCTATCACCCGCGCCGCAACAACGTGCGTACGACCGTCAGCCTGTCGTTCATCGGTTACGACCTGGCCCGCCTGCCGAGCAAGAGCGGCGCGCCGGTCCGTCGCTCGCCGTCGGAACGCGGCGTCAAGGTGCTCGAGCGCCCGCGACGCGACGATACCGATACCGCCGGCTGGTGGCCCAGCCTGATGACCGGTGAGAACGGCAAGGTCAGCGTCAGCTTCCGCATGCCCGATGCACTCACCCGCTGGCGCATCACCGCGCGGGCGATCACCGCCGCCGGCGTGGTCGGCCAACAGACCCGGCACGTCGAGTCGCACAAGGATTTCTACGCCAAATGGACCGGTCCGGCGAGCTTCCGCGTCGGCGACCGGCCGGCCGCGACCCTGGTTGCCTTCAACCAGACCGGCGCCGAGGCCAAGGTGCAACTCAGCGCCAATGGCGGTGGCCTGGCCACCGAGCGTCGCGAGTTGACGCTGCGCCCGGGGGCGAACAACATCCCGCTGCCGATCGACAAGCCCGTCGCGGGTGACGTGGCGATCAGCCTGGCCCGGGGCGGCAAGGAAATCGACAGCCTGCGCCAGGCCATCGGCGTACTGCCGGCGGGCTGGCTTTCGGAGCGCAACCAGTCGCTCGAAGTGCGTGACGCCGAAACGCGCCTCGCCCTGCCGAGCGATGCGCGTGACCTCCGGGTCAGCCTGGCACAGGGCAGTGCCGGGCAGTTTGCCCGTATCGCCGACGACCTCCTCGAATTTCCGTGGGGTTGCGTGGAACAGACGGCCAGTCGCCTCTTGCCGTTGAGCTTTGCCTATCGCGGTCTGCCCGCCGATGCGCCGCGTTTGCGCGACATCTCGCAGGCGATCGCCACCCAGCGCCTGCGCCTGGTCCAGATGGCCGGACCGGAAGCGACCTTCGGCTGGTGGGGACCGGGGACCACCGATAGCGCCTGGCTTACCGCCTACGCCTACTACGCCGATTGGCACGCCGCGCGCGCGCTCGGTCTCAAGCTGCCGGCGAGCCATTGGCGGCAGAGCCTGGAAGCCTACCGCAAGCACTCCGCCAAGGAGGCACTGCCGCTGCGCGTGCTGGCGGTCTGGTTCATGGCCGAGATGGAGGTGCCGGTGCGCACCCTGCTCGAAGGCCTGCTCCAGGAGGCCAAGGCGCTGCCCCCCGCCAAGTTCGCCAAGGGTGGGCGGGACAGCCTCTGGCTGGGCAACACCAACGCCGCCGCCGATGCGCTGAGCCTGGTGTTGATCGGGCAGATGGCACGTCAGCAACAGATTGTTCTTGCCCCGGAAATGGCCCAGGCGATCGATGCCGCCCGCGAGGCGCTGCGTGCCCAGCCGGAAGCGCTGGGTCAGGCGCTGCTGGCGATGGAAGGCAAGGGCGCAGCCAAGGACGATGCGGCGCGCTGGCTGGCGACGCTCGGTCCAGGCGCCGCCACCTTTGACCGTGCCCTGGCGCTGGCGTGGTGGAACAAGGCCATCGGCGGCAGTACGCTGCCCGAGACCGGGGCGCTGGGACTCAAAGGCAACTGGCAGCGGCAAGGTGGTCCGCTCGGCGCGCCGACCTGGCGCTGGACCGGCAAGGAGATCCCGACGGCGATCACCCTGGTCAGTCCGGCACCTGCGGATCTCACGGCCTTCGTGCGTTACCGCTCGGCCGAACCGGAAAAGGGCAAACTGCCGGTGAAGGTCGAACGACGTCTCTTCCGTCTGGTGGCGGTTCCGACGGCCAAGCCGGAAGCGGCTGCCAGCCAGTCCGGCGAACGTCGTCCGCCAGGCGGCTCACCGGCGGGTGAAGCGGTTGAATTCCGAGCGGAGGCCGCGAGCGACAATGATCTCCGTGCCAACGACCTCTACCTTGAAGAGATCAGACTCAGTGCCACTGCCGGCCAGCCACCGCGTTTCGGACTGATCGAGGTGCCGTTGCCACCGGGCGCCGATGTCGAGCGCGGCACCTGGGGCATTCGCGTGCGCGGCCTCGATGGCGATGCCGTCGTGCCGATGGAGCGGGCGCGCTACCAGCCTGGCGAACTGTCCTACTCGGTGCCGGTCGACCAACTCGCCGAAAGCCGCGTGTTTCGTCATTTGCTGCGTTTCGGCAGCCGCGGCAACTTCGTGTTGCCGCCGGCGCGTTTCCAGCGCATGTACCAGCCCGAAGAAAAGGCTTTCGAAGCGCTGGCGGAAAGACGCCTGCAGGTGAAATGAGGCGCAGACCGCAGCCGGCGTCAGCCAGGCGAACACTTGCACGGCACTTCCTCTGCTGTTGCCTGGTCGCGGGCTGGTCACTGGCTGCCGTCGAGGCTGCTGCCGGGTCCGCAGTGGAACTCGTTTTCGGCGATCCGGAAGGCCTCACCGCGGTTCGCGTTTCCGCCAACGGCGGCGAGACGATGTCCGTGCCGGCCAGCACGCCGCTCGGCAGCTTGTGGAAGGTCTTCATGTACGCCTACCTGAGTGCCGGTACGCGCAACGTCGCCGACTACCGCTGCAGCGGCCGCGACCCGGCCGAGGAATCGTACTGCTGCGCGCCCGGCGAGCGCATCGGCCGCGACGAAGCGCTGGCCAAATCGTGTGGCCTCTATTTCATGCCCCGGCGCGTCGGCGTGTCAGCGGTGGAATGGCGTGTCTGGTGGACACGCCAGGCGCCTCGGGCACCCGCGTGGCTGTTCGACCTCGACCGACTGCAACCGGCGACCGAAGTCTCCGTCGCCTCGTTGCTTGCCGCGCTGGCAGCGATCGACGGCGATCATCGCCGGGCGACGATGGCGGCGTTGCAGCGGGTCAGTCTCGAACCGCGTGCCCGCCCGCTGCTCTCGCATCTGGGCAACGGCCTGCGCGTCAAGACCTGGAGCTGGCACGACGGCAAGGGCCGGCGAATCGGCGGCTTCGCCGGTTGGCTGGTGGACGGCACGCCGGTGTGGCTGCGCGGCAGCGGCAGCAGCGCCCAGGTCATCGAGCAAGCGGCCCCCTGGCTGGCCGGTCGCCTGCCGCAGCCGACGCCACCCGACGAGGCCTGTGTGCGCGTTCGGTTTTTCAGCCGTTACCCGCTTGCGGAAGTCCTCGTCGACGGTCGTCCGGCGGCGGCTGGCCCGCTGCGCGGCAGCGTTGAAGCCCGCTTCGCCAACACCCGGCGGCTGCGCTTCGCGAGCCGCGGCGAGCTCAGCCTCAGTCGGCCCGGTGGCCGGCCGCTCATCGCCGGTCTCTTCGGCCTCAACGATTACGTCGCGCGTGTGCTCCAGCGCGAGGCCGGCGCCGAACCGGCAGCCGCCGCGCGGGCACTGGCGGTCGCCGCGCGTACCTATCTCGTCCGGCATGCCGGGCATGCCGGCGGCTGCTACGAAATTGACGACGACAGCAGTGCCCAGCGGGTTTCGCCGGCGCCGCCGGAAAATGCCGTCCTGCGTGTCGCGCAGTGGAGCGACGGCCTGGTCCTCAGCGGCGTTGCCGGTCGCTACCACCTGACTCGAAGTGCGCCGCAGCAACTCGCGTGGCAGGCCGCCGTTGCCGGCGCGGCCGCCGGTGAACGTTGGGACGAAATCCTCGCACACGCCTATGGCGGTGCCGGTTTCAGCGTCGCCGGCGAGGCCGATGCCGGTGAATGCCAGCCACTGGCGAGCGCCGAGAACTGGCTCGCCGGTCGTCAGATGGTGTGGAAGCGGTGGCTGGCCGGTGTCGCCGGCTTTGAGGCACCGGCGCCGCTGCCGCGTGTCTGCCGCCTCGACCACGGCAACCCCTACGCCGACATCGAACGCCGCCGCATCTACGCGACGGGAATCGGCAGCGCCAACGAACGCCTGACGCTCGCCCACGAATACCTGCACTTCGCCCTTGTCAACCATCCGCGCGGCCGTGATGAGGATTTCGTCGAACAGACCGCGCGTTCGCTGCTCGGCATCCCCTGACCGCGATCCCCATGCTCACTATCTCTCGCCATTTCGTGTCCTCACGCCTCCTCCTCGCCGCCTTTTGCATGGCTTGCACGGCTGGCGCGGCCGCCGACAGCGGCATTGCGCTCGACGGTCCGCGCGGTGGCTGGCGCAACGGCGCGCTTGCCGAGGAGCGGGAGTCGGCCATCGTCGCCGCCTACCCGAAGCCGCCGGTCGATCGCGGCGGCCAGAAGAATCGCACGCTGATCGAAGGGCAACTCCGGCACGCCGGCAAGAATCGCCAGCCCGGCCGACTGATCGTCAACGGCATCGACATGCCGCTGTACACCGACGAACAGGGACGCTTCGTCAAACCCTGGGCGTTCGGGCCGGGCAGCAACAGCGTCGAAATCGTCGCCCCCGGCGGCACGCGCCGCCGTCTGCAGTTCTACGAAAACCATGCCGAGAAGACACGCAGCAGGCTGCGCATCGTTCTCGGCTGGGACGATGCGCATGCCGAAGTCGATCTGCACATCCTGACTCCCGACGGTGAGCACGCCTTCTGGGCGCAACCGCTGCTGCGGAGGGGCGGCGGTCTCGACGTCGATAGCGTCGATGGCGGTGGTCCGGAGATCTTCTCCACCGCCGCGCCGGTCCCGGGGGCCTATCTCATCTATGTGAACTACTGGGGCAACTTCGATGCCGCCGGCTACAACTTCGACGCCGACGCGCACGACAAGCCGCTGATCACCACCCGCGTGACCATCGTCAGCAACGAGAACACCCCCGACGAGCGCCAGGAAACGCTGGTCGTTCCTCTGCGTCGCGTCGGCGACCTGACCTTTGTCCGCGCCCTGCGTTACGGAGAGAAAAAATGAGCCGCCTGGTCCGGTCCTTGTGCGCGCTGCTCGTTGCCGCTACGGCGCAGGCGCAGGTCACCCTCGACGCGCCACGCGGCGGCTGGAAGCACTCCGGCGGCGAGCCGGCGCAGCACCTGCAGGACGTCAATTACCCCGCCAGCCGGGTCAATGCCGGGGGCCCGCGCAGCCGCGAGGATGGCGGCGAACTCGGTGCGGCGATCCGCGGCCGGATCGCCGGCGCCACCCCGGAAAGGGCCAGGCAGCCGCACCTGCTGGTGGTCAATGGCGTCGCCATGCCGCTCAGCGTCAACGCGGACGGTTCCTTCGCGCGCCCCTACGCGTTTCCGCCCGGCGCCAACAGCGTCGAAGTACGCAGCCCGGACCGCAAGCAGGGGCGGCGCGTCAACTTCTACGATGCCAACGCGGCGCGCCAGCGCGTCGGCCTGCGCATTGTCCTCAGTTGGGACAGCGACATGACCGACATCGACCTACACGTGATCTCGCCGGACGGCCAGCACGTCTTCTTCGGCGAGCGTCTCGGCAAGAACGGTGGTGCGCTCGACGTCGATGTCACCGGCGGCTACGGCCCGGAGATCTATGCCATCCCGTCGCCGCCACACGGCAACTGGCAGGTCTACGTCAATTACTTCGGCGGCGGCATGGGGACTGACGGGCAGGAAGAGAGCCAGGAAATCACCATCGCCCAGGTCGCCATCATCACCCGCGAAGGCACGCCCGATGAAAGACTGCAGGTCTTCCGGGTTCCCTTGCGCCGCCCCGGCGAACTGACGCTGGTCAAGTCCCTTGTTTACCCGTGAACTGGTGGCGCGTGCGGCCTGGCCTGCGGCCGTGTTGCTCGCCGCCTGACGCGGAAGCTGC
>ERZ795062.2319-NODE-2319-length-12558-cov-12.392466_pt1 | contig 12558 bp, 11 predicted proteins | sample MGYA00375146_ERZ795062 | MGnify/ENA primary metagenome ERZ795062 (study PRJEB30191, sample SAMN05720281) | activated sludge metagenome | isolation source: Anaerobic digester | place: USA | collected 2015-07-16 ... | reverse complement strand
GGCTTCGACCCGGAGACGAACGAGTGGCTGCCGGGCTTCGAGGCTCAGCGCGAGCGTTGGGAGAAGCAGTACGCCGAGGCACACGCGCGCTGGGAGGCCCACAAGGCGCAGGTCGAGTCGGCCGCCAAGGCCGACTCCGAAGCTGCCGTTGCGGCGGGCGAGGTCCCCTCGTCCTACTCCTCGACGGGCGTCGACCCCTCGCCGGCCACCGGCACCTTGGCCTCCGACGAGGCCCTGGCCGCGCTGCGCGAGAAGCTCACCGGCAACTGAGCCGCACGGCATACCGGCCCTCCTGGACATCCCAGGGAGGCGTCGCAGGCAGACGTTTCAGGGCAGGCAGAGTATGCCGTGACACGCACCTCCCGAGGGGGTCCGGACCGTGGTCCGGGCCCCCTCGGCATGTCTCGGGTGCGGCCGCCGGTTCGGGAGATTGCCTATCCTGCCTGTCGTGACCTCCCTCGTGCCCGGCCCGCCGCGTCCCCCCGTCACCCCGGTCGAGCTGGTGCCGCTGACGCGATCCGATCGCGCCGTGTTGTCCAACCTCGGACAGCTCTACCGGCATGACCTGTCCGAGGGGATGGCCTTGCTACCCAACCGGGACGGCACCTTCAACAACCGCCGGCTGGATGCCTTCTTCGTCGCCGACGATCCCTCGGCACAGGGGTGGCTCATCCGGGTCGCGGGGCAGACCGCGGGTTTCGTCCTCACCCGGGCCGACGGCACGGAGGGCCAGGTGCTGGGCGACTTCTTCGTCGTCCGTGCGCTTCGGCGCTCCGGCGTCGGATTGACTGCAGCAACGGCCGTGCTGCGGGCCACTCCCGGTCGCTGGACGCTCGGGTTCCAGGACTACAACCCCGGTGCCCGCTCCTTCTGGACCCGGGTTGCCACTGCGGTCGCGGGGGACCGGTGGACGCTCGAACACCGGCCGGTGCCGGGGAAGCCCGAACTGCCACCCGACAGTTGGCTCACGATTCCCGAGGTCGGTTCGGTCGACCCCCTCACCGCGACAGCGCTCGCCACAGACCTTTCTGCCGGCGATACATCGCCGTGAACTCTCGGTAGCCCGACGCGTAGGTCGTTCGGGCCGCAGGATCGGGCACGAAGGTCCGGTCGACCACCACGCCGGCCCCCGCCTCTGGCAGGGTCGTCGCACCTAGGGCGATCGCTGCGATCAGCCCGGCGCCACGCAGGGGAGCGTTGACCGGATCGGCGACCCGCTCGATGCGCCGGCCGGTGATGTCGGCGTGGATCTGGCACCACAGGTCACTGAGCGCGCCGCCCCCGATGAACCGCAGTGGGTCCAGCCGCTGCCCGACGAAACGTTCGACCGGTTCCAACAGCCACCGCGTGTTGTAGGCGACTCCTTCGAGCACGCTGCGGACCAGGTCGTCCCGGCCGTTCGCCAGGGATACGTTGTGCCAGCCACCCCTGGCACTTCGGTCGTCGACCGGCGAGCGCAGACCGGCCAGCCAGGGCGTGAAGAGTACCCCGCTCGAGCCGACTGGAGACCGCGCTGCGGCAGCGGTGAGGTCGTCGAAGGACCCGCCGAAGAGTTCGTCTCGCACCCACGCCAACGCGGCGCCGGCCGTCTCGTGGTTGTTGGCCAGCAGGTGGGCGTCCGATGTCAACCCGGGGACGGTCGCGATGGTGTGCAGGATGTCGGTCTTCTTCTTCGCGACCGGTGCCGAGATCCACGTGGTCGTCGACACCGCGAAGTGCCCTTGCCGAGGCAGCACCGCGCCCGAGCCGACCGTCGATGCCAGCAGGTCGTTGACTCCGGTGACGGCGACCGTGCCGTCGGACAATCCGAGCGCACGGCATACCTCGGGGAGCACCGGGCCCACGACCGAACCGGTGCGCACCAGCGGCGGCAACCGATGCGGGTCGATGCCGGTCCACCGGACGAGTCGCTCGTCGTAGTCCAGTCGGGACGGATGGCGGTTGTCGGTCAGCCAGGCCAGGGTCATCGAGTTGTGGCTGGCGGTCGGCCGCCCCGTGAACCGCATCGTCAGGTAGTCGACCGGCTCGAGGAACCAGCGAGCCCGGGCTGCGACCTGCGGCTCGTCGCGCTGGATCGAGAGCATGTGCCCCACGGGGTCACCCCCCTGGGGGGAGGGCGCGCCGGCCGTGTGCTGCAACCACACCAGGGCCCGCGGGTGGTAGCCGACAAACGGTCCGGCGGCGAAGGACGCGGTATGCCGGGCGCCCCGCGTGTCGAGGAAGAGCCGACAGTCGCCCACCGGGAGGCCATCGGCGTCGACAGGCACGGTGCTGCCCCACTGTCCGGTGACGGCGACCGCCTCGATTGAGGCCGGCTCGACCCCGCCCACGCGGACCCCTTCGCGGGCCAGGTCAGTCACAGCGTCCCACCAGGCCGCGGCGTCCTGCACCGCGACCCCACCCTCGCGCTGGACCGTGGCGACGGCGCGGTGAGCCGACCACCGCAACCGCCCGTCGAAGCTCACCAACCCCACTTTCGGGCCGCCGGTGCCGAGGTCGACGGCGAGAGTATGCCGTTCGGCCAGAGTGCGGCCCGCCGCCGCGGTCATGCCCGGGTCACGCGCGAGCAGGGACGCTCTGCTGGGCGTCCATCATCTGGGTCATCACGGCCGTGATGAACATCGTGGCGGCGGGGGTCAGGCCACCTGGGACCCCGCCGTACAGAGCGGCACTCTGCGCCGGGGTGCCGGACTTGGCGCGGGCGTAGTCAAGAGCCCCGGCAAGGTCGGCGTCGAAGCGCTCGACAACCCCCTCCTGCAGCTGGGGACCGGTGACCGCCAGGTGTAGTCCGTTGGGATACTGCAACCCGTTGAACCGCCAACCGCGTTGCCGCAGAGCGTCATTGACGTGATAGATGTCGAGTTCGTCGGACGTGAACGCCACGAGGAAGGTCGGCTCACCCATCAGCCGCAATTCGGGATGACTGCGGATCACGGCGGCGAGCCCTGCAGCGGTGGCAAAGATGCCTGCGGCCCGATCGCGATACCCCGAGCGACCCATCGTCACCATCGATGCCCACGTCGAGGCCAGCAAACCCACCGACCGGGAGCCGGCCATGCCGGGGGAGAAGTACTTGCCTCCGGACCAGTCGGGGACGAAGAAGTAGGCCCGGTTACGCAGCCCCTTGTCCCGGAAGAGCAGCGTCGAGGTGCCCTTGAGTCCGTAGCCGTACTTGTGCGTGTCGGCGGAGATGCTCGTGACACCTGGGACGCGGAAGTCGAAGGGGGGCACGGCATACCCGAGTTCTTCCCCGAAGGGCAGGACGAACCCGCCGAGGCACCCGTCGACGTGCAGACCGACGCCGCGATCGAGCGCGAGGGCACCGAGTTCGGTGATCGGGTCGATGGTGCCGTAGGGGTAGTTGCCGGCCGAGCCAATGATGACGGCAGTGTCGTCGTCGATGGCAGCAGCCACAGTCGCGGGGTCCACGAGGGTGGTCGCCGGGTCGACCGGGACCACCGTCAGGCCCATGCCGAACAGGTGAGCAGCCTTGGCGAAGGCCGGATGGGCGGTCTCGGGTTTGACGATCGTCGGGCGGCTGATGCCCCGGGCGAGCGCCGCCTCGCGGTAACACAGCATGGCGTGCAGGATGCTGTCGGTGCCACCACTGGTCACCAGTCCAGCGGGCGTCGCGTCGGTGATCGCCTCTGCATGCATGAGGTCCAGCGCCATCGCGAGGACCTCTCCCTCGAAGCGGGTCGCGCTGGGGCACATGTCGCGCTGCAGGGCGTTCTGGTGCGAGAAGAGCGAGAACGCCTCACCGAGGAACTCGTAGTGCTCCTGGTCTCCCAGATAGATCGTCCCCGAGCATTGCCCGCTCTGCCAGGTCTGGTCTTCTTCCGCGGCCATGGCCGCGAGCTCGGCCAGCACGTCCGACCGGTCGCGGCCCGTTTCAGGCAGCGTGCGCAGCACCGGAAAACGGTCCTGGTAAGGGTAGGCATGGAACGGATCGCTCATGTTCGGTCACCTTAGCGGCCCCTCCGGGCCAGCCCGTATGCCGGTCGGCTCTGCCGGTGCGTATGCCGAGTCACGACGTCGAATCGCGCAGCGCCCCAGGCGGATCGACCGACGTCGGCGCGAGGGGATGCCGGACGAACGCGAAACTCGGTGGCCCCCAATGCTTGGATCGGGAGGTGCGGCGGCATACGGTGAGGATCATGCAGCCCGCTGCCGAGGTCGCCACCGGGGTCCGCACCGGACCGCCTCCCCCCGTCGGCCCGCCTCCCCGCCGCTCCGGCACCGACCGTCGCGAGTGGTTGCTCGCCGCCGCACTCCTGCTGCCCAACCTCGCGCTGCTCACGCTCTTCGTCTACCGGCCGCTCATCGACAACTTCCGGCTGTCGTTCACCGACTACAACATCTCGTCTCCGACGGGCGCGACGCCGATCGGCACCGCCAACTACGTCGAGTGGCTGGGCCGAGACGACACCCGGACCATCCTGGGCAACACCGTGGTCTTCACCTTCTCCACCGTGATCATTTCGATGGTCCTGGGTCTGGCACTGGCGCTGCTGCTGGACCAGAAGCTGCGCGGACGCAACATCGTGCGGTCCCTGGTCTTCGCACCCTTCGTCGTGTCGGGTGCGGCGATCGGCGTGGCCTTCCAATTCGTCTTCGACCCGAGTTTCGGTCTCATCCGCGACCTGTTGACCCGGGTCGGGGCCAGCACCCCTGACTTCTTCCAGGACACAGGCTGGGCGTTGTTCATGGTGACGACGACCTACATCTGGAAGAACCTCGGCTACACCTTCGTCATCTATCTCGCCGCCCTGCAGGGGCGGCGGATCGACCTCGACGAGGCGGCCGAGATCGACGGCGCCTCGCCCTGGACGCATTTCCGTAAGGTCTTGCTGCCGCAGTTGCGGCCCACGACGTTCTTCCTGTCGATCACCGTGCTGCTCAACTCGGTGCAGGTGTTCGACCTCATCTACGCACAGACCCGAGGAGGGCCAGTCGGCACCGGCACGACCACGTTGGTCTTCCAGGTCTATCAGGAGACCTTCGTCAACATGCGGGCCGGCTATGGCGCCACGGTCGCGACGATCATGTTCCTCATCCTCCTGACGATCACCTTTGTTCAGGTCCGGGTGATGGATCGGGGGTCCAAAGCATGAGCACCCATCTGCAGGTCTCCCAGGGCGACCGCCACCGCACGCCGCTCATGTCCGTCGCCGGCTATGCCGCGATGATCGTCGTGGTCCTCGTCATCGCCGTGCCGCTGTTCTGGATTCTCATCACAAGTTTCAAGGAACGCCAGGACATCTACGTCCGCCCCGCGCAGTACTGGCCCTCGCCCGCCACGACCGACAACTACCGAGACACGGTGACCTCGATCCCGTTCCCGGCCTACTTCCGCAACTCGCTCATCATCACCGCACTGTTGGCGGCGGCGAAGATCACCCTGGGGGTCCTGAGCGCCTATGCGCTGTCGCTGTTGCGGTTCCCGGGACGCAACCTCGTCTTCCTCGTCGTCATCGCCGCGCTGATGGTGCCCAACCAGATCACGGTGATCTCCAACTACGCGTTGATCGCGCAGCTCGGCTGGCGCAACACCTTCCAAGGCATCGTCATCCCGCTGGCGGGCGTTGCCTTCGGCACCTTCCTCATGCGCAACCAGTTCCTCTCGCTGCCGGGCGAGATCATCGAGGCGGCCCGGCTCGACGGCGCCGGACCGATGAAACTGCTGTGGCGGGTCGTCATGCCGATGTCCTGGCCGACCTTGGTGGCTTTCTCGCTCATCACCGTGGTCAACGAGTGGAACGAGTATCTCTGGCCGTTCCTCATGAGCGACAACGAGAAGACCGCGCCGCTTCAGGTCGGCCTCACGCTGCTGCAGAACAACGAGGGCGGCAACAACTGGGGTCCAGTGATGGCCGGCACCGTGCTCACCGTGCTGCCCATCCTCATCCTGTTCCTCTTCCTGCAACGCCAGATGATCAAGGGCCTGACGGCCGGAGCAGTCAAGAGTTGAGACGTCCGCCCGCGCCCGCGGTCGAGCGAGAAGAACCCATCCAACGGGAGGCACGACACATGAACGACCTGACTCGCCGAGGATTCCTCGGACTGGCCGGGGCTGCCGGAGTGGCAGCCGGGCTGGCGGCTTGCGCCGGCAGCGGGAGCTCTCCGACCAGCAGTGGCGCAGGGGGCGGGGGACCGATCCAGTTCTGGAGCAACCACCCGGGCACCTCCAAGGACACCGAGACCAAGATCATCGAGGCGTTCCAGAAGGCCAATCCCGGCTTCACGGTGTCGCTCATCGACGGTGGGAAGAACTACGAAGAGGTCGCCCAGAAGTTCAACGCAGCCCTCGCCGGCGGGCAGCTGCCCGACGTCATCGTCGCGTCCGACGTCACGTGGTTCAACTTCGCGCTCAACAAGCAACTCGCACCCCTGGATGACCTGCTCGCCGCAGCGGGGCTGAAGACCGACGACTACGTGACCGCGCTCTACAACGACTACACGTTCAACGGCAAGCACTACGCGTTGCCGTTCGCCCGTTCGACGCCGCTTTTCTACTACAACAAGGCGATGTGGTCGGCGGCCGGGCTGCCCGACCGTGGCCCCGCCACCTGGGCAGAGTTCAAGGAGTGGGCCCCCAAGCTGGCCGCTGCCATCGGTGCCGACAAGGTGCCGCTGCAGATGGCCGACGGATCCAACTACCTCGACTGGTACTTCCAGAACATGGCCTGGTCGATGGGCGGTCAGATGTCCAAGGAGTGGACGGCAACCGCCTCCGACCCCAAGACCGTGGCTGCCGGCACATTCCTGCAGGACCTCGCGAAGAACAAGTGGGTGAAGTTCTCCAAGAGCCCCGACGCGGAGTTCAGCGCAGGCATCGCCGCCTGCGCCCTGCAGTCGACCGGCACCCTGGGCGGCATCACGAAGAACGCGAAGTTCGACTTCGGCACGGCATTCCTGCCCGGTGACGGGGCCTGCCCCACGGGTGGGGCCGGCGTGGCCATCCCCGCGGGGCTGTCCGACGAGCGCAAGAAGAACGCCGTGAAGTTCATCGAATACCTCACCAACGTCGAGAGCACGGTGACCTTCACCCAGGCGACCGGATACATGCCGGTGCGCAAGTCGGCCCTCGACAACGAGGCCGAGAAGGCCTTCCTCGAGAAGAACCCGCGCGCCAAGGTCGCCGTCCAGCAGTTGGCCAAGACCCGCAGCCAGGACAACGCTCGCGTGCTCGTCCCCGGTGGCGGAGCCCGAATCGGGAAGGCCCTCGACCAGATCGTCCAGGGCCAGGACGTGGCGACGGTCTTCGCTGCGCTCGACAAGGAGACCCAGGCCGCGATCGACAGCCAGATCAAGCCGAAGCTGTGAGCCTGACGCCCTGACGGCATACCTGCCGGTATGCCGTGCCACCCCGCTACCGATTCCCGCTGCCGATCGCGACGCCACGTGCAGCGAGCGGTCGGCGAGCGGCACGGCATACCGGCACCCGTTCCACCGACGCAAGGAGGCCCGCCCCCGTGGCGACCGTGTACTTCGACGAGGCGACCCGCCGCTTCACGCAGAACGACCCGCCGGCCGTCGATGCCGTGACGCTCGACATTGCCGACGGGGAGTTCCTCGTGCTCGTCGGCCCGTCGGGCTGTGGCAAGTCCACCACCTTGCGGATGCTCGCCGGGCTCGAGCCGGTCGACGGGGGACGGATCCTCATCGACGGGCACGACCAGAAGGGCGTCCGGCCGCGCGACCGTGACGTTGCCATGGTCTTCCAGAGCTACGCGCTCTATCCCAATATGACCGCAGCAGAGAACATGGCGTTCGCGCTGCGCAACTTCGGGGTCAGCAAGGCCGATGCCGACGCACGGGTCGCCGAAGCCGCGAAGATCCTCGAGCTCGAGCCGCTGTTGGACCGCAAGCCTGGTGCAATGTCCGGTGGGCAGCGCCAACGCGTGGCGATGGGGCGGGCCATCGTGCGCAACCCCAAGGTCTTCTGTATGGACGAGCCGCTGTCCAACCTCGATGCCAAGCTGCGGGTGTCGACCCGCTCGCAGATCGCCGGCCTGCAGCGGCGCCTGGGCATCACGACCTGCTATGTCACCCACGACCAGGTCGAGGCCATGACGATGGGCCATCGGGTTGCCGTGCTCAAGGACGGCAAACTGCAGCAGGTCGACACGCCGGAGGCGCTCTACGACCGGCCGGTCAACGCCTTCGTCGCCTCGTTCATCGGGTCTCCGGCCATCTATCTCGCCGAGGCCGCGGTCCGCGACGGGCACGCCACGGTGCACGGGCTGGACCTGCCGATCCCGCGGGAGACGGCCGCGCGCGCAGGCAGCACGGTGACCATCGGCCTGCGTCCGGAGGCGTGGGAGTTGGTCCCGGAACACACTGCGCAGAGTGTCGCCGTGCACGTCGATCTCGTCGAGGTCCTCGGGTCCGAGTCGTTCGTCTACGGCCACCCGGTCGCGGGGGACGAGAAGGACCGCATCACCGTCAAGCTTGACGAGCGCACCAAGATCGCCCTCGGCGACATCGTCCACGTTCGCCCTGAGGCCGAGCGCACCCACTTCTTCCACACCGAGTCGGGGGAGTCGCTGCGGGCATGACAGAGGCTGCCGCTGCCGGCGCTGCTGCCGGCCACACTGCAGACGGTCCGCGCGCCTCTCGCGGTCGCGCCGACGGTATGCCGTGGCGTCCCGATCTCTCGGCGCATCGCGTGCAGGGCCACCGCGGCGCCCGAGCGCTGTCTCCTGAGAACACCATCGCCAGCATGCGCGCCGCCATCGACGCCGGGGCGACGGGCATCGAACTCGACGTGCGCCTCACCGCCGACGGGCAGGTCGTGGTGTGGCACGACCCCACCATGCAGGCCGAGAAGTGCCTCTTCACCGGGCCGGATTACACGGATGCGCTGGTGGCCGACCTGACCCTCGCGCAGCTTCGGACGATCGATGTCGGAAGTCGCACCCTGCCGGCATACCCTCTGCAACGGCCGGCACCCGGCGAGCACATCGCCACCCTCACCGACGTCTTCGACGCCTGCGCCGACCACCCGGAGGTGTGGTGGACCGTCGAAGTCAAGGTCGACCCGACCGACCCGGCCGAGGTGGCGACTCGCGACGGACTCGTCGACGGCACCATCGCCGCGATCGAGGCCGCGGGCGTCGGGGAGCGCAGCTTCGTCCATTCTTTCGACTGGGCAGTCCTCGATCGCTCCCGAGAGGTCGCCCCACATCTGTTGCGGTCGGCGCTCGCCGTCATCGGCCAGACCTTCGATCCCGGCAGCGTCTGGCTGGGCTCCGTCGACTATGCCGACCACGACGGCGACCTCGCAGCTGCCGCGTATGCCGTTGGGGCACAAGCACTTTCGCCTCACTACGTGTCGTGTGACGCTGGGCTGGTGACACGAGCCCATGCACTGGGCCTGGCCGTGCTGCCCTGGACGGTGAACGAGGACGCGGATATCCGGGCCGTGTTGGCTGCGGGCGTCGATGCATTCGTCACCGATGATCCGGCGCGTGGTGTGGCGCTGACCACGTCCTGACCTCCACAATGTCCCCCCATGAAGCAGATGTGGAAAGAATTCCGGGCCTTCGCCATGGGCGGCAACATGCTCGACCTTGCGCTGGGGTTCATCATCGGTGCAGCCTTCGCGGCACTCGTCGAGAGCCTGGCCAGCAACGTCCTCATGCAGTTGGTCGCCGCCATCTTCGGCAAGCCCGACTTCAGTGAGCTGATCTTCGAGTTCAACAACGCCGAGATCAAGTACGGCGCCTTCCTCACCGACTTCGTGGGCTTCCTGCTCATGGCGATCGTGCTCTTCTCGATCGTCAAGCTGCTCAAGAAGGCCGGGCTGGGCAACTTCCGCGCCCAGGGCCAGCGAGAATGCCCCTACTGCAAGGAGTTCGTCGCGGTCGACGCGCTCAAGTGCAAGTGGTGCACCGCTGACATCGACCCCGACCAGGTCGAGGAAGAAGACCTGGAGATTCTCGAAGCCCGCCGTCGTCCTGGCGAGAAGTAGCAGTATCGAGCGGCATCGCCCCGCATCGGTCTGCGCGAGGCAGTCCTGACCCCCGGCGGCCTACGCTGGGGGCATGTTGCGAGTGGGCCTCACGGGGGGAATCGGTTCCGGGAAGTCCACCGTCGCAGCCCTGCTGCGGGATCTGGGCGCGCACGTCGCTGACGCCGACGCGGTCGCCCGCGAGGTGGTCGAGCCGGGTCAGCCCGCCTTGTCGGCCATCGCGGACGAGTTCGGCGCGGCCGTCGTCGGCAGCGATGGGTCGTTGGATCGTGCGGCGCTCGCAGCCATGGTCTTCTCCGACCCGCAGCGGCTGCGTGCGCTGGAGGCGATCACCGGGCCGGCGATCGCAGTCCGGGTGGCCCAGCTGCGAGGCGCCGTTCCCGAAGACACCGTCGATGTCTACGACATGCCCTTGCTCGTGGAGAAGGGCCTGTGGGTCCATGAGCACCTGGCCATCGTCGTCGCCGTGCCGGCCGAGGAGCGGGTCCGTCGGCTGGTCACCTCCCGAGGCATGCTTGAATCTGACGCACGCGCCCGGATCGCCGCCCAGGCCACCGAGGATCAACGCCGCCAGGCTGCCGATGTCTGGCTCCCCAACGACGGGTCCCGGACTGAGTTGGGCGAAGCGGTCAGCCGGGTCTGGCACGAGCGGCTGGTGCCCTATGACGACAACCTGCGCCACGGCATACCCGTCCGGCGCACTCGTCCGGTGCAGCTGTGCGAGCCCCACCCGACCTGGGCCGCGACGGGAGCCAGGGTTGTGGCCCGAATAGCTCATGCCCTGGCCGGTCATGGTGTCGAGGTCGACCACGTGGGTTCCACGAGCGTGGCCGACCTGGTGGCCAAGGACGTCATCGATATTCAGGTGGGCGTGCGGCGGCTGGCCGATGCCGATCAGACCGCCTTCGAGGCTGCCCTGACCCGGGCTGGTTACCTCGTGCGCCGCGACAACCGCTCCGACACGCCGCACCCGTCGGGGGCCGACCTGTCCGGGTGGGAGAAGCGCTACTACAGCGGATGCGATCCTGAGCAGGTCGTCCACGTGCACGTGCGCGAGATCGGTTCTCCCGGTTACGTTTTCGCGCTGGCCTTCCGTGACTGGCTGCGCGCCGAGCCCGCGGCCCGCACGGCATACGGAGCCGAGAAGCGGCGTGTCGCGGCCCTGGAAGTGACTGGGAACGGCGACTACACGAGCGCGAAAGAGCCCTACTTCGAGGTCACCTTTGCGCAGGTGCAGGAGTGGATCGGGCGGTCAGGCTGGACCGAGCGCGGTCACCGCGGGTGAACCGTGAGAGGTGAGAGCGAGATCGCTCACAGCTCCACCGACGCGAGGACGTAGATGAGGATGAAGCCGAGGAAGAACATCGCGCCCAGCCAGACGGATTCGCGCTCCGCGTGGGCTTCCACCAGGAGTTCCTCGACAACCAGGTAGAGCAGCGCGGCGGCTCCGAAGGCCAGCACGAACGACAGGACGCTCGTGCTCACATCGCCGAGGAAGAGCGCGGCCCCGATCGCCCCGACGGCCGTGGTCAACCCAAGCCCGATCGTCATGAGGACGGCGTGGGTGCGAGCCAGGCCGCCCTCGTGCAACTCGGACACGACCGAGAGCCCGAGGAAGAGGATTTCCAGGGTGAGGGCCACGGTGAGGATGACCCCTTGGGTGGTGCCGAGGCGCACGCCGAGCCCGACCAGGACTCCGTCCAACAGCAGGTCCACGGCAACCGCACCCAGCATCCCGATAGGAAGCGACTTGGCGCCTGCCGCGGCAACCGCCTGACGGCGCCAGGACCCGAATCGGGGCTGGTGAGGCGGCAGCTCGCCGGAGGCATGAGCTTCGGTATGCCGTCCGTAGGCTCCCAGCCCCAACACCAGTGCCGTTCCGGCAAGGAAGCCGGCGACGGTCCAGTCCAGGTGACCCTCGGCGCGCAACTCGGGCATGATCTCGCCGACCAGAGCGGCCATGACAACTCCGGCGGCGAAGTGCTGGACTCCGCTGACAATGCGTGGTCCCGGCGGTCGGAGGGCGGCGATGATCGCGCCGATGGCGGAGGCAAGGACAGGGAAGGCGACCAGCACGGCCGCCTGGCCGACAAGGCTCATGGTGTGTCGTCCTACTCGACCGGCGACTCCAGTGACGCGTTCACCCTAGCCTCGAGATTTCACCGTGCTGGTGTGGTGAGGGTGTGCCGGTGATGTGAAAAGTGCTCCTGAGCTGGGACGATGGCGATTGCGATGTCGTCATCTCATCCAGCTCGAGGAGCACCTTCCAGGTGAGTAAGCCTACTGCCTTGTATCCCCGTGTCTACCTTGATGCTGCACCGGTCGGTGCGGTTGGTCAGGCAGGTGGTGTCCTGTTGACGGCCACGGCGGAGGCTACCGGGCTGGCGCGGGCGTTGCGGACGGCGCTGGCGCCGTGGCGCAAGCCGTTGGCGGTGCACGATCCAGCCAAGGTGGTCTTGGATCTGGCGGTCTCGGTCGCCTTGGGTGGGGATGCGTTGGCCGACGCGGCCATCGTCCGTAGCGAGCCGGGTGTGTACGGGCCGGTGGCGTCGGAGCCGACGATCTCCCGGACGATCGCGGCC
>ERZ795062.2314-NODE-2314-length-12574-cov-11.693905_pt1 | contig 12574 bp, 13 predicted proteins | sample MGYA00375146_ERZ795062 | MGnify/ENA primary metagenome ERZ795062 (study PRJEB30191, sample SAMN05720281) | activated sludge metagenome | isolation source: Anaerobic digester | place: USA | collected 2015-07-16 ... | reverse complement strand
CCTGTTGCAAAAAGCCGATGATTTGCTCTTCTGAAAACCGCTTCTTCAAGTCCATCCTCCTTCTCGGAAACGGACTCTACTAAATTGCCGATGGCACTGATTACGGGGGACACCTCAAAACCACCCTCACCTACATATTTTCTATTAGATTCTTTGGAACAAGAACAACGGCTCCAACGGATTGACGCCGAAAATATCGGCATCGCAATCGGCCAGTAACGCCTGATGGCTTTGGATATGGGGCGCAAAACCGAACCCAGCGATGCGCTGAAAAATATCCCGCCCGAACAAGCGCACATGATCTTCTTGCCCAAACGCCTGTAACCGTGCCTGCGGCGTGTCGATGCCGGCATCCTCCCAAGTGTGATGCAATTTGGGGCTGTAGGGCGTTTGCACGATAGCGTGACCACCGGGTTTGAGCACGCGATGAATTTCTGCCAACGCCCTGTCAAGTGCATCGACATGTTCAAGCACGTGATTGGCCAGCAGCAGATCAAAAGTATTGGCCTCGAACGGCATATCCTGTATGTCCACGCGTTGAATATCCACGGACGTCGGATACAGATCACAGCGAACATGTCGCAACGGCTTCTGCGCAGCAATGCACTGGGATAAACGCTTTTCTGGCGCAAAGTGCAGGATCGACCACTGCGGCAGTTGTGCCAGCAAACCTGATACACGCAGATACAGCAGCAGATGACGTTCGCGGTCATGCGCGCCACAGCGTGGACATTCAAAATTATCCACATCGCTGCCAATCCCTTCCAGCGCATGCATCAACGGGGCAACACCCCGCGAGCCCTGTCGATAGGGCATAAAACGCCACACACGGTGACCACAAAGGACACACTGCTTGCGGCCACCCGGTACCCAGCCGGCCATAAAATACGGAACAAGTTTTTTCAGGTGCAAGGCCATGGTTTTAAGACTCAGTGAGGGTACAGAACCGGAGGCTGCTTGCGTCCCGCCAGCGCGGCTAGCCGAGGCCCCGCCAGTTTGGACGCCATGCGGGCAATATTGGCCAGCGTCAGGGCAGTGGTACGCAGCCGACCATAAGGAGATGCTGTATACACCACGCAGGCCCACCGGTGCAACAGCGCAAAATCACGCGTGCGCAAAGCACGAAAGCACACCCGGCGCAGAAAATCCGTAATCCCGTTAGCATAATCATCGTTGTCGATCAATTCTCGCGGCACGCTCTGTATGGCCTGCCAGTACAATTCGCGCACGTGCGCATTGGCACTGAGTACCAGCGAACCTTGCGTATTCACCCGGTAAGCGGCCAACGGCTCACCAAGATGCCCCAGCCAGTCGTGACGGGCCTGCCACAGATGAACCTGATAGTCGATCTGCTCACTGTCAATCCAGCCAGCAGTATTGGCAGCGCGAAACAGCACCGAACTATTATTAAGCACATTCCCCCTTCGCAACAGTGCCGCGAGGTCAAACCGCATGTCGCCTACGTCGTTGAACAGTCCGATGCGTGCACCCGCTTCATCCACCGTAATCGCGTTGGTGTATACCGCACTGCAGTCCGGGTGTGCCTGCAAATACGCCAACTGCCGTGCCAGCTTGCCGGGTAGCCAGTAATCATCACCATCCACCCGCGCTACATAATCGCCGCTAACGCGCAAAAGCAAATCGCGCATATTGGCAAACGCGCCCAGGTTCGGTTCGCGCCGCAAATGCTGCATACGATCGCCATATTTGGCTGCCAACGCCTGCACGATGGCTCCCGTGCCATCAGTCGAGGCGTCATCCCCCACCAGTACCTGAACGTCGGCGTCCACCTGCTGATCGAGGATACTGCGCAGGCAGATTTCGATGTGTGCTTGCTGGTTGTAGGTTGCGACGCAGACACAGATACGCGCTCGGTTCATGTGAGCGTGCCTCTCGCAGTCAAAGCATGCCCGGCACGCAAAGTTTGCAAGAACCTCAACAGATCATGCCACGCCTGTAAGCGAAACATCGCTGCGCCGGCGACATAGCAGACCAGGGCCGACACCATGGCAATCCCCACGCTTAACCCCGCCTGATCAACCCGCTCCGCCACCAGCCATGCCACCGCAACAGCCCACAGGGTCAACAGAAAACCGGGCAGCAAATCATGTAACTGCGCGCGCAAGCCACACCCCAGCAGGCGGCGCGAATACCAGGTGTTGATCAACACACATACCAGACTGGAGACCAGCACCGCCCACGCCACCGCCAGGACGCCGTAGAAACTTGCGATCAGCACCAGCGGGATGGCGGTCAGCGCTTTGGCAATCTCCATCCTGAACACCAGATCGGAACGCCCCAAGGCACTGAGCGCCGCCAAATTCAACACATGCAGCGGCCAGAACAACGCTGCCAGCGCCAAGATGTTGAGAATCGGTGCAACTTCTGCCCATTGCGGACCGTAGAGCAGCAAGACCAAGGGCTTCGCCACGACCGCAATACCCGCCATGCAGGGAGCAAAAACAAACATGGACAGGCGCAATGCCAAGCGCAGCGTACCGGCCAGTTTGTCGGGTTGCCTGGATACGCTGGCAAACATCGGTAAACCCACGCGGTTGAGCAGTGCACTCATGAACTGCGCCGGTGCCTGCTGGGTATCCTGCGCCATTGCATAAAACCCCAGCGCACGCGTATCGAACAACTTGCCGATCAGCAGCGATTGCAGGCGCACCGAGATCACATTCAGGGCATTGGCCAGCAGCAACCAACCGGCAAAACTGAACAGGCCGCCAAATGCCGCCCAATCAAAACGACCACGCGGCCACCAACCAGATAGCGGCCACAACAATCCAGCACGCAGAAAAGCCGCCGCCAGCGCTTGCCACACCAGGCTCCACACACCCAAGCCGCGCCACGCCAGCCACAGCGCCAGCACAGCCGAACCAGTCGAGGCTAGCAGTTCAGCAATGGCGCGCTTGCGGAAATCCAGCCGCTGACTCAACAGCGCATTGGGCACCGTGGCCAGCGCGCCCAGCGGCAGCAGCCACAGCAGCACCTGCAACAAGGGAACGAGCGCCGGCTGGGCATAGAACACCGCTATGGCGGGGGCCCATAGCCACAGCAGCAACGCCAACCCACAGCCCATACCCAGATTGACCAGAAACACACTGCTTTCATCATTGGCGCTGGTGGTTTGCTTCTGCACCAGCGCACTGCCCAGCCCTCCTTCAATCAGCAATGCGGCAAAGCTGGTAAACACCAGCAACATCGCCATCAGACCAAAGTCAGCCGGCGTCAGTAGCCGTGCCAATATAATCGTCACGACAAACTGCACGCCGTAGCGGGCACTGATCTCGATTGCGCTCCACCAGGCGGCGCGGGTGACTCGGTGTGTCAGTGAAGACGAATGCAACGTGAGTCGCTCCGTCATTGGCAGGTGAAATCGTACAGACTCATGCAGAACCAGGAACCTTCAAGAAACGGCCTCAAGCCGCATCAACGTGGCGTACCTATACACAACAAGCGCTCACTGCTTTCGAGATATTGCAGGCCACTTTCAACCAGACAAACGCGCAGGATGCCGGGGTCGGTGATGCCATTCCGGATCAACAGGTCTTCGTGGTGCTGCTTACCTTTGCCCACGGGTACAACCATCACATTGCTGCATACCTCGCCCACCAGGTCGGATATTTCTTCAAGCTCAAAAAACCTCACGCCAAATAACGGATCATCAATTTTCTTGCGATCAAAGTAATCAACAAACTGCTTGTTGTGGGCATTGTGTACCGTCGCAATCATCCGGCCTGATGAAATACGGGCTTGTTCCTTCGCCAGTTCCTTGATTTGAGCATCTGAGAAGCAGCCCCAGAACCCGTTGTGGTAGGTCACCTCGAAAGCATTGTCGGCAAACGGCGTCGCAAATGCACTCATGTGATGAATGACGTTCGCAAATTGCGGAAACCACGCCCTGGCCCGTGCGACAGCTTCTTGTGAAAAATCCATGCCTTCGCAATTAATGCCGCGCCTGCGTAACTCTGCCATGTCACGGAAACTTCCGGCAGCAATTTCCAGTACGTGACGTTTATCGTCTTCGAGCATGGCATGAATGTAATAGGCATGCCGGAGATCATTCTGGTAGTGGTCAAAAATTTCGGACCACTTCTGATCCCAGTCGTCACTGCCGGATGTCGGGTCAAGGTTACAGAGCTGCATGGTTTAATCCCGAAATGAGTATTCAATAAAGCCACGTGCATATATGTTGCTTGGTGGCGGCGAGCAAGGTGCTATCTGGCTACCATCGAAACAACGGAGATGATTGCTTACCATGTCGTAGCCGGCCATGACACTGAACGCAACACCAGCGGAAAATCGCGGGTTCACGTCCATCAACATTAGAAAACCCTCTACAACCAGGAATTCCATGTTCACGCAGCCGCACACATCAAGAATTTCTGCTGCTTCGAGCGCCAGCACGTCACATGTATGTTCAGGTTGCATATGCACGGTCATTCCCGCGCCATTCGCGGTACGTACCAGCTCTTGCCGCGTCATCGCCACTGATCTGCGGCCATCCGGTTGGCGCACCACATCCACCACGAACACATTTCCAGCCAAGTGTGGCTGGACGATATAGTCCTGTTTCGCCAATTGTGTGCGCCAAAAATGTAGCGTCACGGCATCTGGAATGAGCACGTGTTTTTCGCTACTTCTACCTCGACGAGGCTTGGAGAGCATCGGGTATGAAAATCCAGGATGCCTCTTGTCCTGAAGATCAACCGTCGGAATTGGATGGATGCACGGGTGATTAGCAAATCGTTGATAGACGGCGAGTTTGTCACGCGCCACCTGTATGGCCGGCTGTGGCGAAATACAGAGTGTCACACCGATTTCATTGAAGCGCTGTCTGTTAGCAGACAGAACATCTACCTCAGGATCGGTGAGAGGAATAATGTGGCTGATCTGCTCGTTCTTGCAAACTTCAAGGAGTCGAGCGACGTAGGATTCCTCATCCTGTGATGATGGAAGCAAGTGAAAATGCTTGACCAATCGTGACGCCGCCGTCCATTCCTTTGGGTACATATTGCAGCCCACAACTTCCGTACCCGGTTGCCGCATGATCCCCCGAATGACAGCTTCTGCTGACATCGATCCAATGGCAGTAACCAAACACCTCATGGCGCCAATACCGCAGCTCGGATAACATCGCCAACAGCCTGAATTTGTGTCGAAGAAATATTGGTGCCATTCGGCAACACCACCCCCCTCTCTGCCACCGCACAGGTTTGCGGCAACACCAGCCCGGCATGCGGAAACAAATCGCGGTAGGGTTGCATGCGGTGCGCACCGGGCCAGAAGTATTTGCGCGCCAGAACATTCTGCGCGTGCAGGGCGTCGATGATGGCGTCGCGGCTCGCCGGGCAATTATCGCCCACTTCCAAAACCACATAGTGATGGCTGTTGCGTTCGGCCGGGTCGTAACTCAGCAGAGTGACACCGGGGATGCCGGTCAGTGCCTCGGCGTAGACGGCGTGGTTACGGCGGTTGTATTCAACGATGGCATCAAAGCTGTCCAGGTTCGCCAGCCCCATGGCCGCGCAGACTTCGATCATCTTGCCGTTGGTGCCAGGATGGATCACGTTATCGTAGCCCTTGAAGCCGAAATTGCGCATCAGGCGTAGCGTTTCGGCCAGTGCGTCATCGTTGGTGCTAACCGCACCGCCTTCCATGGTATTGAAGGCTTTGGTGGCGTGAAAGCTGAATACCTCGCACGCGCCAAAGCGGCCAATACTTTGCCCCCGATAGCTGCTGCCAAAGGCATGTGCGGCATCGAACATCAATTTCAAGCCGTGCTCATCAGCGATCCCTTGCAATGCTTCGATTGGTGCGGCACGCCCCCACAAATGCACGCCAATGATACCGCTAGTGCGCGGCGTGATCATCTTGCGTACAGCGGCAGGATCCAGGTTGTGTGTAGCTTGGTCGATATCGGCAAATACCGGCGTAATGCCTTGCCAGTACAGCGCATGTGCGGTGGCCACGAAAGTCCACGCAGGCACGATGACCTCGCCACTCAAGCCCAGCGCACGAATGGCAATTTCCAGCGCGATGGTGCCATTGCACATCGCCACGCAGTGCTTGACGCCCAGCCGTTCGGCAACACGCTGCTCGAATTCCTGCACCAGCGGGCCATTATTGGTCAACCATTGATTATCGAGAACACGCTCCACCTGACGCATGAAAGCGTCCCGGTCGCCTATGTTGGGACGCCCCACATGCAGCGGTTCAATGAAGGGCTGGCGGAGGCCGTCAGCGGAAAGCTGGGCCAGTTTGTTGGTTTTCTGCATGCCTGGGGCTTTCTCCATAGCATTTTTACTTTGCTTTGCCGTTTCAGTATTTCTTGACAAAATACCCCCCGTTTTGGGACTCTCTAAACAACCCGTCATTTTCTGGCAAGCTGTCACAAAAACAATGAAAAACAGGCGATTTTCTACCGTTGACCGCGAAATTTCGGGTTTTTACCTCACATTTCCCGTTTTACGGGCGCACCACGCCCATCAAGGGCAACAATCGCCCACGGGCCAGCCACAGATTGGCCAGCGCAAACAGCGTCACGGCCTACCCGGTGTTTTTCTCCAGACCACGGTAGCTAACCTTCACAAAGCCGAACTCACGCTTCACCACCCGGAAGGGATGCTCAACAATCGCCGGGACCGCGGACAGCATCCGATTGCAGCCCTCCGCTCATCCGTCAATTCAGCCCCCTTTGGCTTCTTGGTCGGTGTCAGCACCGACAATTTGCCTTCCTTCTCGAAGTGCTCGATCGTCCGGTTCGTCTTGTGATAGCCCCGATCGCCGAGGGTAATAGCTTTCTCGCCATGCAGACCGGGATCCATCATCGCGATGTCCGCAACCTTCGCTGTCGTGCATTCCACGGTATGGATCAGGCCGCTGTCGGCATCGACGCCAATGTGCGCCTTCATGCCGAAATACCACTGATTGCCCTTCTTGGTCTGCGTCATCTCAGGATCGCGTTTCTTGTCTTCGTTCTTGGTCGAACTGGGCGCGGCAATCAGCATGGCATCGGCGACCGTGCCGCGCTTCATCGACAGGCCCTTCTCTGAGAGCACCGCGTTGATCTCGGCAAAGATCGCCACCGCCAGTTCATGTTTCTCGAGTAGATGCCGGAAGCGAAGAATGGTGCTTTCGTCGGGTATCACGTCTTCGAAGGCATCCAACCCGGCAAACTGGCGCAGCGCCGGAACATCGTGCAGTGCCTCTTCCATCACCGGGTCAGAGTAGCGAAACCATTGCTGTATGAAGTGAATCCGCAACATCGTGCCCAAAGGCATCGGTGGGCGGCCATTGCCTTTCTTCGGGTAGTGCGGCTCGATCAGCGCTTCCAGGCGCGACCAAGGTACCACCGTTTCCATCTCCGCCAAGAACACTGCCTTCCGGGTTTGGAAGGATTGCCGTGGTCTGCGGGGTAATGGCCGACTCGATTTTTGAAGGGTCAAGATTGAGTGTCGTCGGATCAATATCCACAACAACCGGCTTGATGCCATTCCACAGCAGCGAGTGGGCCGTGGCGACGAAACTGTAGGGGGTAGTAATGACTTCACCCGTGATACGCAATGCCTGCAGCGCTGTAACCAGCGCAAGTGTACCGTTGGCGAAGAGCGAGATGTGCCGGACACCGAGGTACTCGCAGAGCGCCTGCTCCAATTCCTGGTGGAAACGCCCTCCGTTGGTCAGTTGCCGGCTTGCCCAGATTTGCTCCAGGTAGGGAAGCACCTCCTCCAGGGGTGGCAGAAAGGGTCGGGTGACGTAAACCGGATCGTTCTTCAAGACACCTGTTCCCTCTCCGTCGCGGACTCCGCCGCCCGACTCTCGACGCCCCCTGCCGCCAACCCCTGGCGCTCCGTCGGCCGATACATCAACTGGGTTATCTGCTCGGCCACGAGGCCGATCAGAAAAATCGTGATGGAGGAAGTCAACATGAAAATCGTGGCCAGCGACAGGCGCCCGTGGTCAATGTAAGTGTAGGCATAATAGCCCAAGCCAATAACCGCATGGACCAAAGCGACGGGCGCGAACAACTTCAGCGGCGAATACAAGGTTCCGATCTTGAATATGATCAACAGGAAACGGATTCCGTCGCGCCATAGCCGGACATGGCTGTCCGTTCCCCGCATGCGCCGCTGCACGGCGATGGGCACATACGCGACGGAATAGCCTGCCCTGAAGAACGCCATCGTGATCGTCGTGGGGTAGGAGAACCCGTTGGGCAGGAGATAAAGAAACTCAAGGAACTTGTCACGCCGGACCACCCTAAACCCGGAAGTCAAGTCTTTCACCTCATGTCCGACCATCCAGGAAGCCAAACGGTTGTAGAAGCCGTTGGCCAGGCCACGATGACGACTCGCCTGCCCGGAAGCATCGCGCGCGCCGACAACCATGTCGAAGCCGCCTTCCAGACTTGCGATCAACTGCGGTATGTCTTCCGGTCGATGCTGGCCATCGGCATCCATGAAAACCAGGATATCCCCGCCAGCGTGACGCGCACCGGTCTTTATCGCAGCCCCGTTACCCTTGGCGTATGGATGTCGGACCACCCGGCATCCGGCGACGATTGCAAGTTCGGAAGTCTGATCGCTGGAGCCGTCATCAACGACGATGATTTCCGCATCCGGCAAGACCTGCATGATGCGCGGCAGCAGTGTCACGAGCGAAAGCGACTCGTTGCGGGACGGGATAACGATGCTGACTTTCACGGGCCGATCCGGTTTCGCGCGTTGGCGTCAATAGTCGAATATTAACAACGACCAACCACCCCCGGCCAATCATTTCGGACCGGTTGCCAGCGATTTTCCACGGGCGGACAGGGAACCTGGCATTGTTCCCGGATGCCGCTCACTCCTGGCCGACGCGGCGCAGCACGTCGCGCAGGCCTGCGGCCTCCGCCCGGTAATAGCCGTGCTTGTCGAGCGTTTCCAGATGGTCCAGCGCCGTCCTGGCGCCCTCCAAATCGCCGAGTTCCAGGAGGGATTCGATGTACAGGAGGTGGATTTCGAAGCTCTGAGGAGTCTCCACCAGTGCCTCCCGCAGCATGTCGCGCTTCATCTCCAGGTTGCCGAGCCGACCCCAGGCGCGCCCGTACGCGGTCAGCACATGCGCCTTCGCCTCCGGCATCAGGGACGCATTGGTGAGCAGGATCTGATAGAGGCGGATCGCGGCCTCGTCGTCGAAATGCCGAGTGGACGTCTTGGCCAGACGGTCGAGGTGGGCCACCGTGAAGACGACCGCCGGGTGAATCTTGATGGTGGCCAGCCGGGACTCGAATTCGGCCATCGTGCCTTCGTCGAGCGGCGTGTCCGTCAGCATGGCAACCTCGATCAAACCGGGAAAGGCAGCCACATGGTTGGGGTCGGCAGCGATCGCCCGCTCGTAATAGCGCCGGCTCTGGGCGGCGGCCTGGAGATCCGTTGGAACCTCCCGCAAGTGCGCCGTAATCTTCGCGGCAGCGTCGAAGTTTGCCCGCGCCGAGTTCGGCTTGTGCTCCGCTTCGATGAGGACGCGCATCGGCGAACCCCAGTCGGTAGCCCGGATGATGGTGGCAAAAGCAGCGCCAGCGATGAGAAGGAGAACGCAGACGACGAACACCTTCAAGTTTTCGCCCAGCCCCCTGAGGTGGAACGGCAATGCCAGCACCGCGACATAGAGCCCGAACATGGGCAGGTAGTTGCGATGCTCGAAGATCAACTCGAGCGGAAAGATCGTCGACTCGAGCAGGTGGCCACCGTAGAACCACAGGATGCCGAAGCTGACCAGCGGCGCGGAGCGGACCAGCCAAGCAGCCAGCGCGAGCAGCGTGAGGTGCCCGGCCACCGCGAATATGGTCGACAGCGGGCTCAGCAGGCCGGTCGAAAGCACAAAATCGTCGTGGTAGAAGGTCAGCCACGAAACATTCGGGATGAAGATTTGAATGATGTAGAACCAGACGATGCGCGCCTCGGTAAGCACTCGCTCGGCCAGGGTGAACGGCCGATAGCCATAGGCGAGCTCGAAGTCGTAGATGCGCCAGAGCCAGAATCCGACGAGTGCCGTTGCCGCCAGCGGCGAATACCGGAGAACGGCAAGCACCCGGCTACAGACAGCGCTTTGCGACCGGAAGCGGAACGCGAACCACTCGACGAGATAGACGTATACCAGCGTCAGCGCGCCGATCTCCTTGGACAGGAAAGAGCAGGCGGTCAACGCGACCAGGCCGACCCCGGCGATGGCGAGGCCGCGGCCGTCGTCGCGGCGGCGGAAATGGATGTACCAGAGCAGCGCGAGCAGGGAGAAGGTGGCGGCGAGCGACGTCATGCGCTGCACCACGTAGAGCACCGTGCTCAGACCCATCGGGCTGAGCAGCCACCAGGTCGCGACCAGCAGCGGGAACAGGGTCGCGTACCGTGGCGCACCCGGCCGCGCGTCGTTGGCGGCAGGAACCAGGCTCCGCGCCAGGCGATAGATCAGCAGGCCGTTCGCCAGGTGAATGCCGAGATTGACCAGCTTGAACGGGAACGGGTCGTAGCCGGTAAGCGCCACCTGGAGCGCGAAGGTGACGACCGGGAGCGGGCGGCCGCCGGGGCCGGTACTGCCCGAATGCCAGACGCGCACGAGGTCGGCGTAGGTCTCGAGCGGAAGCAGCGCCTTGTTGAGGACGATCTGCGGAAAATCGTCGAACAGGAAGTCACCGCGCAGGCCGAGCGCATAGGCGGCCACGGTCAACAGGCAGACGGCGGCAAGAAGGGAGGCGTTGGAGAGACGAGGCATAAAAAAGCCCCGGCCGGGCCGGGGCTCGCAAGGGAAGGCGGGTTTAGGTGCGGCAGCTGGCCGGCAGATACTTGTTGGTAACCGGAGTACCCGTCACGACGGTGGCCGCAGTGGTGCACTTCCAGACGATCTGCCCATTCTGGGCGAGCCCGGAGAGGCCGACCTGCATGTTGTTGAGGTTCGGCTCTTTGTTGTTGAACTGAACCAGAATCCTATTGCACGCTCCGCCACCGCAGTTCAACGAAGCCACGTAACCAGCCTGGGCAGTGTTGAAGCCAGCGGAGGTGACGCTCGGCGGGAAGGTGCCGTTGGCGGAAAAGTACTCGGCCACCGAAGTCTTGGCCTCGGCCATGCGGGCCAAGCCCTCTGAAACCTTGGCGCGAACGGTGTAGTCCTGATAAGCCGGCAGCGCGATGGCCGCCAGGATGCCGACGATCGCCACGACGATCATCAGTTCGATGAGTGTGAAGCCCTGTTGAACACGTTTCATTTGAATCTCCTTTTTGGCTACAAAGCGTTTTGGCTAGAAAGCGGGAAACCGCTGGACTTACTCTATCACAAACCGTGCCAGCTCCATGGCATGAGCGCTTTCTTCCCGCCACATGCCCATTTCAGTGGCTTTCGCCATAACACCCCAGAACTGCATGGGGTGCGATATGACGAATTTTGTCACTTTCGGGTGGCGCAATTGGTCAATCCCGCAGCAGGATGTGGCCTGTCGCGGTCGACCGGCGAAAAGTGCTGAAATCGCAGCCACTCGTCGAGCCTTCGCCGGAGAGCGCCAGACGCCGCGCCGATTCCGGAACCGACCCGCCGGTGCGCTTGCGGCAGATCTCGCGCTCGCCTTCGGATTGATCAACACAGGACTGGTCTATCCACTGGTCCGGCAAATTTCCAGGAACTCTCCCATGGCAAGCTATACTGAAGGAGGTAAATCATGCGCCACGCGGTTTTTATCGAGTTACTCGATCAGATCGAACAACTCACGCCAGAGCAGTGGAAGCGACTGGTTCGGTAGTTGAAGGGCCGAGAGTTGGCATCCACGCCTCGCGCCCCGGTTCAACTACCGGCAGCGGCCGGTTGCCCGCATTGCGGAGCCTCTGACGACCGGCTGGGGTCATGGGGGCAAAGCTACGGGCTCAAGCGCCACCGTTACGGGACTGCGGCCGAACCTTCAATGCCCTGATGGGAACGCTGATCCGTCACACCCCCCGATCATCTGCCTATTCGCGCGGTCGAATCAGCAATCCACCTGCTTGGCGTCGAGGAACTGCGCGGCATACTTGCGGTAGATCTCGCTGCCGATGAACACGTCGTGCAGGTCGGGGTCGATGTGGCCGTTGTCGCGGAACTTTTCCAGGATGCCGAGAGCCTGAGACAGGGTCATGCCGGGCTTGTACGGGCGGTCGCGCGCGGTGAGCGCCTCGAAGATGTCGGCGATGCCCATCATCCGCGCCTGCCAGCTCATCTGCTCGCGCGTCAGGCCGCGCGGGTAGCCCTTGCCGTCCATGCGCTCGTGGTGGCCGCCGGCGTACTCGGGAACGTTCTTCAGGTGCCTGGGCCACGGCAGTTGCTCGAGCATCCTGATCGTCGCGCTGACGTGGTAGTTGATGGTCTGGCGTTCCTTCTGGGTCAGCGTGCCGGCGCGGATGCTGAGGTTCTCGAGTTCGTCCGCCGAGAGGAAATCGACCTCGACGCCGGACGCCTCCTGCCAGCGGTAGCCGGCGGCGATCGCCCTGACGCGGTCGATGTCGTCGTCGCTCATGCGCTCGCTGCCGACGTTGGCCTGGTGCAGGAAGTTGCGGTCGACCTCCAT
>ERZ795062.2312-NODE-2312-length-12577-cov-524.966299_pt1 | contig 12577 bp, 10 predicted proteins | sample MGYA00375146_ERZ795062 | MGnify/ENA primary metagenome ERZ795062 (study PRJEB30191, sample SAMN05720281) | activated sludge metagenome | isolation source: Anaerobic digester | place: USA | collected 2015-07-16 ... | reverse complement strand
CCGCTCAGCCTGGGGAGTTCACATTTCGAGCTTTCCTCAATGGGAAGATGGATCTTACCCAGGCTGAAGCGGTTAATGATCTTATTCTGGCAAGAAGCACAGAGCTTCTAAAAGCCGGTGAGAATACGCTGAAGGGCAAACTTAGCGACAGAATAGCAAGTTTAAGGAGTAAAGTACTTAACGTATTGGCTTTCCTCCAGGCAGCCATGGACTTCCCCGAAGACGTAGAGGAAAGCAGTGTTGAAGAGCAGCTGAGAGAAATCCTGGTAGAAACTCAAGACCTCATTGAAAGCGCTAAAACAGCTGAAATACTCAGAAAAGGCATAAGCCTGGTAATAGCAGGTAGGCCAAATGTGGGCAAATCTTCTTTAATGAACGCACTAGTTGGCATGGAACGCTCCATCGTGTCGCAAATCCCAGGAACCACCAGAGATTACATAGAACAGTACACGGTATTAGGAAAAATACCTGTAAATGTGGTAGATACTGCGGGCCTTCGCCGCACTGATGACCCCATCGAACAAGAAGGCGTAAAACTGGCACTTCGTAGAATTGAGGAAGCTGATCTGGTAATTTTCCTATATGATGCCTCAACGGGATGGACCGATGAAGATCAGCAGATGTTCAATCTAATTCAAGAAGAAAAGACCATTGTTGTGGGAAACAAAATAGATAAAGGCAAAGGCACTGAGCAGCATCCAAAGGCCTACTTCGTCAGCGCAAAAGAAAAGACAGGCATAGACCGAATAATTGAAGCCATACACCAGCTGATGAATATTACGGAACCGCCAAAACTTCTAGTGAGCCAAAGACAAATGGGGCTTTTAGAAAAGACCCTTGGCGACGTGCATGATGCTCTGGAACATCTTGGTGTTTACGCTGAGGTTGCAGCCGACGATTTGTTCTCTGCACTTAGGAATTTAACAACCCTAATTGACGGAGACGTAGAAGAAGACCTTCTGTCAACAGTGTTTTCTAATTTTTGCATTGGGAAGTAAGTAATTCAGGATCTTGTTTCCCCACATAATTCTACGTTCTTTCATCTTCTCCTTTTCGCGTTTTCTTGCTTCTCTTTTGAAGGTACATCCGTGCGTCTGATGTTCTGAGAAGTTCCTCCAAAGTTAAAACTTCCTTGGCTTCCACAATTCCGTAACTGAGGCCGACTGGCATTGGACTGTTAGCAAGCTCCATTTCTATTCTTTCTGCCACTTTTTGTGCCCCTTGTTCGTCACTTTGAAGCAAGATAACAAGGAACTCATCGCCACCCCATCTCACAGCGAAATCGCTTTGTCTAAGATGTTTTTTCAGACCAAAAGCAACCTCACGTAGCACCTGATCGCCCACTGGATGCCCCAACGTGTCATTTATGTTCTTCAGATTATCTACGTCCATGAATATGACCGAAAAAGACCTGCCGCTCCTTTCATAGTCACTCCAAAGTCTGTTAAGCACTTCCAGACCAAAGTTCCTGTTAAATAGACCTGTTAGAGCATCATTGGTACCATAGCGAATTCCCCAAACTCTTTCCACAGATAAGAGGACAGCTTTTAAAACCAAGGCGTCAGCTACGTTCCCATTCTTCACTACGAAAGTGCCCCAGAAGGGCGGTAGGCACATGTCGATGGCAAACCCGCTAACTCGCTCTCTTCCAGTACGATAAATTTCTTCCCCCCAGCTTATGGAAAGAAAGAAATCCTCATAAAAGTGGCTAAGAATGTTCCCTAAGTAGTTAATGAATCCGCTAATGGTAGCCTGCTCCAAGGGCAGAGAAAGAAGGCTTTTCTCTAGCATTTGAAGGTTCATACTATGGGTCAAAGGAATATTCAACTCATGTATTACCTTCCTCAAAAGCCTCGCTTTTTCGGAAAAGCCTAAAAGCGTAGCTAAACGCAAGGCTTCTTCTAAAAACGCTGCTTTTTCTTCTCCTTCTACCAGTGAAGCTAACAGTTCGTAGATAAACATGGCATCTGCGAGGTACCAACCGTGCTCAGCTCTCACAGCAAACGCCATCAGGTTCTCTACTGTGTCTTTCTGTCTAAGAGCTCTGAAGAAAAGCACTATGGGGCGGTCACTGCTGAATAGGTTTAAACCCTTAAGCTTTTCAGGGTTCTCCTTGTACAGCCACATAACTGGATACAAAGGAAAACTTGAGCTAAGACCGATTGAAGGGAAGGGCTCCTCATTCCACGAGCGTAAACCTAGTGCTGCCTGAAAAACAGCATATCTAAAATGCTGCTCGTCATTCTCAGCACTCATCATTGTTAGTACGTTCTTGGCCAAGTTTCCCATCCCACTTAACCAATAAGTACCAACTACAACTTCACCCACATCAAAACGTGTTTTAGTATCGGCCTCCGGCATAAGTGAAATGAGCTCCTCCAATGCTTCTTTTGGCAGTCCCATGAACTGAAAGTAAGTCGCGCAATAGTTTGACAAAGCTACAGCTCTCAATGCAAGGTTACAAGGCGCAGTACTACGGAAAGCTGCATTTACGTACTTAAAAGAAGCAGAAGGACCTTCAAGCTCCAAAGCTGTATCAGATAGGTTTATCAGAAGCCTTAAATAAACCTCTGATCCTTCCAGAGATCCCATGACCTCCAGACCCCGCTGCAGGGCATCGTAAGACGCATAAAGACGCCCGTTGTAGGCAAGGAGAACCCCCAAACTATTGTAATATACTCCCAAATGCTCCCTTAGATAGGGTTTACCAACTATGACTTCCAGAAACTGCTCTAGAAGCTCCAAACCCTCCCTGTACCTTCCCTTTAGGACAAACGGTAAAGACAGGTCTCCCGCAATTCGTGGGAAGAACAGCGAATTGCAGATGACTTCCCTGTCTCTCAAAAGTCCTGACGCTAACCTATCCGCTTCAGCTATTTGCCCACTGTAAGACAGGAACCTAATAAGGTTAGCCAAATCCACCAGGTTTGGATTCTTAAGCGCCTTCAGCGTTTCCACTGCACCCTGCAGGTTGTTTGTCCAGTATTGGCAAAGACTTTTTAGCCTTCTGTAACCTGGACCATTGACTCCCAACTGGTCCAATCTGTCTATTGTTTTCATTACTTCCGCTGTACCTTTTTTCTCCCGTAGCTCCATCAGAAGAGCAAAGGCTTCTTTTTTCCTCTTACCCAAGGTACGATAGCGAGTAGCAATTCTTCCCCAGTAGTCGCTGTACCCCACCTTTGCCGTAGCATCGGTCACACTTTCCAAAATAGCTTTTTGCTCAGACTGCGGTATTCGCTCGCGCACCAGCTCTCTCACTCGAGGTGAAGGAAACCTGTAAAGAGGGGATTCCCAAAAAACCAAGTGAAGGCGTTCCAGTGGTTCCAAGGCAGAGTAATCCTTCTGATCGCCACCAAGAAGAATGTCCTTTATAAACGAACTGTTTCTTTCAGCCATGACAGCGAAGCCGTTGACCAAATCTAATGCCTTCTGGGGAAGTTCGCTTAGTGCCTTTTGTACAGCTTCACTTAAAGTCTTTGCACGTGTCTGGCATAGGAAGAGAAGTTCATGCCAGTTACCCTCCGTCTCCGCAATCATTTTTCCAGCGTCTTCCTCAGTGAAACCAAGGTTTCGGCAGTACTCAACCAGGTAACCATCTCCCAAGAAAGGATCCAGGGAACTGTTTTCCAAAACGGTTTCAGCCCATTCTTGAGGAAAAGCATCTCCAACAACCACAACGGTAATATCCGTAGCTGCTACCAGCTCTGGTAAAACCACAGAAAACAAATGGTTGTAATCATCCTGCAGCCAGTCATCTATGAACCAGTATTTTATGCCCGAAGCCCTGACCAAATCCACCATGGCACTTAGAAGTAGCGTTTGTTCCTGACTTACTGCTAAAGGCCGGTACGGCTTAAAAGCGCCAAGGGCAGGGTAAAACCTGTCATGCAAGTAGCGTCTTATAATTGGACCGTGCTCGGGGAACTCTTCCAGGAAACCTTCCCTAACCTCACAGAGTAAGTCGTGAAAAAGTTGTCCTATACCTGTCAAGGGAGAGTAGTAGAGACTGTACAGACTCTTGCTTTTACAAGCCTTCTTCAGCTGTTTTAAAGTGTATGTACGTCCCTTCCCCGTCGGTATATCCAGGTAAACAATACCTTTGGCATCCCTTAAGAGTGCCTCCCACTCTTGCAGCATAATGAAATTATAATCTAACGAAGCGAATAAACACAATTCATAAAAGAGGTGAAGAACATGGAACAGTGGCTTGAGGTAAAACTTATCGGTTTGGATGGTAAGCCGGTGAAAGTAAGTGACTTTCAAGGCTGGAAAGTATTGTACTTTTTTCCCAGAGCTATGACTTCAGGATGCACAATGGAAGCCGAGGATTTTTCAAGGCTTCATGAGGACTTTCTGGCCCTGGGCGTGACAATCATTGGAGTGTCCACAGACAGTGCGGAAAGACTTAATAAGTTCAAAGGAAAGGTCGGAATCCCTTTTGTTCTGCTAAGCGACCCTGATCATGAACTGGCTGAAACGTTGGGCGTGTGGAAAGAAAAGAACATGTACGGTAAGAAGACCATGGGCATCGAGCGGAGCACCTTTGTCATAAACCCTGAGAATCAAATAGTTAAGGAGTGGCGAAAAGTAAAAGTAGCTGGCCATGCTCAAGAAGTATTTGATCACATTAAAGAGTTTATGAAAAACTGAGCAAGCTATTTTACCAGCGACTTAAATAGTCCTTCTGGCTTCGGCTGAGCTGGTCAATTTTTATACCTAAAGAACCGAGTTTGATCCGAGCCACCTCTTCATCAATCTCTGCAGGAACCAGCAGTACCTGAGGCTGCAACGTGCCTTTGCTGTCCATCAAGTATTTGAGCGAGAGAAACTGCGCGGCAAAAGAAAGATCCATAATCTCAGCTGGATGCCCCTGGCCTGCAGCTAAATTCATGAGCCTGCCTTCTGCAATAAGGAACAGCACTTTTCCATTTGGCATTCTGTAGCCCATAATGTTGGGCCGAGCCTCATACGTATCTTGAGCCAATTTCTCCAAAGCCTCCACGTCTACTTCCACATTGAAATGCCCAGCATTGCCTAAAATGGCTCCATCTTTCATCTTGAGGAAATGTTCTTCACGTATAACACTGGTATTGCCAGTGGCAGTTATGAATACTTCGCCCACTTGGCAAGCTTCATCCATACTCATCACAGTAAAACCTTCCGCGTGAGCCTCCAATGCTTTTACTGGATCCACCTCAGTGACGATGACCTTCGCGCCCAAACCCCTGAGTTTCTCAGCAATGCCTCTGCCCACAAAACCAAAACCAGCCACCACAAAGGTTTTCCCACCTATGAGAAGATTCGTGTTGTGCATGAAACTGTAGACAGAGGATTCTCCAGTACCGTAACGATTGTCAAATAAGTGTTTTACTCGTGCATCATTCACTGCCATGACTGGAAAAGGCAGCTTACCAGCTTTTGCCATGTTTCTGGCTCTAATAAGGCCCGTTGTGGTTTCCTCCGTAACCCCAATAACCTTCCCAACCTTTTGTGGAAAACGCTCCACCAACATGGTGGTCAAATCAAAACCATCATCCAAAATCAGATCAGGGTTGAAAGAAAGCAAACACTGTAAGTTCCGCTCATATTCTTCTGAAGTCTCACCGCGCCAGGCAAAAACCTCTAAACCCTCGTGCTCAAGGGCAGCAGCCACATCATCCTGTGTTGAGAGTGGATTACTCCCGGTAACGACTACCTTAGCACCAGCATCTCTTAGTAGCAAAGCCAAACGTGCTGTTTTAGCCTCCAAATGGATGCACATAGCAATGGTCAAACCCTGAAACGGTTTCTCCTTAGCATAGGCCTTTTCCAACTCCCCGCAAACAGGCATAAAGCGCTTAACCCAGTCAATTTTCACCAGCCCATCACCATACAACGCTGGATTTTTCACTTCACTCACCCTATAACACGCTCCTTTCTTCTTTCTTGCTTACCAGCTTAAGGACAAAGAATAATTTGCCTGTACCAAAGGCAGTCTCCACAACTGGGCATATTCCCCCAGCAATCTGCTTTATCATCCCAGAGAAAACTGCAGCCGTCCCTAAGGAAGCAGTCCCCGCATGAAGGATAAAGTGCATAGCGCACCTTGAAACGAAAGATGGTGTAGTCAGAACTATTCCATATATTCATGAGAGAATCTTCATTTATGTTACCGAACCCGTGACTGTGAAGCGCCTTTTCTCTACCGAACACCCGTTCTGAGCCATCATGTAAAAAGCGATAACAAGGGCATACACTTCCATCAGCTGCTATGACTAAGGAATTCCTCTCTACAAACCTGCAAAGACGCTCCGTTTTTATACAGAATTCTGGGTACTCCACCCCAACTTTTGCATAAAGTTCAGAAGAAAGCTTGAAACGCAGATCACTAGCTCTGTCTTTTACGTAAAGTACTTCTTTATCCAATTCAGGTGCTGTGGGAAGTAAGTTGTTTATTAGTACATACCTGATGCCATGTCTGCTAAGTTTCTTCATGAGCTCAAGGTCCTCTACTAAGGAACTCTTTGTTAAAACCACTTCTGCAGATAAGATGGGGCGCATTTTGTTTTTTTGTTGCTTCATCTCAGTTATGAGATCACCAACAGCAAAGGTGTTTTCTACGTTGTTATGTCCCAGCGGCGAAGATTCAACTGATATATACACCTCATCTACCCGCTGATCCACTAGGAACTCGGCAACTTCACGATTTATAAGAGTACCGTTGGTGGTTATCGTAACTCTCTTGTAGGCGTTTTTTAATTCTTTCACAACGTTCTTCCAGAGTGGGTGCATAAGCGGTTCCCCTATGCCCCCAATGATGACCTCTTCAGCTGGAGAATTGACCACTTCTTGAAGCATTTTTTGGACAGTCTTCTCGTCCATGAGTGCTCGAGTATGATCCTCATAAGTGTGTCTAAAACACATCGCGCAGGCAAGATTGCAAGCCCTAGACAGTTCCACATAGATACGCTTTAAGGATTTGGGTTCGATTAGGACTTTGGCATCACCCAGATAATATTCCACCGACATGTAACTATTTTAGCTGTTCTTGAGTAGATTTACCCAAAATCGTAGCGAGCTTGAGAGAAACGTTGCATAATTCAAGACATAAAGTCAAGTATCGTTCCTTTTTTCACTTTTTGTGCTATAATGATTTTAGCCATTCTGAGGCGGAGGATTTAACAAGATCTGACACCGAGGAAGGAAGGCAAAGGCGCAGCAACATTTTCAAGCCTCTTGAGCCTCCTTTTCCAGGTGCCAACAAAAAGGAGGTCTTTAAATTGGAAAGATTTTACATCGTGAACATCATCATTAACAACCGTGAAAAAGCCTACAGACAGGTGAATGAATTACTCCATGATTTTGCTGAGGACATTCGCCTTCGTGTGGGATACCCACTACCTGAAGAGAACGCAGCCATCATCCTACTGGTGGTAAAGGCAAACAATGACGTTTTAGGAAGTTTAACCGGTAAGCTAGGTCAGTTAGAAAGTGTCCAAGTAAAAACGTTACCCCTGAAATGATGAGGAGCTGAGGTAGTATGGCAAACGGCATAAAAATAGCCAATACATTAAGCGAAAGCGATACTGAATGTTTCATTCCGCATCAAGAAATCTTCGATCTGCTGGAAGAAACCCGTAACCCAGACCCAGCCGAGGTCAGAGACATTTTGGCGAAGGCAATGAATAAGGAACGTCTGCTTCCACGTGAAACAGCCACTCTTCTTAACACAGAAGATCCTGAATTGGTGGAGGAAATATTCCAAACAGCGAAGAAGCTAAAACAACAGGTTTATGGAAACCGTATCGTGCTCTTTGCTCCTCTTTATGTGGGCAACGAGTGCATCAACGGGTGCCTGTACTGCGGTTTCCGTGTGGAGAACAAGGAACTAATTAGAAAAACGCTCACCGACGAAGAGTTGGAGCAGGAACTTTATGCTCTAACCTCCCGTGGGCATAAACGTCTTATTGTGGTATTCGGGGAACATCCCATGTATTCACCCGAATACATTGCAGGTGTAATTCGCAAGATCTATGCTTTTAAAAACGGACCTGGAGAAATCAGGCGCCTAAACGTGAATGCAGCACCGCAAACAGTGGATGGATACAAAATCATAAAAGAGGCTGGTATTGGCACTTTCCAAATCTTTCAGGAAACATACCACCTGCCGACATACAAGAAATTACATCCCCACGGACCAAAATCCTCATACACCTACAGGCTTTATGGACTGGACAGAGCCATGGTAGCAGGCATTGACGATGTAGGCATTGGGGCTTTGTTCGGACTTTACAACTGGAAGTTCGAAGTAATGGGGCTAATGTACCATACCAAACACTTGGAAGAACGTTTCGGTGTGGGTCCTCATACCATTTCATTCCCGCGCATGGAACCCGCAGTAAACACGCCCATGGCAGAAAATCCTCCATACCGGGTTAGCGACTACGATTTCAAACGTCTCATTGCCGTAATCAGGCTTTCAGTGCCTTACACCGGCATGATACTTACTGCTCGCGAAAACCCAGAGATTAGGCGTGAGGCTTTGGAAATGGGTGTTTCGCAAATAGACGCCGGCTCCAGCATCGGTATTGGCTCCTACTCGGCAAAGGATCCAGAGGAGGTTAAAAAGAGCCAGTTCCTACTAGGCGATACGCGGCCCTTAGACGAAGTCATATATGAACTTGCCTCTCATGGTTACATACCGTCTTTTTGTACTTCCTGCTACAGAGCTGGTAGAACCGGTCAGCATTTTATGGAGTTTGCCATACCTGGCTTTGTTAAAAACTTTTGCACGCCAAACGCACTTTTGACTTTTGAAGAGTACCTCATGGACTACGCTTCGCCAAAGACAAAAGAGATAGGTGAAGCTTTGATTGAACAGCAACTCATGCAAATGCCTGAAAACAGGCGCAGCATGGTAAAAGGGCTCTTGGAGCGTGTTAAGAACCATGAACACGATGTCCGATTGTGAAATGCTCCTGGAACGATTTTGCCAGCAGTTTCAATGCAAGGCTTGGGTATGCGAAAAAGTTGGGAGAAGGATGTCCTACTTACACCCTTTGAAAGCTGGTGAAGAGCGCTACAGTGAGCCACTCATTCTCTGTGAAAACGAGCGCTTTGCACTCTTTGTGCAGTGCGACCAAATAGACGAGCAAATGAAGGATTGGGGCTGGAAGGTGCTGGACTGTGTACGAAGATATTTTGACGAAAATTCTCAACCATCCTGACAGCGTCACATTGGAACAGGTAGCTTTCGTCTTGTCAAACGAAGAGCTAACACCAAAGCTCTTTGCAAAAGCTGATGAGGTCCGAAGGAAATACCTGGGAACAGAAGTCTTTCTCAGGGGCATTATAGAATTCTCCAACTACTGCTCCAGCAACTGCCTTTACTGTGGCATACGAGCACAGAACAAGCATGTACACAGATACCGGATGACCCCCCAAGAAATCGTTGACAGAGCACAAATCATAAGCGCACAAGGTATAAAAACCGTGGTGCTTCAATCGGGAGAAGACCCTTTCTACACCAAAGAGGTGCTCGGTGACATCATAAGTGCTATTAAATCCCTTGGTTTAACCATTACGTTGAGCTTAGGGGAAAGATCTTTCGACGAATACAGCTATTGGAAAGCGTTGGGAGCTGATCGTTATCTGATGCGACATGAGACAGCCGATGAAGAGCTTTATGAAAAACTCCACCCAGGTGACAAATTGGAAAATAGAAAAGCGCACTTACTGGAACTTAAAAGATTAGGTTATGAAGTCGGCGCAGGTTCCATGGTAGGCTTACCAGGTCAAGACGACTTTGCTCTGGCAAAAGACATCCTGTTCACATACGAGTTGGATGCCGACATGATTGGCATTGGTCCGTTCATTCCACACCCTGATACACCTCTTAGAGATGCGCCGCAAGGGACACTGGAAAAAACACTGAAAATGGTAGCGCTGACCAGACTCTTCCTGCCCGATGCTAACATACCAGCCACCACAGCTTTGGGCAGCATCCACCCACAAGGCAGGCAAATGGCACTAAAGTGTGGAGCAAATGTGATCATGCCTAACTTCACCCCTTCACCATACCGAGCAGAGTACGCACTTTATCCAAACAAAATATGTGTTATGGAAAACGACGTGGCCTGCGGCGAATGCACAAAAGCCCTCGTAAAATCTGCAGGATACACGGTAAGCTCAAGCCACGGTTACCGCAAAAGGAGGATTAAAGAACAGCAATGACCAGCCTAAACGAAGGACTCATACCCCACACGGCTTTTAGAAAACACATTGCCATTGTGGGCAGACGTAACGTGGGAAAATCTTCGCTCATCAATGCCATTGCAGGGCAAGATATTGCTCTCGTGAGTGATGTTCCTGGTACCACCACCGACCCAGTTTACAAGACCCTGGAGGTCAAACCACTGGGTCCAGTAACACTCATTGACACGCCTGGTTTAGACGACGAAGGGCTGCTGGGGCAAAAACGCGTAGAACGGGCAAAAAGAGCTTTATATAAAGCTGACGCAGCCATACTGGTGGTAGATGATAAGCCTGGACCTTTCGAGGATTTCATTGTTAATTTGCTAAGAAGCTTGAATATTCCATTTGTCATAGCCGTAAACAAAAGTGATGTAACAGAAGATACAAAGACCCTTGTAAAGGACTATGAACCTTTTAACGTGCCTGTGGTGGAGGTGGCTGCCGCACAAGGGAAAAACATATCAGAGCTCATTCAAGTACTCAGCTCCCTTTTACCTGATGAAGAAGAAAAGCCTCTTGTAGCACATTTACTAGGTCAAAATAAAACTGCCGTTCTCGTAATTCCAGTAGACAAAGCTGCACCCAAAGGAAGACTCATCATGCCGCAGGTAGAAGCCATCCGAGACATTATTGACCACGGTGGGATTGCCGTGGTAACGCGTCCGCCTGAGCTCAAAGAAACTCTGGAAAAACTGCAGTACAACGTGGACCTAGTGGTCACCGACTCTCAAGTTATCATGGACGTGGACAAAGTGGTTCCACCGCAGATTCCACTGACTACCTTTTCCATTCTGGAAGCAGCAAACAAAAGTGATTTAACATTGTTCTTGGAAGGCATAAACGCTTTAGAAAAGCTGAATGATGGTGACTGTGTGGCTGTTGTAGAAGCTTGCTCGCACGTTCCCACATGCGACGACATAGGCAGAGTAAAAATACCTAGGTGGATCGAAGATAAACTACATATAAAGCTGCAATACAAATTTTTCGCTGGTAAAGAATTTCCTGAAGCAAGTAGCTTACAAGGTTGCAAGCTCATCATTCATTGTGGTGGATGCGTGCTAACCAGGAATATGTTCATGAGACGTATGCAACTAGCTAAACGTTTAGACCTGCCAGTAGTGAATTACGGCATGCTCATTTCCTATCTGCATGGGTCATTGGAGAAAGCCATAAAACCGCTTTTAGCCTTTAGTTATCCGCCCGCGACAGGCGGAAACACAGCTACTTTACCAGGCTCTAGTGGCGTATGAATGCCATTCAAATGAAGAATGTTCTTGCCATTCAAAAGCAGAACTGTTCCGGGGATAACTTCGTCTCCCCGGAACAGTTCTTCACTTACAGGTTGACCCGTTATTCTATCCAATTCTCTTATTAAGTCTTTAACAGTGGACCCCTCTGGCATGTCCACTTCGTATGTAGGCTTCGGTAGTTTTAGCCTGAGCGTTGCAAAAAACTCTACTTCGAGCTTCATCCTACTCCAGACCAAGCTCGCTTAGTTTCTCCGGCGTGGGAACGCCATCTTCATTCCAGCCACGCGCTTGGTAATAAAGTGGTAGCAGTTCAGACAGGTGATGCACAGCTCCTTTATTGGGTCCTTCTGCCACAGGCTGCTCAAGAAGCCGTTTCGGTAGTGTATCGTCAGCTTTGGTAAATCCGGCCTTCAAGTTAAACAAACGCTCTAAGTTCCAAACCCGTTCGCCAACTTTCATTAGTTCTTCTGTGGTGTAGTTAAAACCCGTATCAGCATTTACAAGGTCCCTGTAATCATCAGCTGTAAGCGCAAATGAGGTAAACAGACACAATCCCGCAGAATCAATGACCGCAGTCAAATCTTGGAAGGTCTTTACCCATTCTGGCTTGCCGTTGAGCTCCTGAGGATCCAACTTTTCAGGAATACCCAAAACTTCGGGAGAGATCATGTAACCTCTGACGTGGCATCCACCACGGTTACTGGTAGCGTACTGAAGACCGTGTCCTTGAACACCTCTTGGATCGTAAGCAGGTAGTTCCTGTCCCTTTACGTGCATAGCAAATTCAGGATGTCCGTACATTTCTGAAAGTCGTTTGCTACCCTCAGCCAGCTTGTCCCCTAGCCCTTCCCTAAAAGCTATGGCTTTTGTATAGTACACAATGGCTTCAGAGCTACCGAATATGGGCTCAGGCCCTTTGTTAAGGTCTTCTTTGGGTATGTAACCTTTCTCATAAAGCTCCATGGCACAGGCAATGGTAGAACCAGCAGATATGGGATCAATGCCGTACTTATTGCAAAGATGATTTGCCTCACAGATGGCAATTAGATTATCTACACCGCAGTCCGCACCATAAGCCCAACCTGCTTCGT
>ERZ795062.2308-NODE-2308-length-12585-cov-9.290902_pt1 | contig 12585 bp, 8 predicted proteins | sample MGYA00375146_ERZ795062 | MGnify/ENA primary metagenome ERZ795062 (study PRJEB30191, sample SAMN05720281) | activated sludge metagenome | isolation source: Anaerobic digester | place: USA | collected 2015-07-16 ... | reverse complement strand
GAGCGGGAGCGGGAGCCAGAGCGGGAGCGGGAGCCAGAGCGGGAGCGGGAGCCAGAGCTGGACCCGGAGCCGGCCCGACCGACGTGAAACGGGGGAGCGCCCGTGTTGCCCGATTAATGACAGTTAATCCCGAGCTTCGCCGGTCTGGGTGGGGGTGATACGTTCCGCGAGGTTCGGTGACCGATAAGTCCGTGTGTCGTCCTGGGGGCAGGGCAACAAGGGATCGGTCGGGGGGAAGCACCGGCCACATCATTGCGGGAGCATCACTACTGTCATTGAGGGGTGGGCAATGTTTCATGCCCAAAAGGGTTCGCAGCAGCATGCCGCGAGCACGTCAGCATCGTCATCATTACCTTCACCGCCGGACGATCGCACCGCGTTCAGCTATGTGGAGGCACCGCAACAACGGTGGTTCTTCGTGGCTGCGGCCGTCGCCTATCTCGGCGTCGCCCTGAGCCTGTCGGGCCTGGCCCGCGCGAGTTGGCTGACCTGGGTCTTCCTGATCCCCGTGCTGCTCTGGGGCGTCGAGAACGTCATGGCGCTGCGGACCGCCACCCGCCCACGGGTCATCACGGCCCGCGGCCACCGGCGGATCGTCGCCGGATTCGCGCCGCGCGAGTGGCCGTCGATCGACGTGTTCCTGCCCTCGTGCGGCGAACCGCTCGAGGTCCTCGAGCACGGTTTCTCGCACGTCGCGAAATTGCGGTATGCCGGGCAGGTGAGGGTTTACGTGTTGGACGACTCCGCGCGCCCCGCGGTGGCGCGAGCTGCCGCGGCACACGAATTCACGTATCTCGCGCGCGGCACATCGGAGGCGCGCAAAGCAGGGAATGTGCAATACGGCCTCACGCACAGCAGCGGTGACGCGATTCTCATTCTCGATGCAGATTTCGTACCGCGCGAGGACTTCCTCGAACACACCGTGCCCCACCTCGGCGACCCCGAAGTGGCCATCGTGCAGACGCCGCAATACTTCGACGTGAGCCGCGATCAGGGGTGGCTGCAACGGGCAGCCGGGGCGACCCAGGAGTTGTTCTTCCGGCTGCTGCAGCCATCGCGGGATGCCATCGATGCGGCCATCTGCGTCGGCACGTCGGCGCTCTACCGTCGGGCGGCGCTCGCAGACATCGGCGGTTTCCCGCAGGTCGACCACAGCGAGGACATCGTCACCGGCGTCCGGCTCACGAGTTATGGATGGCGGGTCCGCTACGTGCCGATCATCGTGTCGAAGGGCACCTGCCCGGACGACATCGACCCGTTCATCGCCCAGCAATATCGGTGGTGCGAGGGGACGGTCCGCCTGCTCGTCGACCCGGCGTTCGCCGAGGACCGGGACTTCACCTGGTCGCAACGGATGTGTTACTGGGGCGGTTTCGTCTTCTACCTGACGACGGCGATCAATGCGATCCTCGCGCCGCTGCCCGGCCTGGTCATGGTCACGTGGTTCCAGGACCGCATCGCCACGGCCAATGTGGCACCGTTGCTCGGGGCGATGTTCGTCTGGCTGGTCCTGCTGCCGGCGATCAGCACCCAGAAGTGGCGCCCGGAAGTGCTGCGCGTGCAGATGATCTACGGCTTCGCCCACCTGTTCAGCCTGATCGACATCGTCCGCGGCCGCGTCGAGGCCTGGGTGCCCACTGGAGAAGCCGGCGCTGACGTGCCGATCGGGCGCCGAGTCCGGCGGGTCATGGTGCCCTATCTCGTCGCCACTCATCTGGTGACGGTTGTCGGGCTCATGGTCGGCACCCTGCGGTGGGGCCTGGGCCGCTATTGGACGGCGCTGCTCTTCGAAGCGTTCGCGCTCTACATCGTCGTCCCGGTCGTCGTCGCGGCGATGGGTCAGCGGACGGCATACCGGATGCGGTCCGGCGCTGCTGACGCCGGGGGCGCCGTGGGCAACGGGACCACCGCGCCGATCTCGATCGCCGTCGCCACGCCGAGCCCGAGCGCCCTTGCCACCGCGAACTCGATTGCCGTCGCCACCGCGAGCTCTGCTTCCTGGCTCGACGGAGACCGGCCGCTCACGGTGGCCGATGTCCTCGGTACTGCGGCGACCCCGATCACGTGGAGCGGGCCGCTGCCAGCGCCCGACCTCCCCTCCTACTCGCTGCCGACGCGGGCGAGCAGCTGACACAGACTTCCTGGCGAAGGGGCAGCCGGCTGAGGGGTCCGGCACACGTGTCCCCCCTTGCGACCATGCCACCCGTGGTTGACAAGGGGGGATGCGCTGTTTGCGTTTCAGCCCGCCGACAGGCGCTCGCGCACCGCGTCAGCCGCACGGTGCCCGGAGAGCACGGCACCGTGAACGGTGCTGTGATAGTCGGGTTCGGTCGCCTCGCCGGCCCAATAGACCCGGCCGGCAATCGGTTCCGCGAGCGCGATCCGGTCCTCTCGGCTGGAGCCGACGGTGTTGGCGGAGTAGCTGCCCAGGGCGAACGGGTCACGCGACCACCGGCTGGTCTGCACGGCGACCGGTGACGGTATGCCGGCACCGAACATGTCCCGCAGGACCACCATGGCCTCCGCGGCGACGTCGCTGTCCGAAGCCGCCTCGATGCGCCGGGCGTTCGCGCCGGAGTTGAAACCCAGGATGACCGGCACCCCGGCCTTGGCGAAGCTCACCCACTCAGCCCAGTGTCCGGGCTGCTCGCCGACATACTCGTGCCAGTCGATGTCCTTGGGCCAGAACGGTTTATCGAACCGCAAGAAGGTCTTGCTCAGCACTCCCACTCCGAGCCGCTGCACTGCGCGCTGCGCCTTCGCGGACAGTCCCGGTTCGATCGACAACGCCCCCGATTTCAGGACTCCGAGCGGCACAGTGACGATGACCGCATCGGCCTGCTCCTGTATGCCGTCGCCGGTCACCATCACCTCGCCGGCCGTGGCACCGGTGGCGCGAATCCTGGCGACCGGGCTGGAGAGCCGGATGTCCAGGCCCTTCGCGAGGTGAGCTGTGACTGCGCCGAACCCCTGGGGGAAGAGCCGGTCCTCGCCCGGAAACTCCCGGCCGTCGTCAGAGGTCCACGCTGACAAGTCCGAGGAGTCGACACCCCACTCGGTGTCGTAGGTGCTGGCGAGGTAGAAGCCGAGGTCCGCGCGGTCGGTGCCGCTCAGGCGCGAGTGCCACGGCATACCGGCCAGGGCTGTGGCGACCGAGACGTCCGCATCTCGCTCAGCGGCGGCCGCGAGGGCTTGCTCGGTCAGTCGCTCCCAGCGCGGGGTGTCGGGATCGGTCAGGCCCTGGGCGCGCAAAGTGGCGGCGACGTAGGAGCGGGCTGAGTCGTAGGACGTGGCGAGCGTCGGCGCCCCAGCCGCCTCGGCGATCGGGGTGAGCGGGTTGCCCTGATGGCCGTGGATCCAGGAGGCGCCGAGGTCGATCGGGATGTCGGGCCAGGCCGTGGTCGTGTGGATCCGGCCGCCGACCCGGTCGCGGGCCTCCAGCACAGTCACCCGCACCCCGGTGGCCACGAGGCGACTGGCAGCGGCCAGTCCAGCGGCACCGGCACCGATGACCAGGACCCGCGGGCTGCCCGAGCCGGAGGGTGACGCCGATAGCGAAGGCGACGTCGATGGTGTCGATGGTGTCGATGACGGCGAGGCCGATGTCGGAGTCGATGTCGAGGTGCATGCGGCGAGCAGGGCTCCCAAGCCGAGGGGGCCGGTCGCGCTGAGGACCGCGCGACGACTGACGAGTTGCGACACCGGCATACTCTAATCCCGTCAGGCCTGCGGCCGGACCGCACGAGCAGTGGGTCTGGCCACCTCGGAGGGAACGCCTCTGGGCCCGGCAGGCCGCGAAATTGGTGCGAATCGGTCTCTTACGACACCCTGTGAGGCGGCTGTCTCAGGACGGCACCCCTCGACAGGAGCTATCGACATGGTTGGCGCCTCATCCCGGATGCCCGGATCCACCCCAGGTCAGTGGGCCCGCTTCTTACGCGGCACCGGCGCGCTTGCGGCCGGATCAGCGCTGATCATGCTCGTCGGCGCATGCACGTCGGCGCCGCCGCCTATCAGTGGTGGCGGTGCGAGCACGATCAGCCCTGCTGCGAGCACGACGAGCCCGGCTGCGAGCGCCATGGCCACGGCCACGTCCCCCGCGCCGGCCGGGAAGGTCACGACGTTCGCCTACTCGCTGCCGCCCGGTGCGATCCCGAGCAACATGGGTGGCGGCGACCTCAACAGCCGCTTCGACGGAGTGCTCTCGGTGCCCGCGACACCCGGCCCCCACCCGGTGGCGTTCGTCGTGCACGGCACCTACGCCACCTGCCTGGACCTGTCGAAGGAAAGGAACATGCCGGCGGAGCTGAACACCATCTCGTGGCCGCAGTGGTGCGGCTCAGAACGCACCTCGACTGAGAACTTCACCCAGGGGCCGGACTATGTGCGCTGGGGTGCCTCTTGGGCCTATCTCACTCAGGAGTTGGCGGCGCACGGCATCGCTGCGGTAGCGATCGACGTGCGCGCTCGGGACGAGACGGATTTCGGGGAGGGACACCCTTACGAGACCCCACGGGTCCTCGTGGATCGGCACCGGTCGTTCCTGGCCGACCTCAACCAGGGCGTGAACCACGGTTTGGCGACGCCGGACGCCATCAAGGGCAGCCTGGATACGAGCCAGATCGCGCTGATCGGCCACAGCAGCGGGGGCGAATTCGCGCTGTCCCAGTTGTTCGGGGTGAAGCCGTTGGGCGGGGTCAAAGCTGTCGTCGGCCTCCAGCCTGCGTTCAATTCGCCTGTGCCGGACAACCGGCCGCTGCCCATCCCCGCGATGTTCGTCGCCGGTGAGTGCGACGAACAGGTCCCCCCGACCGTCGTCGCCGCCAGCGTGGCCGATGTGCAGGCCCAGAAACCCACCGGACCGTTCCTGCACGCGACCGTCCCGTCGACGACCCATCTGGGGCTCCTCGGCGGCGGCAACACCAAGATCGGCAAGGCGACCATCTACAACACACCGGGGTGTGCGGCGGACAAGACGACACGGACGTCGGTCATGCGCAGCGACAACGCCACCCTGATCGCTGACTTCCTCACCGCTGTCTTCGCCGGCAAGAGCGAGATCGCGCTCCGGGTGCGGCCCGATGCTCCGGCCACCATCACGGTGATCAGCGGATCGATGACCGTCAAGAGCACGCCCACGCCCGACGAGGGACGCGCGGCCGACGTGGGAGCGAAGTCGATCACCTACGTGACCTCGACCGAGCGTTACTTGCCGGTCTTCACCGGTAAGCGGGTTGAGGTGGTCACCTAACCCGGCGTGCTCTCGCCGGTCCGCAGCCTGCCGCCTCCGCAGGTCCTACTGCCCCTGCCGCCCCGGCTCCTCGAAGCGGTCGATGACGTGCTCGACCAGATGCCGGAGTCGATCAGAGTGCGGGCCTTGCGCATCAGTGCCGGGCAGCGTGTGAGCGAGCTGAGCGCTGACCACGCCGAAGACCGCCCCGAGCAGCGCGTCACGTTCGGCCTGCCGCAACGGCTCCGGAGAGTCACCGCGCAGCGGGAGGCGCTCGCCTGCCGTCGCCCACAGATGCCACTGCGCATCTCGCACGAACGGGGCCAACTGGCGGTGGGCGGCCACCAACCCAGCAACCTCGACCAGGCGCGCCAGCACTCCGGCTTCGGCCTGATGCCGCACCAGCGAGCGCACCAGATCAGCGAGGCTGCCGGTCGGATCGGGCCGCCAGGTCGTCAGCCCATCCTCCGCCGCGTGGAGGATGACCGCGGCGACCGCCTCCTCCTTGCAGGAGTAGTAGTTCGAGAAGGTCCGCCGGGACACATGGGCCAGCTCGGCGATGTCATCGACGGTGACCTGGGTGAACCCACGCTCGCGGACCAAGTCGTGCGCGATCGACGCGAGTCGCCGTTCGGTCTCGGCTCGCTTCACCTCACGCAGGCCGCGGGCTGCCACGAGCAGCACTATGTCACGTGACCGAATGGGGCTGGCCTGCCGGCGACCCGCCGACCCGGTCGAGGTGGTCCCCCTCGATGTCGACCCGCGGCACCACCCGGTCGAGCCATCGCGGCAGCCACCAGGCGCGTTCGCCGGCCAGGTGCAGCACCGCCGGCATGAGCGCCATCCGGACCAGGAAGGCGTCCAGGAGGATCCCCGTCGACAGCGCGAAACCGAATTGTCGAATCGTCGTGTCGTCCCCGAGCACGAAGCCCGCGAAGACCGACACCATGATCGCGGCCGCCGCGACGACGACCCGGCTGGCATGCCGGAATCCGGTGGCGACGGCCGCCCGCGCCGGCGCCCCATGCACGTGGGCCTCGCGCATGGAGCTGGCGAGGAACACCTGGTAGTCCATCGCCAGACCGTAGAGAATGCCCGTCGCCATGATCGGCAGGAAGCTGAGAATCGGCCCGGTCCGGTCAACGCCCGCCAGCCAACCGAACCCCTCGGTGCCGAAGGCGAGCGACACCAGCCCCATCGTCGCCGCGATCGACAGCAGGAAGCCACCGGTCGCCACGACCGGGATGAGCAGTGACCGAAAGACGATGAGCAGGATGATGAGCGAGAGCACGACGACGACACCGAGGTAGACGGGGATGGCTGCGGCGAGCACCTCGGACAGGTCGATGTTGATGGCGGTCAGGCCGGTGACGCCCAGCGGCGCGACGCCGGTCAGGGTCGTCCCCCGCAAGCGATGCACGAGCGCCTCGGTCGCCGGGTCGTTCGGCCCGGCCTGTGGGGTCACCTGATAGATCGCCAAAGTGCGCGCATCGTTGGCGCCCATGAAGCGGACCGTGCTCACCCCCTCGATGCCGGCCAACTCGGCCTGTCGGGTCAGCAAGGCGGCGGTATCCATGGACGATGCATCGGTATGCCGGACGGTCACCACCAGGGGCGCGTTCGCCCCCGGCCCGAAGGCGGCCGATGTGGCGTCGTAGTTGACCCGCTGCGGCGACCCGACTGCGGCGACCCCGCCGTCCGGCATACCCAGTCTGAGGCCGGTGGCACCCAGGGCGAGGACCCCGAGCCCGACCGCCACGACGAGGATGGTGACCAGCGGGTGCCGGGTCACGGCGGCAATCCACCGGGCGGCGATCGGGTGGTGCGCCGACGGCTGTGCCGCGCCCGGCGTGACGACGCGCGGCGATCGGCGCGACGCCGCGACGCGAGCGCCGACCAGGCCGAGCAGGGCCGGCAGGGCAGTGACCGAGATCGCCACCGCGAGCGACACGGTGACGGCTGCGGTGATCGCCATCGTGGTGACGAATGAGATGCCGAGGGTCAGCAGGCCCAGGAGTGCGGTGATGACGGTGAGGCCGGCGAAGACGACGGCGCTGCCCGCGCTGCCCACCGCGCGGCCGATCGCGTCGGCGGGCGTGAGACCGTCCTGGATGACGAGGGTGCGGTGCTTGTGCAGGATGAACAGGGCATAGTCGATCCCGACCGCGAGCCCGATCATCAGGCCGAGGGCGGGGGTCGATGAGGTCATGACGAAGTGCGACGACATGGCGAAGGCGCCACCGACGCCGATCGCGACCCCCAGCACCGCGGTAAGCACCGGCAACCCCGCGGCGACGAACGACCCGAGCGTGAGCAGCAGGACGAGCACGGCGACGCCGAGCCCGATGAGCTCATGGCCGCCCAGCGGCGGCTTCGATGGGGTCAACGAGGAGCTCGCGTATTGACTGAGACCGGCGTCCGCCGCCGCCTGCCCGGTGACCCGCAGGACGTCGGGCAAGGCGTTGTCGGGCAGGTCGCTCAGTGACGCGGAAAGTTGCAGCGGCAGCATCGCCATTCGCCCGTCGGCACTCACCCTCACCGTCGTGAGGGTTTGCCCGTCGACGACGAGGGGATGCCCCTGCGGGGTCGTGCCGGACGTGAGCCGGTCGAGGTCGCGCAGGATGGGTTCGACGGCCTTGTCGACCGCCGCGGTAACCGCCTGATCTGGCGGCGTCTTGGATGCCGAGCCGGCCGGCAGACCGAGCGCAGTCGGGGATAGGCCCGCGCCGCCCGTTCGGTTTCGCAGCGCCTCGACCTCGGCGAAGAGCGCGGTCGCCCCGGCCACCCTGGCGTGCGGCTCTGCCGACGTCAACGCCCGCGCCCGGGTCGCGAGACCGGTCAGGGCCTGGGCGTTCCCGGCTGGGGCGGGAGTGTTCCCGGCTGTGGCCGGGGTGTTGCCCGCTGTGGCCGGGTGGATCATCGCGGCGGCAGCGCGGTCCAGACCGTCCGCCAGTGCGGTGAGCTGGGGCGTCAGTGACTCGGCGACCTTGGCCTCGACCTGGGTGGTGACGGTGTTGCGCACCGTGACGCGCTGAGCCGCGAGCTTGGTCTCCAGGTCCACGGCATACCCCGTGTCTGCGGCCCGCCGCGCGGCCTCGGCGATCGCGGCGGCCCGAGCGGGGGTGTCGACCCGTCCCCCGTCATCGGCCGTGAAGACGAGGGTGCCCTGGGCGCCACCCGCTTGGGGCAGTTCGGTCATGACGGCGTCGAGGACCTCCTGCGAGGGGGTGCCGCGCAGGGTGAAGCTGGATGCGATCACGCGCGGCTGGGTCGCCAAGAGCACGCCCACCACGGCCAGCAGCACGGCCCATGCGGCGAGCACACGCCACGGACGGCGGAAGGCGAAGCGGGCCAATCGATGCAGGGCGCGGGGCATGCGGCACTCCAGGTCTCGTGAGGGGCCTCTGACGGGCCCGGACGCAGAGTAGGAGTTTTTTGCCTCATGCGCAATATTGCCTAACACGCAGGTATGCCGTGGCTCGGCTTCGGCGATGCCGTCAACCTCGCGCCGACCGCCAACCCCGCGCCGGTCACCGCAGTTGCGTCGAGCGCCATCCGAGCGCCCGGTGGGATCGCTTTCGCTCGTGAGGTGCGGTGGCCGGCGACGACAGCGGGTCTCACGGCAGGCCGGCCTTGGTGAACTCCTGCTGCAGACGTGGGCGGCGCCGGTGCTCCTGCCGGAGGTCAGCGATGAACTCGTCGACCTCAGCAGCGTGATCCGTCCCCGACGCCAACCTGCGCATCCGCGCGAGGCGACGCGCGGCATACCGGTAGTTCTGCGCTTCTGCGTCGACGAGCTGCTCGACAACCAACCGGGAGTGCACCGGCAGGGTGGCGACTGGATCGACCTTCTCGTAGGCAGTGAGCACCCGCGACCACAGATCTGTGTCGGTGAGCCCGAGCTCGTGCGCCAACGTCCAGGCGAGCGTGGGCTCCTTGAGTGTCGTGAGGGCGAACTGGACCGCCTCACGCGGGTTGCTCGCGAGCCGGCCGAGGACGTGCTCGCGCAGCTCGGACCATTCCGGCCCGGACGCCTCGCGCAGGGCAGCGGCATGCGCCGCCGTCGGCCACCGCTCGAAGGTGGATCGGGTGGTACCGAGCAGCGCCGCGGGCCGGTGGGCTGCGACCAGCTGGGCGAGATAGCGAGCCGCCAAGACCGACTGGTGGCCGCCGATGGGGTGCGCGACGGCCCGCTCGGCCCACTCGATGGCCAGGTCGAACTCGCCGATCTCGGCAAACGCCTCTGCCGTGTCCCGCAACCACGCCGGCACCCGCTGGTCGCGCGCATGGGTGCGGATGATCGCGTCAGCGTCGCGATCGAACACCGCCAGGCGCCGGTCGTTGTAGTGGATCGTGAACCAGTCACGCGACGACGAATGCCCGACGCCGCCACCGTCCGGCTCGGGCCCGAGCAGGGCGCGCCGCTCGGCCAGGCGCCGGCGGTAGGCGGCCATCCCGACCTCGCCCAGCGCAGGGGCATACGCCACCGGGTCGATGGTGAAGACGTCGCAGTCCTGATCGAACTGGAACGCAATCATCCACGCAACGAGCTTGGCCGGCGCCACCCCGGCTGGTGCCGCCGTCGCAGCATGCAGGGCCAGGAGGCGACGACAGGCGTCCCCGATGATCCCGCTGGAGTCGTCGGCTCGCATGACGACCTTGATCGCGGATGCGAGCGCCCGCTGCGTGACCGAGAACGCCTCAACAGGGTCAGTGGCCGCCGCGCCGGCCAGCACGTCGACCGCCTCGTGCATCTGCGCCCCATGGGCATTGGCCGTGCTCCAGCGCCAAAGCTCCGCGCGGCTGCGGATCCGGGGCAGGACGGCGTCGGCGAGGGAGGACATTCCCGGAGGGTATGCCGTGTGCTTGCCTCCCAGCCAGAACCCCGCCTCGGCGAGTGGGCTGACCCGCCTGGTGAGTCCGCCGCCTGCGACTCGGACAACTGGCGCGTGGGAGTCGTCGAGCGGATGCACGTGGCACCCCGTGCGCCGATTGGGCGCCGCCTGTGCGCCGCGGGGGCACAATCGGGTCATGCGCATCGCTGTCACCGGTGGATCGGGCAAGCTCGGCCGGCATGTCGTCCGCCACTTGCGGGCAGGCGGCCACGACGTCCTCAATTTCGACGCCACCGGTGAGCGCTGGACCGGCTGGACCCAGGTCGACCTCGCCGACTCCGGCCAGGTCGCCGACATCTTCGGCGGCGCGCACGGGGAGCTCGCCCCGGTCGAGGCGGTCGTCCACCTGGTGGCGATCCCTGCCACGGGTTTGGCACCGGATTCGGTGACCTTCCGCACCAACCTCACGGTGACCTTCAACGTGCTCCACGCGGCCATCCGCCAGGGCATCACCCGCATCGTCATGGCATCGAGCGAGACCGTGCTAGGCCTGCCTTTCGACACGCCACCGCCCTACGTCCCGGTCGACGAGGAGTATGCCGCGCGCCCCGAGAGCGTCTACTCGCTGGGCAAGTATCTCGAGGAGACCATGGCTATCGAACTGGTGCGGTGGCATCCCGAGCTGACGATCACCGCGCTGCGCTTCAGCAATGTCATGGACGTCGAGGATTACGCGGCCTTCCCCGGCTTCGACGCCTATGCGCGAGCTCGCAAGTGGACCCTCTGGGGCTACATCGACGGGCCCCGGCCAGGTGAGGACCGGCTGCGGCCACTCGTCGTGACATGAGCCGTTTGGCTGCTTCGCGAGCGCTGAACCAGCCAATTGGCTCATGTCACGGCGTAGGCGTGTCCGGTGGGGACCGCGCACACAGTTTTTGACGAGGCCCAGGTGCTACAGAATGCTACACTCAGACCGTGAAGACGATCAGCCAACGCCAACTGCGCAACGACAACGCCGAGGTCATCCGCGGCGTGGAAGAGGGCAACAGCTACCTCGTCACACGTCGTGGGGTGCCGGTGGCTCGTCTCGTCCCATTGAGTGCAGCGACAGACCTGCGATGCGATCGGCCGGCCAAGCGAAACCCCACCTACAGCCGACAGACCCGGGTCCGGATCGCTACGTCGACTGCCGATCTCCTGGCCGACCTGCGAGGTGACCGGTGAGCCTCTGGTACCTGGACACCTCGGCCGCGCTGAAGCTGATCGTCGAGGAGCCCGAGTCGCAGCTGCTTGCCCAGCTTCTCGACGACGAGCGGCCGGACCTAGTGGCGTGCTGGCTGCTCGAGACCGAGCTGCGGCGCGCAGCCCACCGGGGGAGGGGGGTGACGCAGGAGATGGTGACCGAGTTGCTGGAGGGCGTCGGGCTCTACGAGGTGCCGGCGTCCCTGTTCCGCGAGGCGGGGTTGCTTCCCGGCGAGCAGCTGCGGTCCCTCGATGCGCTCCATCTGGCTGCGGCCATCCGCATCGGCGTCGACATGATCGTGACCTACGACGAGCGGCTCAGCGAGAGCGCCCGCTCGTTCGGCCTGTCCGTCGTCGCGCCCGGGCCGGGCCGCTGAGCGCTCGACGACGACGCCCCTGACTTCGGCGCGAGGCCTCTCGGGTTGCGGATCTGCTCGCAAGGGGCCGCCGGTCCAGGCTTGCGCCGCCGGGTCAGGCGATGTGCCGTCGCGTCACACGGGTGCCCTGGCGCCGAGCGGCACGCTTGACCTCGTCCACCGACAGGACCACCCGCGGCGTCATCCAGCCTTGCGAGGGTTTGTGCAGCGCCCACCCGGCTCCGAGCGTGACCGCCGCATGGTGAGCCACGCCGGAGGGATCACGCCACACCAGGACGGTGCCGGGTGAGAGGTCGTGGCCTCCCGGCGCCGTGGAGCTGCCGAGCCACTCCTCGAACGGTGCCCGCTGCATCCAATCGTCTTGCGCCCCAACCACTCCCGCGGCCGCCATCACGGTGCCGAAACAGTTGGGACCGCTTCCCGCCGCGAAGGTCCCGGCCAGGTCGCGAGCGCCCGGCAGCACGGCAGCGGCCCGGCGCCAGACCGCCGCGCCGACCTCACCGTGCCGGCTGGCGAGCGATTCTCGGCCGACGAAGTCGAGGACGGGCCCATCTCCGAACGCGCTCACGGTGTCGGGCCACCACACGAAGCGGTGCCCATCGCTGTCGGGACGCAGACGGGTATGCCGTCCGGACGGCATACCTCGCAGTGCCGGGACGAGCCGGCGACCGGCGATGTGTTGGTGTCGCACGAGTCGCGCCCGGAGTGCGTGCGGCAGCGCGTCGAAGTCCGATCGGGTCAGACCGACCAGCCGACCCAGCGTCTCGTCGCCGTACAGCTCGAAGGTGTCGCAAACCTCCATGGCCGGACGGGCCATCGTCGGCGGCCTGCCCAGCTGCGCCCGCAGCCCCTCGTCGACGATGAACGGCTGCACCGGCGGAGCGAACCACTCCCGCCAGCG
>ERZ795062.2304-NODE-2304-length-12594-cov-5.537922_pt1 | contig 12594 bp, 10 predicted proteins | sample MGYA00375146_ERZ795062 | MGnify/ENA primary metagenome ERZ795062 (study PRJEB30191, sample SAMN05720281) | activated sludge metagenome | isolation source: Anaerobic digester | place: USA | collected 2015-07-16 ... | reverse complement strand
GAAACGAAAGACTTTCCCGGAATGGAAAACGTCTGGAACCGAGTAGAACAAAAATTAGACACCAAAGTCCTGAAAAAAGAAACCAAACTTTGGAAAAAATTAGCGGTTGCAGCTTCGGTTTTGTTGGTTGCAACATTGGGATATCATTTTTGGCAAGAAGAAAAAGTTATAATAGACAATTCTAAAATTGTAAATCAGGATAGTATTTTAAAACCAAATATAGTTGAAGAAAATAATCAAACTATTGTAACTTCTGAAACCCAACATCCTGCAATAAAAGAAAATGCTGAAGAAATTCTGAAAGAACAAACAAAAACTGCCGATGTAGTAGTTATGAATGATAGTGTAAAACCAAAAAAAATGGTAATCTCAATGCCTGCAGCAGTTTCGGAAGTTAGAATTGAAAAAGATGAAATTAAAGAAGAGAAACAATCCAATTCATATAATGGATATTTAGACAACGAAGTTTATAATGCAAGAATTGTTCAAAATAATGGTTATAGAACCATGCTCAATTCAAGCGGAAGAAATGCTGAGGCAAAGAAAAAATCCATAAAAAAAGACGATCCTTTGCTGGTAATAGACGATAAAGCTGAAGATTTGCAGAACATAGGAAAATTAAACCCCGAAGATGTAGAATCGATAGTAGTATTAGCTGAACCATTATATATCATTAATGGTGTTGAATATTCAGAGAAAGAAGTTTTTGGTCCAAATCCGACCAGTCCATATTCACCTTTAAACGAACAAGATATAGAAACAATTTCCATACTGCAGAAGGAAAAAGCAACAGAAATCTACGGCAAAAAAGGAGAAAAAGGTGTAGTAATCATTACCACTAAAAACGGAAAACCTAAGACGAAAACTAGGTAAAATTAAGTCTTACATTCTAAAAAAATTAAGTCATGAAAAATTTAAAAATCTTTTCATCAGCCATTGCTATGCTTTTTTGTATCGTAGCTTTAGGGCAAGAAAAAAACTTTATAGATAAACCATATTTAGAAGTACAAGGAAAAGCAGATACATTGGTAACACCAAACAGAATTTATATTGATGTTTTAATTTCTGAAAAAGATGTAAAAAATAAAAAGTCAGTTGAGGAACTTGAAAGCGATATGCTAAGTAAACTTAAAACGCTAGGCATTGAAGAAAAAAATATAACCATGCAAGACATGATGAGTAATTTTAAAAAATTCTTTTTAAAGCAAACCGAAATACAAAAAGCTAAGTCCTACTCTATTTTAGTTTATGATGCAAAAACAACAGCCAAAGTTTTTATTGGTCTAGAAGAAGTTGGAATTTCAAATATCAGAATTGATAAATTAGAGCATTCTGATGAAAAGAAATTAGAACTTTTAATGAACAGTAAAGCGATTGAAAATGCTAAAGCGAATGCTATTAGTTTTACAAAACCATTAGGGCAAACAATTGGAAAAGCAATTTTTATTGGAGATGTTTCAAAAGGAGTCCTTAAAAGAAATCTTGCAGGTTCAGTAGCTGGGGTAACAATTAGAGGAAATGCAAGTCTCTATGGTAGTAGAGCAATGAATTATGACACAAATATTGAATTTGAAAAAATTGATATTTCTAGTGAAATTGATGTGCGATTTTCTTTAGAATAAAGCCCATTTTAATTACCTTTATGCCTAAATCATTTGATTATGAAAAAAATATTTATTGCACTTTTAATAGTGTTAGTCATTATCCAGTTTTTCCAAATTGACAAAACCAATCCTCCTATCGACAAGAGTAAAGACTTCCTAAAAATTAACAATACTCCGCCAGAAATTGCCTCGGTAATCAGGGCTTCATGTTATGATTGTCATTCTCACGAAACAAAATATCCTTGGTATTCGAGTATTCAACCAGCAGCATGGTTTCTAAAAAGTCATATCGATGAAGGTCGTGAGGAATTCAATTTCTCAACTTATGGTGAGTATAACGCAAAAAGAAAAGATCATAAACTCGAGGAAGTTATTGAGCTAATTGAAAGAAATGAAATGCCTTTATCTAGTTACACCATTATCCATAAAGAGGCATCATTATCTGAAGCAAATAAAAAAATGCTCATAGACTATTTTAAAAAAGTTAGAGGTAATTTCAATTATGATGAATAAATAAAAAAAGCTCCATCTGGAGCTTTTTTTATTTCTCTATTTCTTTCAAACTTTCCATTTTTTTATGAGCCAAGAAACCTTTGATGTCCTCAAAGTGCTCTTTGACACGTTTGTGACCAAATTCAAATACTTTTTCGGCCAAACCATCCAAGAAATCCCTGTCGTGAGAAACCAAAATTAATGTTCCGTCAAAATCACGGAGTGCATCTTTGATAATATCTTTGGTTTTCATATCCAAGTGATTGGTTGGCTCATCCAAAATCAACAAATTAACAGGTTCTAGCAATAGTTTTATCATAGCCAAACGCGTTTTTTCTCCACCCGAAAGCACTTTTACTTTCTTCTGAATATCATCGCCACTAAACATAAATGCGCCTAAAATATTTTTTATTTGAGTACGAATATCGCCTACCGCAATATGATCAATCGTTTCAAAAACAGTAGCTTCTCCATCTAAAAGTGACGCTTGATTTTGCGCAAAATAGCCAATCTGAGCATTATGACCAATTTCTACTTTTCCGCTATCATAATTTATTTCGTTCATAATAGCTTTTATCATAGTCGATTTTCCTTCTCCATTTTTACCCACAAAAGCAACTTTTTGTCCGCGTTCAATAACTAAATTAGCATCGTTAAACACCACATGTTCATCATATTTCTTTGTCAAATGTTCTACAATTACTGGATATTGACCACTGCGTGGAGAAGGCGGAAATTTTAATCGTAAAGCAGAAGTATCAACCTCATCAACTTCAACTAATTCTAGTTTTTCAAGCATACGCACACGAGATTGTACTTGTTCAGTTTTAGAAAATGTTCCTCTAAAACGTTCAATAAAAGCCTGATTTTCGGCAATGAATTTTTGTTGTTCATCGTAGGCTTTTTGTTGGTGAACTCTTCTATCTTTTCGCAGCTCTAAATAATGTGAATATTTGGCTTTATAATCATAAATTCTTCCCATCGTCACTTCTATGGTTCGATTAGTAATATTATCAACAAAAGCTCTATCGTGCGAAATTACCATAACGGCTTTAGCCTGATTGATTAAAAATTCTTCCAACCACTGAATACTTTCCATATCCAAATGGTTAGTTGGCTCATCAAGCAAAATTAAATCGGGTTTTTTCAATAAAATTTTAGCCAATTCAATGCGCATTCTCCAACCACCAGAAAATTCAGAAGTATTTCTAGTAAAATCTTCTCGTTCAAAACCTAAACCTTTTAAAACTTTCTCCACTTCGGCTTCATAATTCACCTCTTCGATTGAATAATATTTCTCCGAAAGTTCCGAAACACGTTCAATTAATTTCATATACGCATCACTTTCATAATCGGTACGAACCGTTAATTGCTCATTAATTTCGTCAATCTCTTTTTTCATGTTTAAAACATCGGCAAAAGCTTTAGATGTTTCTTCCATAACAGAACAATTATCAGAATGCAGTAAATGCTGTGGTAAATAGGCAATTACAGCATCACTTGGCGCAGAAATTCCACCACGAGAAGGTTTATTTTGACCAGCGACAATTTTTAAAAGCGTAGATTTTCCAGCGCCATTTTTACCCATTAAGGCAATTTTATCGGTTTCATTTATAGCAAAAGTAACCTCACTAAACAATGTTGTTCCACCAAATTCTACGGCAATATCGTTTACAGTAATCATTTTAAGATTGAAAGATTTTAAGATTAAAAGACTTAAAGATTTTTTGAAGGTGCAAAGATAGGTTAATGTAGGAGTTTTGCAATGAGAAAATGTGTCATTTTAAAATGACATAATTTGAAAAAAATACCACGAATTCACGAATTAAGAGCATAAAAAAATTAATTATTCGTGTATTCGTGGTTAAAAATATCAGAAAAAATTACTCATAACCGAGTAGTCTTTTTCGTTTTCTATTTCCAATATAATCTTGAATGGCTTTTTTTGAAGTGTACCAATTTTTGCCTTCTTTATAAGCATCAATTTTTCCTTGTCGAGCTAATAAACTCACATATTCTTGTGAAAAACCATAAACCTCTTGTGGTTCTCTCACAATATTAGAGATGGTATCATACTCGTTTTCATTATTGGGTAAAATGCTCAAGTAAATATTTAACGTTCTTTCGATAGCTTGACACATTAGCAACATCAATTTTTGATAATTACCATTATTTGCCTGATTTAATGCTTCGTAATATTTTTTTCTATCCGCTTTTAAAATAATTGCCGGTGGAAACCCTTTTCGCATTAATAACAAATTCATTGCTAAACGAACGGTTCTTCCGTTACCATCAAAAAAAGGATGTATCCAAACAAATTTATGATGAAAAATGGTTGCCAATTCAATTTCATTTAAACCCAAAGGATTATCATTGATAAATGAAACTAGTTCATCAATTAAATCTGAAACTTTATTAGCATTAGGCGGAATAAAATTTGCTCCAGAAATACGAACACCACCATTTCTTAATCTTCCAGCAAAATCTTCCTCAATAGAACGCATGACATAATTATGTAACGAAAGCATATCTATACTTCTTAAAACATAATTATCATTAACCAAATTATATAAATAATCAATAGCCAACTCGTGGTTTTTTGCTTCAAAATGTTCTCGCAACGATTTGCCTTTAACAGTTATTCCTTCTTGAATTACCATTTGCGTTTCTTGAAGTGTTAAGGTATTTCCTTCTATACTATTGCTATTATAAGTCCATTCTACTGTTAATGCTTCTTTTATTTTTGCCAATGCAGAACTAGGTAATGGTCTAGCTTTTACTAGCATTTCCTTTTTATCAAAAAGTCGTTCAAAAGTTGTTTGAAATTCTTCTCTATAGGTTAAATCTACTTTCCACATAATTCAAAAATTTCAACAAATTTACAATTTAATTTTTAATATCGGTATAGTTATAATTATTTTTTTACCGATATTTATACTTTTAAAATAAAAAAACTCAAAGATTAATTTGAGTTTTGAATATAATAAGATTGCTTAGTTTCTCGCAATGACTAATCACTAATCTTCCATTTCAAAGAATAGTGGTTCAATCATAATTTTATCTGCGAGAACTTCAACTCTTTCGGTAATTTGAGAACAAAAAAACAGGCGTTGTGTTTTTTCAACACTCATAGAAAGCCTCTGAATTATAGCGTCTTGTCGCAATCTAAAAATTTCATCTGCATCATCAACGGTTAAAATCTTAATTGTATTTATATTAAATCCAGCAGAAGAAAACATATCATTTATGCGATTTGGTGTTCCAATAATGACGTCCATACCAGCAGAAATAACATTTTTATCATCATCTATATCACTTTTGTCGTGGCAAGCAATAACTCTTAAATTTGTATATTTATTAAGATTTTCAAAAATAGTTAATGTTTCTATAGCTTTTTCTTTGTTAAGTACAACTATTAAACCTCTTGTGCTTTCGCCAATAGGTTTTTCAAGTTTTTGAATTACATTTAAAACCAAAGTCGTTGTTTTTCCTTTACATTTATCAGATTGAATAACTGCATCAGCACCACTTTTTATTGTAGAAAATGTTTCATGCTGAAGTTCATTTGCATCAGTTAAACTATTTTCAACAAGTGCTTTTTGAAGGTTAGGATTTATTTTTTTTAAATTCATATTTTTAGTGAATAGTAATTAGTAAATAATGATTAGGTTCATAAAAAATAAAAATACTCTTCACTATTTACTAATCACTTTTTACTTTATTTAGAAGCAAACAATTTTACATCAGTTTCAGAAATTTCATTTCCACCAAGAATAATAAGTCGTTCCACAACATTTCGAAGTTCACGTATATTACCTGTCCAATCGTATTCTTGCAAAAGTTTGATAGCGTCTTTAGAAAAAGACTTTTGTGCATTTCCTTGTTCTTCAGCAATTTTTGAAGAAAAATGTTCAACAAGCAAAGGAATATCATCTCTCCTATCATTCAATGCTGGAACTTTAATTAAAATCACTGCTAAACGATGGTATAAATCTTCACGAAAACGACCTTCTGCAATTTCCTTTTTCAAATCTTTATTAGTAGCAGCAATAACTCTTACATTTACTTTTATGTCTTTGTCTGTACCAACACGCTGAATTAAATTTTCTTGTAAAGCACGCAAGACCTTGGCTTGAGCTGGCAAACTCATATCACCAATTTCATCAAGAAAAATAGTTCCGCCATCGGCAGCTTCAAACTTTCCTGCTCTATCTTTTACCGCCGATGTAAAAGCACCTTTAACATGGCCAAATAACTCACTTTCTATTAATTCCGAAGGAATTGCCGCGCAGTTTACTTCAATAATTGGTGCGTTTGCTCTTTCACTTTGTTGATGTAATTGATGCGCTACAAGTTCTTTTCCTGTTCCATTTGGACCAGTAATTAAAACTCTTGCATCAGTTTGAGCTACTTTTTCAATCATTTGTTTTATTTGATTGATGGCTTCACTCTGACCAATTATTTCATAGTTTTTAGAAACTTTTTTCTTTAAAATTTTATTCTCAACAACAAGTTGTTTTCTATCTAGAGCGTTTCTAACCGTATTGAGTAATCTATTCAAATCTGGTGGTTTTGAAATATAATCGAATGCACCAAGACGCATTGTGTTTACAGCAGTTTCTAAATCGCCATGACCAGAAATCATAACCATAGGGATTTCTGGTTTTATTTTTTTTACAGCTTCAAGAAGTTCTTCACCATCCATTTTTGGCATTTTGATATCACAAAGCACCAAATCGTAATCTTCGTTTTTAATTTTTTCAAAACCTTGAATTCCGTCTTCAGCTTCGTCAACTTTATAAGTATCGTTTTCCTCAGAAAGTATTTTGGTCAATACTCTTCTAATTGCCGCTTCATCTTCTATGATTAATATTTTACTCATTATATTTCAATTTCTGAATTGATAATTGCAAAAGTAGTATAAAGTAGTCGATGTTTGTTGTAAGACAAATAGATTTTATACTTTTACAATTCCAAATTTTAATAAATATGTCAACTGCAAAAAAAGATTACAAAAGAGTAACTACAAAATCGCTAATAGATATGAAAGCCAATGGAGAGAAAATCTCAATGCTAACGGCTTATGACTATACTATGGCAAAAATAGTTGATAGTTCTGGAGTTGATGTCATTTTGGTTGGTGACTCTGCTAGTAATGTAATGGCTGGTCATGAAACTACTTTGCCAATTACATTAGACCAAATGATTTATCATGCATCATCAGTTGTTCGTGCTGCTGAAAGAGCTTTAATTGTGGTTGATTTACCTTTTGGAAGTTATCAATCTGATCCAAAAGAAGCCTTGCGTTCTGCCATTAGAATTATGAAAGAAAGTGGTGGACATGCAGTGAAACTTGAAGGCGGAAGCGAAATAAAAGAAAGTATTCGTAGAATTCTAAATGCAGGAATTCCAGTAATGGGACATCTTGGTTTAACGCCACAATCTATTTACAAATTTGGAACTTATACCGTTCGTGCAAAGGAGGAAGCCGAAGCAGAAAAACTTTTAGAAGATGCAAAAATGCTTGAGCGCGAAGGTTGTTTTGCATTGGTTTTAGAAAAAATTCCGGCTAAATTAGCTCAAAAAGTTGCCGAGAGTATTTCAATTCCTGTGATTGGAATTGGTGCTGGTGGTGGAGTTGATGGTCAAGTTCTAGTTCTACATGACATGATAGGAATGACACACGAATTCAGCCCAAGGTTTTTACGAAGATATATGAATTTGTACGAAGAAATGACTAAGGCTATAGGACAATATGTTGATGATGTTAAATCAAAAGATTTCCCAAATGCTAATGAGCAGTATTAAAAAAGTCTATAGTTTTCAGTTTTTAGTATTCAGTTTTTAGTTTAAAAATTAAAAATAAATGGCTGAAAAGATAGTCACAAATAAAGTTAATCTTCAAATTCTTCATGAAGACAATCATATAATTGTTGTAAATAAACGCGTCGGCGATATTGTACAAGGCGATAAAACAGGTGATAAACCGCTATCGGAAGTTGTAAAAGAATACATCAAAGAAAAATACAATAAATCTGGAGATGTTTTTTTGGGAGTTGTACATCGATTGGATAGACCAACAACTGGAATTGTGGTTTTTGCCAAAACTAGCAAGGCGTTAGAACGTTTGAACACAATGTTCAGCACTCGTGAAACGAAGAAGACTTATTGGGCAATTGTTAAAAATCAGCCTCCAAAAACAGAAGACACACTAACTCACTTCTTGAAAAGAAACCCAAAAAACAATACTTCAAAAGCACATCTAAAAGAAGTTCCTGAAAGCAAAAAAGCAATTTTAGACTATAAAATTATTCAAAAACTTGACAATTACTATGTTCTTGAAATCAATTTACACACAGGAAGACATCATCAAATAAGAGCACAACTAACAGCAATAGGTTGCCCAATAAAAGGAGATTTGAAATATGGATTTGATAGAAGCAATCAAGATGGAGGAATACATTTGCATGCAAGAAAACTAGCTTTCATTCATCCAGTAAGTAAAGAAAATATTGAAATTATTGCTCCTACTCCACATGAAGTTTTATGGAAATCTGTTAAACAATAAATTTGTATTTTTACGTTTATTATATATACTTCAAATCTAAATACTATGAAAAAACTAATTTTAATATTCCTATTATTCAGCACTTTTCTTGTTACTTCTCAAGAACATTATTCAGGAATAAGCACATCAAACAGAGTAGGAATTTTAAACTCAACCATAAACCCAGCAGAACTTCCAAATCTTTCAAAAAAGTTTGAGGTGAATATTTATGGGATGAGTTTTAATGTTGCCAATAATAAAATTGGCTTTAGTGATTTTTCCTCTGATACCGATTTTGAAACACTACTTTTCACAGGTACTGAACCAGTAAATGCGAGGATTAATACCGAAATATTAGGTCCAGGATTTGCAATGAAATGGAACAAATGGGGATTTGCTTTTACAACAAAAGCCTATGCGAGTTTTGATATGGTTGATATTGACCCAACAATAGGAAATGCTATTACAAATGATAATTTGGTTTTAAACACAACTTTGATAAACAACCAAAGTAATCAAAAATTGAGTGGAACTTCTTATGGCGAAATTGGACTTTCTGCAGGAAGAACTATTTTGGACAAAGACAATCATAAATTTAGTGTTGGTGTTACTTTAAAAATACTTTTTCCAGGTTCATATTCAAATTTTGGATTGAGCAAATTAGATGGAACAATTATTCAATCTGCTGGAAATGCTTATCTAACAACCAATAGCCCAGCGAGTTTAAATATTGCTTATTCTGGAAATTTGGCTGAAAGTTTTACAAATTTTGACGATTATAGTAAATCAATTTTTGGAGGTTTAAATGGTTTTTCAGGCGATATTGGAATGAATTATCAATACAAAAGTATTTTGAACTTTGGATTATCTTTAAGAAACTTGGGCAGTATGACATTCAAAGATGACAATAACTACAGCACAAATTATGTTTTTACAACTCAAGGGAATAATCCTTTGGATTTAAGTTTATTTAATAATATTGATAATTTGAGCGATGTAGAACAAATATTGATTGATGGTGGTTATTTATCTAAAAATCCAGAGAAAAAAGATTTTAGTGTAAAACTACCAACAACAATCAATGCCTATGCAGATGTTAAAGTTATTTCAAAACTTCATGTGACAGCTTTTTTACAACAAAAAACCAATAAAGATGAAGCTAACGAACAAATTACGGCTTCAAACATTTTCAGTGTTACACCTCGAGTAAATCTTGGTTTTTTTGAAGGTTATATTCCAGTAACTTTTCATGAAATTTCAGGAACAAATGTTGGAATTGGGTTTAGACTTGGTGGGTTTTATCTTGGAACAAGTTCTATGATTACTGCATTGATAAATGATAATAAACAAGGTGATTTATATTTTGGTTTCCGTTGGGGATTTTTATAATTAAGACATGTTCAGAACTGATATAAATTACAGAAAACAATGCCTAATAAAATTGCTTCATGCTATTGAAGAAAATGAAAATGAGATTGCAAACGCGTTGTATAAAGACTTCAAAAAATCAGAATTTGAAGCCTATCTTACAGAAACTTTTATTGTGATTTCTGAACTCAAACACATCATTAAAAATATTAATAAATGGGCAAAACCAAAAATGGTTTTGCCTTCTATTTTAAATTTTCCTTCATTAGATTATGTCTATAAAGAACCTTATGGCAAAGTTCTAATTATTTCTCCGTGGAATTATCCTTTTCAGCTTGCTGTTTCTCCTGCAATTGCTGCGATTGCTGCTGGAAATTCGGTAACAATAAAACCTTCAGAACTAACGCCGAACACTTCAGCACTGATTGCAAAAATATTTTCTAACTTGTTTGAAAAAAGTCATGTAGAAGTCATACAAGGCGGAATAGAAACCTCTCAAGATTTATTAGCTAAAAGATGGGATTATATTTTTTTCACAGGAAGTGTGAACGTGGGCAAAATAGTTGCAAAAGCTGCTGCCAATAATTTAACACCATTAACGTTAGAATTAGGAGGCAAAAATCCATGCATAATTGACAAAAATTGTGATTTAGATATTGCTGCAAAACGCTTAGTTTGGGGTAAGTTTGTTAATGCTGGACAAACTTGTATTGCTCCTGATTACTTGATTGTTGAAAAATCAATAAAAGAAAATTTAATTCAAAAATTAATTAATGAAATTGAAATTTCTTATTCTAACAATCAGCAACAATCGGCTGATTATCCCAGAATAATCAGCAAGAAAAACTGGGAACGATTAGTTAATTTTACAAAACAACAAAATATAGTTTATGGTGGTAAACATGATGAAAATGAATTGTTTTTATCTCCTACATTAATTGATGAGCCAAGTCTAGAAAGTCCTGTAATGCAGGAAGAAATCTTTGGTCCAATTCTTCCTATTCTAACCTACGAACACAAAAATGATATAGAACAGATTGTTCAAAAATTTGAAAAACCGCTGGCCTTGTATGTCTTTTCTAATGACAAAAAGTTTTCAGAAGAACTTATCAGTAAATTCAGTTTTGGTGGCGGATGTGTTAACGATACGCTGATTCATTTTGCCAACAACAGGTTACCTTTTGGAGGTGTTGGTTTTAGTGGAATTGGAGCTTATCATGGCAAACTTAGTTTTGATATTTTTAGTCATCAAAAAGCTATTGTAAAAAAAGCAACTTGGCTCGACATCAAGTTGAGATATGCTCCGTATAAAAATAAAATTGAAACAATAAAAAAATTCGTAAATTGGTTGTAATTTTAACAAGGATTTATACATTTGGAAAACCCAAATTTTTATTTAAAACCTAATAATTTTGAGCGAATATTTTACTTTTTCAAATATTAACTTACTAGTCATTATCACTTTGCTGATATTGCTTTACGCTTCTTTTTTCTTTACAAGTAAAACATTAACAAAATCATTGAATTTGAATAACTACAATGATTTTGAACCAAGAGAAAGACAATACAGTTTTTTTCTATTGTTTTTCGGTATTTCAATTCCGCTTATAGAAGTAATTCTAAACTATTTTGATGTAAGAAATAAAAGTTATCTTTTTGTAAATGTTACTGTTGGGATAATTCTCATTAGCTTCTACAATTTGTGTACAAAAACAGTGTTTTTTCAAAAAAGAATTAATCAAGTTTTTGTTCTCTGCTATTTTAGCTATTTAACTTTTATTATATATAATGTTTATTTCAAAGAATTTGAACTAATATCATTTGTTAGCCTAATAGTTGCATTGTTCTTATCCTATTTTATTTTTAAAAATATTCTTCATTATTGGGTTTTTATTATAACCCTTTTTTTATTACTAGTTGCATCATACAATTATGAATTAATACCCAAAGCAAATACAATTGTACTGGTTTGTTCTTTAATATTAACAGTTGCAATTCACACTTCTCGCCATTTAGCATTAATAGAAAATAGAAATAAGTTCCTTTTTACCAATATGGTTGTAAATAGTGGAAGTTCTATTATTTTAATTACAAATAAAAAAGGTGAAGTATCTTTTTGTAGTGAATCTATAACGGAAATTTTAGGTTATAAAGCTAACGAAGTACTTGGCATGGAGTATTGGAAACTTACTGAAGATCCAGAGTTTGTAGGTGAAGAGTATCACAACACATACATTGATGATCGCTTATATGTTAGGAAATTAAAGTGTAAAAATGGTGATTATAAATATATCCAGTGGAAAGACAAAAAATTCTCAGAAGATATAATCATCGGAATTGGTCAAGATATTACTGAAGAGATAAACATCAAAAATCACTACAGAGATCTCATAGAAACAGCAAAAGACTTAATTTATGAAATAGATGAAAACGGTAATATTTTCTATGTCAATGCTTTCACGATTAAAACACTAGGATATACAAAAGAAGAAATTTTCAGTAATTCATATGAAGTTTTCATAAGACCAGATTATTTAGATAGAGTTAAAGAATTCTATTTAGAAAAACCCGAAAAAACAACAG
>ERZ795062.2303-NODE-2303-length-12597-cov-88.199171_pt1 | contig 12597 bp, 6 predicted proteins | sample MGYA00375146_ERZ795062 | MGnify/ENA primary metagenome ERZ795062 (study PRJEB30191, sample SAMN05720281) | activated sludge metagenome | isolation source: Anaerobic digester | place: USA | collected 2015-07-16 ... | reverse complement strand
CAGGCAGCCCGAAAGACCTGAGTGGCCTCATAGCTTCTCCTATAGCTGCAGTTTGCGATTCCAAAGTCGATTCTTCCATCATATGACCCGTTAACATAATCCCATGTTTTTCACACCATTCTCCAATAGTGTCAGCAAAAGCCTGAACAAACCTTTCTGTTACGTGATCGTGATAACGGTATCTAACGAGAGAAGTTTTATTATCTGGTAACTCCCAGATCAGCTCTGGCAGGTGGTCTAACAAGCTTTGATTATATATCTCATAATAACTTTCTTCTAAATCATCTGTGAAAGGAAGAATCACTTCTCTTTCTTCTTCAGAAAAGCTCAAACAGTCTTTTCTCATAAATTGGGGCTCATCAGTGAAGATAGCCGGGATAGATTTGCCAAAGTCTTCACCCAACACTTCGTAATATCTCTGGTGAGTTACCTCGATGAATTTTTCAATTGCTTCCCGATTGAGTGTATCAACATAGGCTTGGTTATTGAACCAGGGGTCGTCTCCCGATATTTCTAAATAGGCATACCAGATTTTTCCCTGTTTTCCCGTTTCCTCTTCTTTTAACCTCTGGTAATAAACTAAATAACCATCTTCTAAAGTCACCTCATACCGGGCCAGCAATTTCCTATTTTTACCTTTAACTGTTCTTCCTCCCGGAAGTAAATGTGATATTTCTTCCTCCATATTTTCATATAGAAAAGGAGTGAAGACCAAAAAACGTTCTCTGTATCGGCTATCTTTCGTAACGTATCCACCGGCAAAGCCCGATGGCCACCTATCTTCGTCGTATAGCCAGCATAGCATCCCCTCTTCTTTGGCCTTTTCATTGCAGGATTTCACCAAATCCATGAATTCTTCACCTAAATAATCAATAGCCAGACCGGTACGGGAATGGATATGAAACCCTCCCATTCCCATAATCTTAAAATTATCAATTTGTTCCAGCAGTTCATCTTTAGTGAGCTTTGTATTCCAGGCCCAGAACGGCGCTCCTCGATATTCACTGGTGGGATTTCTGAAAAGCTCTTCTGATAGTTCACTTAATTTCCTCGGGTATAGCACTAATATGTCTCCTTTTTTCTGAAATATTTATTTACTTTTTAATTCAAAATAATACTGACCACTACCTGCGTTTAAAATTATGCTATCTTCTTCGATTCCCTCGAATTTTATTTTGCTCTCCTGGAAGTTATCCTGTTTTTTACCATTATCTATTAACAATGTACCAGATTCATTTAACACGTATTCTTTCCACAACCGGGGTATGAAAATATTGGCCTCACAACCAAAGGGAATAAATATCGATAACTTAAAAGCGGTTTCCGCCTTTTCCCAGGAAACCAGAAACTCCCCTTTTACCGTTTTTACTTTACCAGAAGCAAAACTTACATCGCCAATCAAATGGGGTTTTACCTTTACTTCTTCCCAGCCAGGTTTTGTCAAAGAGAGTCCCACCAGGTATTTATAAAACCAGGTATCTACGCTACCCAACATTATATGATTTTGAGAATTCATGCCTCCCGCTTCCAACTTTTCCCACCTTTCCCATACCGTGGTAGCTCCTTCTTTAATCATATATCCCCAGCTCGGGTAACTTTCTTGAGTTATAATTTTGAAAGCAAGGTCTGCATGACCATTTTCACTTAAAACGTCAAAGAGATATCTGGTCCCGACTATACCTGTATCAACGTGAGAATCCTGATGCTCCACTATATTATCTATTAGTCTTTCTAAAACGAATTCTTTCTTGTCCCCGGGAACCATTTCATAATACAGAGGCAGAATTTGAGAAGTCTGAGAAATTAACCTATCAACCGGCCCAAACATCCTGGTTTCATAACCATATTTTTTCAGGAAATGCTTATTAAAACTATTCTTTATCTTTTCAGATAACTCTGAGTAATATCTTGCTTCATCTTCTTTGCCCAAAACTTCGCAAATTCTGGAAAACAGGTATACATCGTTATAATAGTACCAGCTCGAGGTAACCTCAACAGGGGTTTTTTTAGGAGATATGGCACCAGGAGGACACCAGTCACCAAATTTGCCCAGCTTTTTTATTAAATTGTCTTCACTGTTATTTTTCAGGAACTCAACGTATTTTTTCATGGAATCAAAATGGTCTTTCAGCACTTGTTCATTTTTATAGTACTCATATAAATACCAGGCTAAAGTTATGTATGCGCTTCCCCAGGCAGGATCTGCGGGATAAATTTTTATATAAGCGGGAACAACGTCCGGGATAGAGCCATCTTCTCTTTGAGACAATTTTATTTCCTGCAAATAATTTTCGTAAAAAAGATTCATATCAAAGTTATAAATGGCTTCTTCAGCAGAAAGTTGTGCATCTCCCATCCATCCAAATCTTTCATCTCTTTGGGGGCAATCCGTGGGAATACTATGAAGATTACTCAACTGACCCCACAATATATTGTTGTGAATCCTATTTATAAGCTCATTAGAGCAGTAAAAATCACCGGCCTTTTCAACGTCGGTGTGGACAAAACAGCCTTCTACGCTTTCAATTGTTGGAACCGTTGGGAACCCCGCTACCTCTATATATCTAAAACCATGATAAGTAAATCTTGGCTCATAAGTCTCAAGACCCTCACCCTTGAGAATATAAGTGTCAGTGGCTTCTGCTTTTCGAATGGTGGCCGTGTTTAAAGTACCATCTTTGTTAACCAATTCGCTGTGTCTTATTCTTACCTCTGTTCCTCTGTGGCCTTTTACTGCTATTCTTACCCACCCGGTGAAGTTTTGCCCAAAATCGTATATATATACACCAGGTTCTATAGAATACATCTTTTGAGGCTTCAGAACCCTGGTAACTCTAATAGGAGGCATGTCTTGATACCTCAAATCAGGGCCGCTTACTACTTCTGTTTCTTCCCAGTTAGTGTCATCAAAATGGTAAGTATTCCAACCGGGCATCTCTAATCGGGCATCATATTTTTCCCCGTAATATATTCCATTTTCTTGTATAGGGCCATGAGAAGATTTCCAGGAGTTATCAGTAAATACAAATTCCTTATTCCCATCTTCATATTCAACTAAAATCTGCAATATCAATCTGGGTTTTGAATAGCCATAGCGCTCGATATATCTTCCATTTCCTAAAATCACGCCTACACAATTCTTTAAGCTAAGGTAATCGGTTATATCATATGCGCTATATAGTGCTTCTTTAGAATACTCAGTTTGCCCTGGATCAAGAACATTGTTCCCTATCTTTTTCCCGTTCAAATACAGTTCATAAAATCCTAATCCACTAATATAGGCTCTCGCGCTTTTTGCACCGTTTTGTAACTCAAAAGACTTTCTAAAAAAAGATGCGTAATATTGTTTATAACTTTCAGTGTCGTAATCACCGCCAGATTCAAATGTTTTTAAATCCTTTTTAGCGATCCACTGTGCTTTCCAATCTTTTTTCTCCAATGGTCCAGTTTCAAAACAGGAGGCATTGCTCCACTCGCTCGCATTTCCATCTTCGTTCCACACTCTGACTTTCCAGTAATATCGTTGGAAGCTTTCCAGTTCTTTCCCCTCGTAATAACAATAGTTTCCACTGCTTTCTACTTTTTGCGTATCCCACATATCTCCCCTGTTCTCTTCCATTAAATCTGGAGATGAAGAAACTATAAGCTGAAAAGCAGTTTGTTTACTTCTTCTTTTATCAGACTCAATAACCCATGAAAATTTTGGTCTCCCGTTTTTTAATGCCAGTGGAGTTGTAGAGTAGTTACAATACATGTTTTTGAAACAAGTGGCCATTTTCAAACTCCTTTCTGTTCTTTTTTCTTGCCCATTTTAATCTTTAATAACTTTAAGTCTTCATTTCTAAAATTTAGAGAAACCCCCCGTCAATAGAAATTTTAAAGTTGGAAACCAGCCATGAAGGTATGCAATGTAAACTTACAAGTGCAAATTTTAGGTTAAAATAAGTATCAAATCCATAGCAATTATTGTATTGACCCTGCTGCACAAAAAAAATCCTCTCAGGTTGCAAAGCTTATTCTACTTTTGTCTGGGCGAAAAAACCTCTGTCTTTACCAACTACATATGCTGTGTTTTCAATCTCGAAAGTATCACTCAAACGTATATCTTCAGAAGATCCACCAACCATAATTGTCATCGTTCCCGCTTCAACAATCCAATTCATATCAACATCAAGGAAAGCAAATTGGTCAGCACGCATGGAAAAATGAACAGTTTTAGTCTCTCCTACTTTAAGCGCAACCCGCTTAAAACCTGCAAGTTCCTTACTGGGACGAAGCATACTCGCAACTTCATCTCTTACATAGATTTGTACAACCTCTTCTCCATCTCTACCACCAATATTTGTTACCTCACAAGAAAGGTTAATAACACCATCAGCTTTCACTTTCTTATCTACTTTTAAATTCGAATATTCAAATTGAGTATAGCTTTTGCCTTCTCCAAAATAAAAAAGTGGCTGTTTAGATCCTTCAGCATACATATTCATAACCATTCCTTTAACTTCGTCATAGCTATCCCCTTTTCTGTGCCTGGCATAAATTGGAATCTGACCTGCGTTTCTCGCTGCTGTAGCGGGCAAACGTCCGGCAGGGTTGTAATCACCAAATAGCACATCTGCAAGGGCACTTCCACCTGTGATTCCAGGAAACCAATTTTCTATTATTGCCGGATAGTTCTTTGCAATATACTCACTGGAAAGAGGTCTTGCGTCCATATGAACGAAGATTGCAGGAGTCCCTGTTTCAAAAATAGCCTTTGCTAACTCTTCCTGCACACCGGGGAGACCAATACGATCGCTATCAATACCCTCACCGATAGTACAAGTGCTACCCCATCCATACTTACCACCAAGTACAAGAATTACAACATCCGCTCTCTTTGCTGCAGCAATAGCTGCATCAAATCCACTACGATTTGTTCCCGCAACATCGCAGCCCTTTTCATATTCCACGTTAGCATCAGGACATTTTGCCTTAATTGAGTCGAGTATAGTTGGAGTTATGGCTCCATACAATTTCTTTATCGTTTCTTCCACAATCGGTGGCTCTTGTCTAACATTACTGCCTTCAAAAAACGGTGGTAGTGATTGGGTATCTCCTGCCTTATTTGTTTCTAAATCACTACCTGCCATATCCAGTGCCCCTGCCATTTCAGACATAGTTTCAGTCAGCATCATTTCCAGCATAGCTGGATAGGTATAACAACCAAATAATAGCCGGAGAGAATTACCATGCGGGCCTATTACTGCAATGTTCTTTATGCCTTTACTTAAGGGAAGTATGCCATCATTTTTTAGAAGCACAATTGATTCACGTGCCGCTTTTAAACTATGGGCTGTGGCCTCTTTATTTTCATAAGATTCAGCTATTAAATCAACTCTTGGATAAGGATCTTCAAATAGACCCAGCTCAAATTTTGCCTTTAGTATTCTACGAACAGAACAATCAATTAATGATTCATCGATAATCCCTTCATTGACTGCTTCGATCAAGGTCTGTGTATAACCATAAGGAAAAGGTAACTCGATATCTAACCCCGCCTGCAGGGCTTCTATACCAGCCCATTTTGGATCTGGAGAAACTTTCAAGTCGCAAGCTCTTTTAATGGACATATAATCCGAAACAACCATACCATCAAAACCCATTTCCTGACGTAGAAGGTCCGTTAATATGTGTTTGGATTTGATGACCATCTCACCGTCAATTGTGCCATAGGAATTCATAATTGACCTTAAACCCCCTTCTGTGATAGCTGCTTGAAAGGGTTTCGCATATACCTCCCTGAGTTCACGGGGAGGAATAGGATTAGATGACATATTCAGACCACCTTCACATAAGCCGTAACCCAAAAAATGCTTCCCGGTTGCCACAATGCCGTTTTTAAGTTCATCACCCTGTAATCCCTTTGTAAAAGCAACACTCATAGCTGAACAAAGGGTAGGGTCTTCACCGTAGGTCTCTCCTATCCTGCCCCACCGTGGATCCCGGGCAACATCCATAACCGGTGAAAGTGCCTGTCTCACACCAACTGCTAGCATCTGATTCCGGATAATATTTGTCATTTGTTCTACTGTATCAGGATTCCACGTTGCCCCCAATCCAATCGCTGAGGGAAAAACTGTTGCTCCTGCAGCCACCAACCCGGTAACCGCCTCGCTATGCAATAAAGCAGGTATTCCAAGATCGTTTTTAGCACGAATAATATCCTGAACCCTTTTTGCTAACTCTGCGTTAGCTTCTACCGTCTTCCCTATTGACGTTGTTCCTGTTACTTCTCCAATACCTTCTGAAAATCCTTGCAATCCCTGGTCTGGATCGCTCATAAGCATTGTACATTGCAGTTGGGCTACTTTTTGTTGCAGCGTCATTCGAGAGAGCAGGTCTTCCACACGTTCACTTATTGAACGGTTTTTATCTTTATAAATCTCCACAACTATTCCCCTTTCAAATTTATTTGCAAACTAAATCGGTACTTACTCATTCGAAGCTTTCGCTTCCAGCATTCTGGGCCATCAAAATCTTATTTGCCTGCCCAGTCCACGAAACTACAGCTTATATCTCTTAAACACCAATAACTTGCTTTTATATCATTTATCACCTCCTTCAGCTCTACAAATATATCTCTGACGTTGCAACAAAAGAGTACGGGAGATCGCTTTTTAATATTCTACAACAAGCTATCTTTACCTTATAACATTTGCAAATACAAATAGAACTTTATTGCATCTCTACCAACAATAAGAGGCATACTGTCAACCTACAAGGACTACTTTACCAATTTTAATCTTATTAAAGAAAGCACCTAACTGCTCTACCTTCCGCGTAATATCCTTCTGGATCTTTTTTCTTACATATATCCTCAGCAAAGGAACATCTCTCGGCAAATTTACAACCGGGCAAATTAAATTCCTCTGCTTCAAAGAAGGCTTTTCTAACTCTCCTTTTTCTACGTTTTTTTGGTACCGGTTGTAAAATGGATTCTTTCAATAACTGAGAATACGGACGTAATGGTCTCATTAAAACATTTTCAACATCTCCTCTTTCAATTATTTGCCCCCTCGACATTATGGCGATATAGTCACTAATGTAATATGCAGTAGCCAAATCATGGGTAATATGCGACTTATCTGTTAGCAGGGTTCTGCTTCGAGCTCTTTTCTATCCTTTTCCAGAACTTTTAATGTCGATGGTAGTTCTTCAAGCAGCTATTTCTTTCATCGTCTTATTTGATTCGGGTATGATTATACTCATTGATGTTTCTGATATGACCTTTCCTCTGTTAATGCTCCTCAAGCTATCAGCTATATCATGCTTATCGGAAGAATGAATCACATTCCTGATTATTTTTTCTCTATATACAGGTTGGCATACAATCTTATTTCTCTGTCCAGTTTATAGAGCCTACATCTATTATGTTCCAAAAAAATCCTGGTTATGGATAGAAAAGAAATTTGGCGGAAAATTCATTGAATCTCTTTCGTTCTTCTCTTTCCCCCTCGAGAGCTAAAAATATTAGGAAGCATTACTACACCAACAAGAACTATTCCAATGATGACCATCATTACCTGACCCGGAACATTTACCAGCCCCATACCATAACGAAGTAAACGCATCAATATAAGAGCTAAACATACACCAACTATGCCGCCCTTTCCTCCTGAGGGGCTAACTCCCCCCAAAACGGCAATGGCAATAACCTCGAGCTCATATCCTGTGGCAATATTGGGCCTTGAGCTACCTAACTTGGAAGTTAGAAAAATAGCTGCTATCCCCGCCATTAACCCATTAAGAGTAAAAATAATCTGTTTCATTTGCGCTATCGGTACTCCAGAAAATCTGGCGGCCACCGGGTTAATTCCCATAGCGTATACCTTTCTTCCCCAGGCAGTGCGATGGAGCAAAAGTCCATATATAATGGCACACCCCACAAATACCACCATAACAAAAGGTATATTGGTTTTACCTACATACCCCCAGGCCAGATAAGAGTACCAGGAGGGGAATCCCCCTATTGCCTGATCACCAAGCAAAATATAGGCAATTCCTCTATAAATGGAGGAACCAGCCAGGGTGACAATAATAGCCGATAGGCCAGGTACAAGCGAGATCAACAAGCCATTCAAATATCCACACCCGGCTCCCGTAGCCAAGGCTACTAAAATAGCGACTGCCATAGGAAGCCCAAGCTTGTAAGACATAGCCATCAAAACCGAAGAGAGAGCAACAATAGAAGCTACGGAAATATCAATATCCCCTATAATCAATACCAGAGTCATAGAAAGAACCATAAAACCTTTTTCTAAGAACACTGCTAAAGAGTCCATGATACCCGTATAACTCCAGAAATGAGGTGAAAGGCGACCATTAACAATTGATATCCCAATAATCAATATAGCCAAAAGCCATTCCCACTTGAAAACGATGTTAAGTTTCCTATTAGAAAGAGAATTACGGTATTTCATCTATATTGTTCTCCTCTTCAACTGCGACTTTTCCATATTTCGAGCAATAGCAATATTCACTATCGCTGCTACTAAAATGATAAGACCCTGCAAGGCCATCTTCCAAAAAGGAGACACCCTAATCATGGGAAGTGCGTTATTAATAATACCAACAGTGATAGATCCCAGTAAAACACCAGATACAGTTCCTACACCACCAGTAATGCTAACCCCACCTAAAACGCAAGCAGCTACAATAGTCATAACAAATCCAGAAGCAGTATCATTTTGGGCTGAGGCATAACGAGCTACCCACATCACCCCGGCTAAACCGGAGAGAGCACCAGAAATGGCATAAACCAGCCAGGTAATAAATTCAGTATTGATTCCGATAACTCGAGCCGCCTCCACATTGCTCCCTACCGCATATATTTTTCTTCCAGTATGAGTATAATTGACAAAATAATAGAAAACTACGTACACCACTAAAACAATGTAAATCAGCTTAGAAAGACCTAGGAAACGTTCTGTCGCTATTCCCTTAAAAGAATCCGGCATTTCGTAGGCATTTATCCACTTTCCTCCGCTGATTATAAAAGTAATGCCCCGGTAAATATACATCATACTCAAAGTAGCAATAATCGGTACCACCCGACCTTTAGCTACAATCAAACCAGTAATAGATCCCAGAAGACCTCCCAATAATAATCCCAGTATTAACATAAAAAGTGGAGAAAGCTGGGGATTTTGTTTAACCATCATTCCCGCTACCATTCCCGTTAGAGCTAACACAGATTCCATAGAAAGGTCAATACCACCGGTCACCAGAACTAACATCATCCCCACAGAAAGGACAGATAGGGCTGCTGTATCTATCAAAATATCATGAAAATTACTCCAGGTTAAAAAGCGAGGATTGCGAATACCAATCAAAACGGATATAAGTACGATGAAAATTATAATCCCCAATTCCCGGAATCCAAGCAGCCTGGAAAACGTGACTTCTCTTTTTGTTTTAGCAGGTTCATCCATCATGGGTCTACACCATCCAAGCTAAATTTTACGACACAACCTGAGTTAAACGATCGACTTTTACCGCTGCTTCCATAAGTTTTTCCTGAGTAGCTTCTGAACGAGAAAAAACACCAGTAATTCGGCCTTCGTGCATAACGATGATATTATCACTCATTCCCAATATTTCTGGCATCTCAGAAGAAATCATAATAATACCCAGTCCTTCTGCTACGAGATCAGACATGATTTGATGAATAGCAGCTTTTGCTCCCACATCAACACCCTTAGTTGGCTCGTCCATGATTAATATTTTTGGGCGAGCAGCAAGTAATTTGGCAACCACCACTTTTTGCTGATTTCCTCCTGATAAAGAACTGACGGGGTGGAAAATCCCTGGTGCTTTTATCTGAAGTAATTCTAACATCTTGTTAGAAATTTCATGTTCTCGAGGCGGGTTTAGCCATCCTCTATTGGTAAGCTGATCAATTATAGAAATCGTAATATTATCATTAATGCTCAGAAGCAGAAACAAACCCTGTTCTAACCGGTCTTCTGGAAGATATCCAATGCCATAGCTTATAGCCTCCATCGGGTTTTTAATCGATACTTCTTTCCCTTCTACTAATATCTTTCCTGCATCAACCGGGGCTATGCCAAAAATCGATTGCGCTACTTCAGTTCTTCCCGAACCAACCAACCCGCTAAATCCAACAATTTCCCCGGCCCGGAGAGAAAAGGAAATATCAGAAAAATAACCAAGACGAGAAAGTCCTTCTACTCTCAAAAGTTCTTTTCCAAAAGAAACCTTGTTTTTGGGGAAAAGCTGACTTATTTCTCGCCCTACCATAGCTTTAATCAGGTCTTTTTCATCAATTTCATTAACATTCCAGGTTCCCATACTCTTTCCATCTCGGAGCACAGTTACCCGATCAGCGATTTCATAGACATCCTCAAACAGATGAGAAATCAATATAATAGACACTCCATCGTTGCGGAGCTTCCTTGCTATATTATACAAATCTTCAGTTTCCCGTCTGGTGAGAGAAGCAGTCGGTTCATCCATAATAAGGATACGAGCGTTAACTGAAAGAGCCTTGGCAATTTCGACTATCTGTTGTTGAGCTACGCTTAAAGAGCTCATAGTCACCGAAGGATTAATATCAGAGCCTAAAGAACGGAGAAGCCTTTTTGCTTCTTCTTTCATTTCCTTCCACATCAGTTTTTTGGTAGTGGGGTGAATTATAGGATGTCCAAGAAATATATTCTCGGTAACTGTTAAATGAGGAAAAGACGCGGGTTGCTGGTAAACAGCAGCAATTTGATAACGGTTAGCCACTGTGGGGTTGTGAAAAATCACTGTGTTCCCTTCATAAAATATATCGCCTTCATCTGGTTGATAAACACCGGTAATAATTTTTATTAGAGTAGATTTACCCGCTCCATTTTCACCCACAATAGCGTGAATCTCTCCTGCGCGAAGATTAAAATCAACCCGGTCTAATGCTTTCAGACCGGGGAAAAATTTGGAAATTCCTTTCAGCTCAAGCATATACCTATCTTCTCTATCTACCACACTATCAACCTCCAGAAATCCCATTTAAAAATGGTGAGCGAGAATACATCCTCGCTCACCATTCAATTGCATCGAGTTCAATAAATGTCTTTCCACTCATCAATGTTGCTTGCGTCAAATCGGAAAGGAGGCCCTAATAAAACTTCTGTTCCTCCGTCTTCTGCCTCAACAATGGTGTAATCTCCCATTCTACCGGCGGAGAACTCTTCTCCCACCTCCCCGGTTATAGTCCCATCACACAGAAGCCCGGCAACGTATGAGGCAAGGTAGCCCAGATCGATGGGATTCCATAAGAAAAATGCCTCACAAGCTCCATTGTGAACCCACTCTGCCATCTCACTGGGAAGCCCGAGACCGGTAAGCTTAACTTTCCCCACCAGGCCGGCATCAGTTATGGCCTTAGCAGTAGCACTGAGCCCTACGGTGGTAGGAGATATGATGCCTTTTAAGTTGGGGTAAGACTTAAACAAACCCATGGCTTCGTTGTAGCTCTTATCTCGCAGGTCATCACCATACACAATAGTTACTAATTCTATCTTTTCATACTTTGGATCTTTCAATTCCTCTTTCATATATTCAATCCAGGTATTCTGATTGGTCATAGTGGCTCCAGCTGAAAGAATAGCTATTTCACCTTCATAGCCAATCATCTCCGCTATGGCTTGAACCTGTAACTTACCTATCAATTCTGCATCTGCCTGATTTACATGTACATGCCGACCTCCAGGCGCTACCGCCGAATCAAAGGATACTACTTTTATGTTGTTTCCTTTAGCCTTCTGGAGAACTGGTACTAACGCATCAAAATCATTGGCAGTTATACAAATGGCATCGACCTTTTGAGCTATTAAGTTTTCAATGATTTCAATCTGACCCTCCACTGTTGGAGTAGCCGGTCCCTGGAAAATAAAACTATTACCTAATTCACCACAGGCTTCCTCGCCCCCTCTGCCAGCTGCATCCATGAAAGGATTCCCAACATTTTTTACTACCATACCAACTGTATATCCTTCAGCAAAAGCACTTACTGAAAAGAAAACAACCATGGAAGCCACCAAAAAAAGAATCGTAATAAGCTTTTTCATTTCTAACCTGAACCTCCTTTATTTTGATTGTTAAATTCAGACCGAAAAACTGCACTCCTAAATAACACCAACCAGCAAACTATTGCCAACCGTCAATCTTCAAAATCTTTTTTAATCACCTCCCTTTTTTCGGCAACCTCTATCCGGTTCTTCCAAGAAAATAGCTCTCAAGAAACGGGAGTAAGAATTAACTAATAACCTCACCTACAAAAACTCTGATCAAAAACTAAATCGTAAAAAGTCCTTACCAGTTAATCATTGCTTATCAGAACTTCAATCCCCAGATCCTTTAAAGCCACTAATGTCTCTTCTTTTATGTTTACATCAGTAACTATTTTAGAGATGTAATCTAACCTGCATACTCTGAAAAAAGCCACTTCTTCAAACTTCCTGCTCTCTGCTACCAGTATAACCTCCTGGGCCGATTCAATCATAACTTTTTTCAAATGAGCCTCCAGCTCAAAAGCATCAGCAATATATCCTT
>ERZ795062.2301-NODE-2301-length-12599-cov-6.639589_pt1 | contig 12599 bp, 8 predicted proteins | sample MGYA00375146_ERZ795062 | MGnify/ENA primary metagenome ERZ795062 (study PRJEB30191, sample SAMN05720281) | activated sludge metagenome | isolation source: Anaerobic digester | place: USA | collected 2015-07-16 ... | reverse complement strand
GTAACAACAAATTGAGGAGGCACCATTAGCTAATGGTGCCTATCTTTTAAAATAAGGAGATCCAAATGATAGATATTAAATTCTTAAGAGAGAATCCTGATGTAGTAAAAGAAAACATCAAGAAGAAATTCCAGGATCAAAAACTTCCTCTTGTAGATGAAGTTATCGAACTGGATCAGAAACTTCGTACTGCAAAAGCTGATGGAGATGATCTGAGAGCCAGCAGGAATGCGCTTTCAAAGCAGATCGGAGCTCTCATGAAAGAGGGCAAGAAGGAAGAGGCTGAGGATGTCAAAGCACAGGTCACAGCTAATGCTGAGAAGCTGAAAGCAATTGAAGATGAGGCCAGAGAGCTGGAAGACAAAGTGACATCAATAATGATGCGTATTCCTAATATTATTGATCCGTCAGTTCCGATAGGTGAGGATGATTCTAAAAACGTTGAGATCGAGAAGTTTGGTGATCCTATTGTTCCTGATTTCGAGATTCCTTATCACACAGACATTATGGCTCGTTTTGATGGCGTGGATATGGATGCTGCAGGCAAGGTTGCTGGAAATGGATTCTATTATCTCATGGGAGATGTAGCCAGACTTCATTCTGCTGTTCTAGCTTATGCCAGAGATTTCATGATAGGTAAGGGATTTACTTATGTAATTCCTCCATATATGATCCATAGTAATGTTGTAAATGGAGTTATGAGCTTTGATGAGATGGACGCTATGATGTACAAGATAGAAGGTGAAGATCTTTATCTCATAGGAACATCAGAGCATTCTATGATAGGTAAGTTTATTGATACTCTTAATGATGAGGAGAATCTGCCTTATACATATACCAGCTATTCACCTTGCTTTAGAAAAGAAAAAGGTGCTCATGGTATTGAAGAACGTGGAGTATACCGTATACATCAGTTCGAAAAGCAGGAGATGATCGTTGTGTGCAAGCCCGAGGATGCTTGGGATTGGTACAATAAGATGTGGTCGTATACAGTTGAACTTTTCAGAACGCTTGATGTACCTGTAAGAACACTGGAATGTTGTTCAGGAGATCTGGCAGATCTCAAAGTTAAGTCTTGTGATGTAGAGGCATGGTCACCTCGTCAGAAGAAATACTTTGAGGTTGGATCATGCTCAAATCTGGGAGATGCTCAGGCACGACGTCTCAAGATCAAAGTGAAGGACAAGGATGGCAATAAATATTTTGCCAATACACTTAATAACACATGCGTAGCACCACCTAGAATGCTGATCGCATTTTTGGAAAACAATCTCAATGCTGATGGATCGGTAGATATTCCGGAGGCACTTCGTCCTTATATGGGGGGAACAGAGAAATTGGTTCCTAAAAATTAATGATTAATTTTAAAACTAGATATTGGGCATAATTTGTAGTAGAATAACTATATATTCATAAATCAATCGACTATAATATAGTTATTGATTTTGCTGTATTTTAGTACATTATAAAGAATCCACAAGGCTTATGCTTTTGTGGATTTTTTGCTAGATGGCCTTTTAGAGTGTACGAGCATATTGCATAATGCAATTACATATATGGCGTGTCAAATGTAAGTTAAAAAGGGATGGGCTTAGTTGCCCGAAGGTTAAATTAGATATTAAAAAGGGAGTGTTTTTATGGGTGATGACAAGAAAATAGTAACAAGTAATCTAAAAGGAAAAAAACAAAACGAAACAAGAAAAAAAGCTAGTGCAGACAAGATTCCATTCAAGAATTCTATTGCATTTAAGATACTGATGCTTATTGCTGCAGATATGCTTTTTATAACAGCGGTTTTAGTGGGAGTATCTACTAATGTCAGTAAAAAAGAAGTATTGAAACAGACTCAAAACTATATGCTTTCTGAATCAAGAAGTTATGGTAAAAACATTGAGAGCGAAAGCTCAGTAGGTCTTTTAAAATTAAGCAATCCAAAGGATATAGGATATACCTTGAAAGATGTTCATATAGACGGTGCACCATCCAGTTATGCATATTTGGTTGATAATACAGGAAAAATGCTATATCATCCTACTGCTTCAAAAATCGGATCGCAGGTAGAAAATTCTGTTGTCAGTGGACTAGTAAAAGAGCTAAAAAGTGGAAAAGTACCGGAATCAAAGTGTGTTGACTATAATTTTAATGGTGTGAAAAAATATGCATCCTACTATATTCAAAAGGATGGGGAGTTTATCATGGTAATTTCGGCTGATGAGTCAGAAATCATGGCACCAATTAATAATATGGTTATGATGAGTATAGCCATTGCAATAGTTCTATTTATCATAGCAATAATAATCATGTATGTAGTTATGAAAAGCATGCTTTTGATTCCCCTTAATACTTTATCGGGAATTGCCAATAAGGTTGCAGATCTTGATTTTACAGAAAATCATGGTCAGGAGATTCTTGACAAGAGAAAAGATGAAGTGGGTATGGTGAGCCGGGCAATCAGTAATCTTCATAATGAGATAACCAGTATCATATATATCATCAAGGATCAAGGAACTCAGTTGGCTAATAGCAATATAGAGTTTAAACAGCAGTTTGATGATATTGTGGAGAATGTAACCAATGTAAATGTTGCGGTGGAAGAAATCGCAACAGGATCTACATCTCAGGCTAATGAAACATCCTCCGCAGGTGATTCAATAGGAAATATGGGCGCTGCAATCGAATCCAATGGTTCATCTTTTAATACACTAGAAGAATCTATTAAGAAAATGAATGACCTGGCAAAAGAGTCAGAGCGTATGCTGACTGACCTCTATGAAATTAATAACAAGACTTATCATACAGTTGAGGATGTAACCGCTCAGACTGATGTAACCAATCAGTCAGCTGAGAAGATCAAGGATGCCGTTGTGGTTATCCAGGACATAGCATCTCAAACCAATCTTCTATCGCTTAATGCTTCTATAGAGGCTGCAAGGGCAGGAGAAAGCGGAAGAGGATTTGCAGTTGTTGCAGAACAGATTAGAAAATTGGCAGAGGACTCTGCTAACAGTGCGGCAGAAATCGAGAATGTTGTTAAGGAACTCATTGATAATTCAGGGGATTCTGTTGAAAAGATGAAATCTCTAAGTGAGGATGCGAAGACGCAGGAAGAAAAATTAACCAGTACAAGAGAGTCATTTGACGGGCTTCATGGTGAGATCACATCTGTATCTAATGCATCAACAGATATTTTTGCGCAGACCAATAAGATAGGCGAACTTAAGAACGGCGTAAGTGGAGTTATCGAGCAGTTGGCTGCTATTGCAGAAGAAAATGCAGCATCTACGGAGGAGACTTCAGCAAGCATGAACGTCCTTACAGAAAGCATAGAGAGATGTAAGACAGAAACCAAGATACTGAATGACCTGTCTCAGAAGCTTAATGAACAGACCAGCAAGTTCAAGTTTGACTGATAAAAAGTATTGATAATAGAGCGCTAGCCAGTAATTCAGCATATGTTGCTGAGGAAAACAGGCTAGCGCTTTTTATATGTGCAAATAAAATTATCTGATATACTGATAACGTTATTAGCAAATTAAAATTAGAAATACACTGATAATGTGATTAGCAAACAATTATTATAATTTAAATAATGTATTGTAATAATTTTTGAATAAAATATATTGAAAAGCAAAAAGGACAGGCAGAGAAACATGAAGAGAAAAGATATATGGATAGGCAAGGCGATATGAAGATAAAAAAAGCAGTTCTTATTACGATAGCAGTACTTGCAATACTTACAGTTTTCTTGGTAGCTTTAGCCGTGAGACAGCATAAAGGTGAAGAAAGACAAAGGCTAGAAAAGTACCAAAAGGAAGTATCTGTTGAAAAGGCAGAAAAAAATACGAATGCAAAAGGGGAAAAAACTTCGGAAGAAACAAAGAAATCAGAAGCAAAAAAATCCTTAGAAGATAAAAAAACCACTGAAGATAAAAAAGTGACAGAAGAAAACACTGCTAATAACAATGGACAGGCAGTGGCGATTCCTTCTGGAAATGGTGTAACCGGCGGGCATATTGTTTGTATAGATCCAGGACATCAGGCCAAAGGGGATAGCAAAATGGAGCCTAATGGCCCAGGCTCATCAACTATGAAGGCTAGGGTGACCGGCGGAACCAGGGGAACGACAACGGGCATATATGAATATCAGCTTAACCTTATTGTGGCAGATGAACTAAGAGATGAACTCACACGACGAGGATATACGGTTTATATGACGAGAGAGTCTCACAATGTAAATATTTCTAACAAAGAAAGAGCAGAATATGCAACAAGTGTAGAAGCTGAAATAACAGTAAGGATCCATGCAAACGGGGCGGATAGCAGCAAAGTCAATGGGGCTATGACATTGGTACCCTCAAAAAATAATCGGTATGTATCACGTCTTGCATCTGCATCATATAACCTTGGCAAGTCTATACTTGATTCTTATTGTGTCTCGGCAGGTTTTAAAAATCTTGGAGTTCAGAACAATGATATTATGACAGGAATCAATTTTTGCACATCTCCGGTAGCAATTTTAGAAATGGGATTTATGTCCAATTCATCTGATGATATCAATATGAATAATGAACAGTGTCAATCAAAAATGGTTAATGGAATTGCTAATGGTATTGATGCATATTTTGGAAAATAAATAAAAAAACTGTCCTACAAATACTAGGACAGTTTTTTATTATTATCAAAGCTTGATATTTTATGCCTGAGGTCTGATAGAAGATCTCTTTCTCAAACGAGAATCAAGAATTCTCTTTCTGACACGAAGATGCTCAGGAGTGACCTCGAGAAGCTCATCTACATCGATAAAGTCCATTGCCTGCTCAAGAGACAAAACCTTAGGTGGTACAAGAGTCATAGCCTCATCACTTGAGGATGTTCTGGTATTGGTAAGATGCTTTTTCTTGCAGACATTGAGCTCAATGTCTTCTGAACGGCTGCATTCTCCGATAACCATACCACTATATACTTTTTCACCGGCACCGATGAAAAGAACACCACGATCCTGAGCAGCGTAGAGACCGTATGCAACAGATTCACCCTGCTCAAATGCAATAAGTGAACCCTGACGACGGAATAATATATCGCCCTTAAATGGCTCGTAGTCATCAAATATAGTATTGATGATTCCTGAACCCTTGGTGCTGGTCATGAAATCGCCTCTATATCCGATAAGTCCACGTGAAGGAATCTTAAATTCCAATCTTGTGAAGCCTCCGGTAATAGGAGTCATATTTCTGAGCTCGCCCTTTCTCTGAGCAAGAGCCTGAATAACAGTACCGGAAAACTCATCAGGAACGTCGATATATGCTATTTCCATAGGTTCTAACTTCTTACCGTTCTCGTCTTGCTTGTAGATAACCTCAGCCTTAGAAACGGCAAATTCGAAGCCCTCACGACGCATATTTTCAATAAGAACAGAAAGATGAAGCTCTCCACGGCCTGATACCTTAAATGTATCTGCAGCATCAGTATCCTCTACACGAAGAGAAACATCAGTATTTAATTCCTTATATAATCTGTCTCTGATATGACGTGATGTTACAAATTTTCCTTCCAATCCTGCAAAAGGACTGTCATTGACCATGAAATTCATGGAAATAGTAGGTTCTGAGATTTTCTGGAACGGGATAGAAACAGGGTTCTCAGCGTCACATATAGTATCACCGATCTTCAGATCTTCAATTCCGGAGATTGCAACAATTGATCCAATATTTGCTTCATCTACAGGAACACGATTTAGACCATTAAACTCAAAAAGTTTAGTGATTCTAACCTTCTTAATACGGCTAGGATCATGATGATTGACAACAACTGCGTCTTCGTTAACCTTGAGCTTACCATTATCGATCTTACCTACACCGATACGACCAACATATTCGTTGTAATCTATAGTTGATATAAGAACCTGAGTGCTGGCATCAGGATCACCCTTAGGAGCAGGAATGTAGTCAAGGATGGTATCGAAAAGAGGCTTCATGCCAGTCTTCTCATCGTTAAGGTCCTTAATCGCATATCCTTCTCTTGCAGAAGCAAATACAAATGGACAGTCGAGCTGCTCATCTGAAGCATCGAGATCCATGAATAGTTCAAGAACTTCATCAACAACTGCGTCCGGACGTGCATCTGATCTGTCAAGCTTGTTGACACATACAATTACAGGAAGATCAAGGTCAAGGGCCTTCATCAGTACGAACTTTGTCTGGGGCATAACACCCTCAAAAGCATCAACTACCAGAACAACACCATTGACCATCTTAAGTACACGCTCAACCTCGCCACCGAAATCAGCATGGCCCGGGGTGTCGATAATATTAATTTTTACACCATTATAACTAACGGCTGTATTTTTTGAGAGAATAGTAATACCTCTCTCTTTTTCAATATCGTTGGAGTCCATTACTCGTTCTTCAACGACCTGATTGTCACGAAATGTACCGCTCTGCTTGAGCAGTTCATCGACCAACGTAGTCTTGCCGTGATCGACATGAGCAATAATAGCAACATTTCTGACATCATCTCTTGTTTGGAGCATTAATTTTCCTTCTTTCGTTCTTAAAAAAGATTCGGTATACCAAAAGTCATTTCACTACATGCGCATGCACTCACATATATAAAACACACACAAAATAAGAAAAATCACTTTTGGTACCGAATATATGAAACAAACCAATTTATTTTATCACAGATTTTTCGGATTTCAAGTTTATATTATAGGAAAGAAAATTTTAAGACCGAAAATCATTATAAATAGGTATAGATTTTGTCAGGATTGATAGGGCAGAAGCAAGTAAAACGGGCGTTATGGGGCCTGAAAAAGAATATTGAGAGAAAAAGTAATATATTTGCAATATTTTTGTAACTATGATATATTACCGAATACCTTTTAGACTATTATTTGATAACTGATATAAGAGTAGAGTTTAAAAAAGTTTTGAAAAAGGGAAATCGTCGGAGGATTGATTTTGAGTGAAGGAAAAATTTTAGCTATTTATGGTAATGGACAAGGGAAAAGCGCTGCCGCAATAGGCAAAGCAATAGCCACTGCCGAAATGGGAGAAAATGTTGTCGTTATCCAATTTCTTAAGGGACTGTATTCTGAGGAATATTTAAACCGACTTGAGCCGGAGATCAGATTTTTTAGATTTGAAAGAAGTCAAAAAGCGTTTTCAGATCTTACTGTACATGAGCAAAAAGAGGAAGAGGTCAATATTAGAAATGGCTTGTTCTTTGCCAGGAAGGTTCTTACTACAGATGAATGTAAGATGCTTATTCTTGATGAAGTGTTGGGGATAGTAGCTGAAGGATTGATCACAGAGGAAGAGTTGATAGGCTTGTTCCAGGCAAAAAATAGCGAACAGGATATAATACTTACCGGAACCAATCTCACGGAATCTGTCAAAAATGCCTGTGATGTTGTAATGAATATATCAAAGGAAAAGTAGGTCTGTTTTCTTTAGATTTTTATAGTAAGAAATTCACTGAACATAGATACGTATAGTAAAATATTTTTTAAACATAGATACATATAGTAAAACATTTTTTGAACATAGATATATATAGCAAAATACCCTTTGAACTTAAATAAAGATTCAAAGGGTATTTTTTTATTTAATTCCGTTTAAATTATATTTGAATTATATTTTAATCCTATAAAACCAAGATAAGATCATTAAATTCAAGTAGTATTATTAGAAACTAGCCTACATCTTCAAACTGTGAATTGTAGAGTCCTGCATAGAATCCACCCTTGGCCAGAAGCTCGTCATGGTTACCATGCTCAACTATATCTCCGTTGTTCATGACCAAAATAAGATCTGCATTTCTAATAGTAGATAAACGATGGGCGATTATAAAACTGGTACGACCACGCATGAGATTATCCATAGCTTTTTGTATTCGGATCTCTGTTCTGGTATCAACAGAAGAAGTGGCCTCATCTAAGATCATGACCTTGTTGTCTGCAAGTATAGCTCTGGCAATGGTAAGGAGCTGTTTCTGACCTTGCGATACATTGCTGGCATCTTCATTCAGTTCCATATTATAACCGCCGGGAAGCGTCTGTATGAAGTGATCAGCATGGGCAGCTTTGGCAGCTTGTATTACCTCTTCATCTGTAGCATCCAGTCTTCCATACCTGATATTTTCCATGATCGTGCCCTGGAATAGCCATGTATCCTGAAGAACCATACCAAATGCTTCTCGAAGAGAGTGTCGGTTATAATCTTTGATATCTATTCCGTCTAATTTTATCGCACCAGACTGAACATCATAGAAACGCATTAGAAGCTTGACCATAGTGGTTTTGCCTGCACCGGTAGGACCAACAATGGCGATCTTCTGACCTGGCTTAACGTCTGCACTGAAATCATGGATGATGATATGCTCAGGGTCGTAACCGAAATGTACATGATCAAAAGACACAGCACCTTCGAAGCGGTCAACAGAAATTGCATTTTCAGTAGCCTGTTCTTCTTCATCCTCTTCGAGAAAAGCAAATACTCGCTCTGCAGCAGCAGCCATTGATTGCACCTGATTTATGACCTGGGCGATCTGCTGAAGTGGCTGGGTAAAATTACGTACGTACTGGATAAAGGCCTGAATATCACCAATTGTGATCACACCTTGTATTGCCAGAAGTCCACCGGACAGTGCCACGCCGGCATATCCCAGGTTGCCTACAAACATCATAACAGGCTGCATCATGCCGGAGAGAAATTGAGATTTCCAGGCAGAATCATATAGAACATCATTGGTTTTTCTAAAGGAGCCAATGGTCTCTTCTTCCTTATGAAACAGTTTTATGATCTGATGACCACCATAGGTCTCTTCTACCTGTCCATTGATATGTCCGAGATAATCCTGCTGCGTGCGGAAATACTTCTGGGAACGCTTCATGACAAATGTCAGAAGACCTGCAGAAATAGGAAGCAGAACAAGAGCGATCAGAGTCATTAGCGGTGAGATCGTAAGCATCATTATCAGAACGCCCACAAGGGTTGTAATTGAAGTGATGATCTGAGTTACACTCTGATTTAGTCCCATTCCGAAAGTATCAACATCATTGGTGATCTTGGAAAGTACTTCACCATAAGTTCTACTTTCAAAATACTGCATAGGCATGCGATTGATTTTCTTGGATATGTCACGTCGAAGCCCATAGCATATCTTCTGAGAGATTCCCGTCATTATCCATCCCTGGATAAAATTGAAAAAAGCACTTCCAAAGTAGAGGATCATTACAAAGATAAGTATCTTACCGATCGCAGTAAAATCAATTCCACCTGTTCCGGATATTTTCTTCATAAGTCCCTTGGAAAGGTCAGTAGTGGCATGTCCTAGAATCTTTGGGCCAATAACATTAAAAATTGTTGAACATATAGCAAATATGCCTACCAGTAAAATAGCTATCTTGTAACTGCCTAGATGGGCAAGTATTTTTTTGAGAGATCCCATTAGATCTTTTGGTTTTTCAACTGCACCCATAGGTCCATGCCCCATAGGTCCTCTAGCCATAGGTTTACGTGGAGCAGAGGAATTCATTTCTTTTTCTGTACTCATGCCATGTATCCTCCTTTTCTTTCTTTTTCAAGTTCCGCCGCTGATAATTGTGATGTGGCAATCTGCTGATATACCTCGCAGGTTTCCATAAGTTGGTCGTGTGTACCTTTTCCGACCAGATTACCATCATCAATGACCAGTATCTGATCGGCATGGAGAATGGTACTTATTCTCTGAGCCACGATGATAAGGGTTTTATCTGTAACTTTTTCTGAAAGAGCATGGCGAAGTTTGGCATCGGTCTTTAGATCGAGAGCTGAAAAGCTATCATCAAATATATAAATATCGGGATTCTTGGCAATGGCTCTGGCGATAGAGAGACGCTGTTTCTGACCGCCGGAAACATTGGTTCCTCCTTGGGAGATGCTTCTGTCTATTCCACCGGACTCTTCATCTATAAATTCACTGGCCTGAGCTATTTCTATGGCTTCTTGAAGCTCTTCATCAGTGGCAGATTCATTACCGAAACGAAGATTGGTTGCAATAGTCCCTGAAAAAAGATTACCCTTTTGAGGTACGAATCCGATCCTGTTTCGCAGATCACCCAGAGTGATATTCCTGATATCATGTCCATCTATTGTTATATTTCCGCTTGTTACATCGTATAATCTTGGAATCAGACCAACAAGAGTTGACTTGCCACATCCCGTGGAACCGATTATGGCAGTTGTCTTACCTGGAAGCGCCTCAAAGTCAATGTCGCAAAGGGCATCTGTTTCGCCGCCTGGATAACGGAAATTAACGTGATTAAATGCTATGACTCCGGATTTCTCATTTGGAGAAAATGCCTCTGGAGAATCGGGATCAGAAATAGTTGATTTCATGGTGATGACTTCATCGATACGCTCAGATGCTACAGCTGCTCTAGGGAGCATGATCGATAACATTGTAAGCATTAGAAATGACATGACGATCATCATTGCATAAGTTATAAAAGCAGTCATGGCACCGACCTGCATGACACCTGAGTTGATCCGGTGACCGGCTACCCATACGATAAGTATGGACAGCCCATTCATGATAAGCATCATGACGGGCATCATAAATGTCATTACACGGTTTGTGAAAAGAGTGGTTTTGGTAAGAGCAACATTGGCTTCATCGAAACGTTCTTCCTCTCGATCCTCACGCCCAAATGCTCGTATTACTGAAATGCCGGTAAGTATCTCACGGGATACCAGATTGACACGGTCCACCAATTTTTGCATAAGCTTGAATTTGGGCATGGCAACAGCCATGAGGAAGCCTACAACACCGAGAATGACTACAATTGCCAGAGCTATTACCCATTCCATTCCGGCACCGGTATATGCTACCTGTATCAATCCGCCAATGCCTAGGATAGGAGCGTAGGCGATCATTCGTAGAAGCAGAGTGACAACCATCTGAACCTGCTGGACATCGTTTGTGGATCTGGTAATAAGCGATGCAGCAGAGAAACGATCCATTTCTGCACTGGAAAAGCTGATGACATTGGTAAATACTTTATCACGGAGACTTCTTCCGACTCCTGCACCTACACGTGATGCAAAGAATGCAACTAAAACAGCCATAGCGGCCTGTAGAAGTGCTAAAAGCACCATTTGAAGTCCTTTATGTATTAGATATGCTGTCTGAATGGCATCCATATCCATTCCTGCTTTTGAATCTACTGCTACTGCAAAGGCAACGCCCATAGATGAAGCAAGAGACTCACCCATAGTATCAAGGGTCTTTTCAACCTGTTTTCTAGAATTGGAAATGGTATCCGCTGGAAGCTGACCGGCCTTGGCCATCTGGAGAAACAAAGGTCGTATATCAGTATATCCATCTTTAGATTTTAGTGAAGAAAATGCCTTCGCCATAGCTACACTTCCTGGGTTATTTCCAGGTGCGGCATTAGAACCGGGAGCTGATGTATTGGCAACTGCACCATTAGAACCGGGAGCTGATGTACTGACACCTGCACCAAAAGAAGCTTCTATTTTTTTTAGCTGTGACTTACTGATGTGTGACATCTCATAATTCAGCAAAAGAGGGACTCTAAGTTTTTTATCAAGGGTGCTCCATTTTTTGATAGCAGAATCTTTTAGTTTATAGATATTGCCATCGACATTATACGAATCTTCCCATAATTTCTTCTCGGAATCTTTCATAAAAATTTCTGCAGTATTGTATTCCTCAGCAGTGATTGACTGCGGAACAGTGTGGGATATTCCGTTATTTTGGATTCCAACATCGATAATGTCGGAAGTATACGCTGGAAGAGAGAGATCACAGAATGCTTGTATGAAAAGCAAAGCGATTATCAGGATTATTGACTTCCAGTATGGAGCCAGATTTTTAAGTATCTTTCCCATAAAAATTCCTTTCTTAAAAAAACGATTATTTCATCTCCAGATTTCTTTCGGATTCCATCTGATCTATTGACTCACTCATGGCCTGATATAGCCTATCCAAAGCCTTTAGAATATTAGTGATTTCATTGGTAGGAAGTCGTTCTGAGATAAGATCAAATAATCGCTGAGTGCTGGATAAGATCTCGGTTATTTTTTCTTCCCCGGAATCGGTTATTGAGACAAGGGTATATCTCCTGTCATTTGGATCAGGGACACGAAGAATGTAGCCCTGCTTTTCTAACTGTTTAAGAGATCTGGATACGGCGGCCTTCATCATATGAGTATTTTGGGATATCATAGATGCCGAAATACCATTTTCTGATTCGTGCTTTTTTACATATGAATAGATCTGAAAAAGAATACGAATATCGGAACGTGCCAGCCCACATGATGCCATTTCTGGTGGCTTCATTGTATGAAATTGTCGAAATGCATGTAGTAAACGTTCCTCATCAGGATTGACTTTTAGCTCTTGTTCCAAAAATCCCTTTTCAGAACTGTCAGAAGAATTATATCTATCAGAAGCCTTATTATTAGGATCAGGAGCATTCTTGTCAGAATAAATATCTTGCATATATAGCCTCACAGAATAATAAACGAAGTTAATAGTTAACAGCGTTAAATGATAATAACATTATCGCATTATGTCAACAAGCAATTTATAAA
>ERZ795062.2299-NODE-2299-length-12600-cov-6.164209_pt1 | contig 12600 bp, 10 predicted proteins | sample MGYA00375146_ERZ795062 | MGnify/ENA primary metagenome ERZ795062 (study PRJEB30191, sample SAMN05720281) | activated sludge metagenome | isolation source: Anaerobic digester | place: USA | collected 2015-07-16 ... | reverse complement strand
AACCTTTTTGAAACCTATCTCTTTGAACTCTAGGATGACAAACTGTTGCTGTACCATCTCCATTATCTGTAACGCTTATCACCTCATTTCCAGGAACAATTTGCGTTTCAAAAGGCAGATATAATTCTGCTCTATCTGTTTCTGCCAATGACCATATTCCATAACCATTAACAGTATCTGTTGCTAGCGACCATCTAATTCTATTACCTTGACCAGAAGTAAAAAAATATCCCATAGCTAAATCTTGTCCTTCATGAACATGCATCATGTTGTTCAATCTAGGTGGATAATTCTTAAAATATCTATCAATATGATAATCTGGAAGTATATTATAATCCATATCACCACCTATGTAAAAACCATTTTCATTATAATTGTCTGGAGACAAATCCCAAACTCTTGTGGCTGGAGTGTCAAATACTCTATCTCCAGCAGTTGTTGCATTATAACCAATAACATTGAATGTTCTTGTTACTTTTTCACTTTCTATAACATCTCCATAATTTTTAAAATCATGGTAAAGATTGAAACAATGACCTATTTCATGTGTTGGTATTCTAACAGAAGTCGCACCTTGATAACTCAAAAAAGCCAGTGTGCTATATCCAAACCCTACACTGGCGAACTAACCAATGAATTAGTGATTTCATCATAAACCAGAACATTTCCGTCTAAAATAGTTATATGAAACATGTGATTTGACAAATAATTTCCAAAACTTGAGGTTAAATTAGTAGCTTGCAAATCACCCACTAAACTAGTATTATCTATATAATCAAATCCTTTGTATTTGAAGTAAATTCCGAACTGTTTGTAATTCAAGTTCAAATCTCTGATTATATTCATTACCTCATTTTCCCCTACTTCGCCAGTCTGTCTTATTCCTTGGTCATTTCTTACTATGTGAAAAATAACCTTGTAGACATAAGTTTTTTCAGGATAAATATCCGGGTAAGAAACCTGATCAGGAGTTGCCATGACAGAACTCTGTGAATTTCCATTAATTGGAACATCAAGATTTAAGGATTGTCTACTAGCTTCATAAACAGGATTAATTAATTCTTTGCAAATAGCAGATTGAGCAAAACCTTCAAAATTGAAAAGAATAATAAAAACAAAAAACAATTTCTTCAAATTCTCCATAGAGCTGATTTTTAATGGTTAATATTTCAAATTTAAGGTTTTTTATTTAAAATGTTAATAAAAAATTAATATCAAAAACATTCATAAAAAAACCATCGAACTCAAAAGTATGAAACTTTTATTTTCGATGGTTTATTTTTTAATTCAAATTAATAGATATTAATTTTCGATGCTATCTTTTAAAGTTTGAATATATTGTGCTTTTTGTATTACTGCTCTTCTTGTAACTGAAGGTTTAGTAAATTGCTGACGTGCTCTTAACTGACGAACAGTTCCTGTTTTATCAAATTTTCTCTTGTAGCGCTTTAATGCTCTATCAATGTTTTCTCCGTCTTTAATTGGTATAATCAACATAACTTGGACACCTCCTTTCATTTAGTGGGTGCAAAAGTAGTATTTATTTTTAAAGAAAAAAGAAAAAAATTAAATAAATAAATTCAATGAACCTAAAACATCTTGCTTATCAGTTCTTACATCTATTTTACTGCTGGTTGATAGTTTTGATTATCAATTATCATTTTGGACAAAATCTCTCTAAGTATTTCGGATGTTCCACCACCTATAGGACCAAGTCTGCTGTCTCTTAATAATCTTGCCATTGGGTATTCTTCCATGTAGCCATATCCACCAAGCATTTGAAGGCAACTGTATATAGTTTCATCTGCTACTTGAGTAGATTTTAGTTTTGCCATCGTAGCTTCTTTAACTACATATTCTTTATTATTAAGTCGGGCAACTGCAGCATAATTAAATATTTTGCAATGTTCAACATCTGTTGCGTGATTGACCATTGTGTGGCGAAGTGCTTGAAATTTATTAATTGATTTGCCAAAAGCTTCGCGTTCTGACATGTATTTTAATGTATAGTCAATTGCGTATTCTGCTCTTGCATGAGCATTGATTGCCATTACTAATCTTTCTAGAGCAAAATGTTGCATGATATAGGCAAATCCTTTTCCTTCTTCACCCATTAGGTTTTCTACAGGAATTTCAACATTATCAAATGAAATTTCAGCGGTATCAGAAGCTCGCCAACCAAGTTTATCCAGTTTTGTTGCAGAAATTCCAGGCAAATTGGTATCCATTAAAAAAATACTAATTCCTTTATTTCCAAGTTCGGGATTAGTTTTTGCAGCAACAACATAATAATCGGCATAAACTCCATTTGTAATAAAAGTTTTGGAACCATTTATTACATATTTATCACCTTTTTTTGTGGCAGTAGTTCTCATTCCGGCCACATCACTTCCACCAAAAGGTTCTGTTATGCACAATGCGCCAATTTTATCGCCTGAAATACTTTTTGCTAAATATTCATTTTTTATACGTTCATCACCTTCTGCGTTTAGATGTGTCATTGCCAAATAGGAATGTGCCCACATAGCAGCAGCAAAACCAGATGAATTGATTTTTTGTAGTTCTTCAAGAAAAATAACTGTGTAGAACAAATCCAAATTCAAACCTCCATAGGCTTCGGGATAATTGATTCCGAAGAAACCCATTTCGCCAAATTTTTTCCAAATAAATCTTTCAATTGTTCCAGTTTTCTCCCATTTCTCAATATGAGGAACAACTTCTTTTTGCAAAAAGTCTTGTAGGCTTGCTCTAAACAATTCGTGTTCTTCTGTAAAGTATGATGAATTCATATAAATATAGCTTTTTTTTATTCTAAATTTTTAGAATTCCAAATATAAGGCAATTATATTTATATTTTCAACAGGAAAACCTTTAATTTTTGATAAATCTTCAATTTTAATATCTCCATTCATGCTTCTGTAGGTAACAATTTCTTTTGCAAGATTGTATCTGAAATAGGGAAACTGAGATAATTCCTTCACAGAAAGGTCGTTAATTCTAATCTTTTTGGCAATAGGTTTTGATTTTATGACAAATGATTGATTGAGTTTTTCTACTACTTCTGGTGATAAACCCCAAATTAATTTCATTTGATCCATTGAAACAAATGCGCCTAGTTTTTCTCTCTGTTCAAGAATTCTTTTGGATAATCCTTCACCTATCCCATAAACTTTCATTAAATCTTCTTGAGTAGCGATGTTTATATCTATCAAACTCTTGTTGCTTTCTTTTTTTGAATAATCTTTTTTATTAGCAAAATAGGAGTTATTGGTTTTATTATTTACCCAATCTGGGAATTTAAAGAATGGAGAAATTTTGTTTAACAAACTATCAGAAACTTTGGTAACTTGTTGAAATTCTTCGGCAGAATTGACGAATTTGTTTTGTTTTCTATAGGCAAGTAATCTGTCTATTTCAGCTGTTGACATTCCGAGTTTGTAGCCTTTGAAATCGGTAATAAAATTTGGATTAAAAGGATAAATGGTCGCTTTTTGTTTGGACGAAGTCATCTTCAAACTATCAATTTCTTCTTGATATTTGAGCCAATTATTTTTCTCGTTTATATTTTGACTTTCGAGCGAAACTTTTCCAAAGAAATAAAATGATTGCAGAACTATCATTAAAAAAACCAATAGCAATAAACCTATTCTTTGAGATTTTGAATAGTCAATCCATTGTTGTTTTATGGAGTTATTCTTTTTCAAATGAATTACAAATCAAAAACTGAAGTTCTTTTACCTCTGATTAAATCTTTAAGTTTTATCCAAAAAGCCAACGTCAAATATACTCCAAAACCCAATCCTGCGGTAACAAACGAAATGTAAATAAAAAATAAACGAACATTTGATGCTCGCATGCCAAGTTTATCTGCTAATCGAGAGGAAACATGGAAACCATGTTTTTCAAAAAAATATTTCAGATTTAAAACAAATGACATTTTTTATAGCTTTATACGAAAATAGATTATTTTTTTAATAATTCCAAACCAATAGCGCATGACAAACATTTATTGTAATTACAATATTCTGTTTTGAGATGAATTAGACTTTGTGATGTAAACGAATCAAATGATTTTACTCCAAAACTTTCAAATTTATCAATAATGCTGTTTTGCTCAGGCTTTAAATTTTTCAATAGATTAATGACCAGTTCATCATTATCCTTTCCATTGTATTTTGCAAATGCAAACTGGAGTGGAACTATAGTGTTAATGATGATTAAATCAACAAATGACTTGGTGATTTTTCTTTTCTTAGGTTTGTTTTCCTTTTCGAAATGGTAGTGATTTTGCCAATATTGAGAAACTTCAATACTAAATAAATCATATATTTCTTCAATAGTATTGCAATTCATTATTTTGGAAAAAAGATTTTGTTGATGGTTATAAAGCATAGCTAGTTGCGCTAGCCTTATTGTTGGGAAATTCTCTGGACGATGTTTAAAGAAAACAAGTGGTTGAAAAGTTGGTACAGATAACTGATATTTTTGAACTAAATAGTGAAATCTGGCTAATAAATTTTGAGGGTATTTATCTTCAAATTCGTTAATCAGCAAATCAGAATATCCAAAAAACAAGGCTTCAAGGTTTTCCATATCAAATCCTTCTTTTCTGATTATTGAAAACGGAATGCTTTGAGCTATTTTCAAAAAAGTTTCTCCATTGGTATTTAATCCAAAATTCTTTGCTAGCATACAAAATAGAACAGCTTCCCAATCATGATTGGTATCTTGTAACAGCTTTTCGATGACAGCAGATTTCTTTTCAAGCCTTTCAAAAAAAACTCTCTCAAGCCAATTATTTAAAACAAACTCATCTATTGTGCTTAATTGATTTTCACAAAAAATCCATTTCTTTTCGGTGATAAGATGTTGGTAGTTGTTGAGCAATTCTTTTGAAACAAACTCTTTTAAACACAAAACAGGTATTTCAGAATTAGATTTACCAAAAACTGGCACATCGTTTTCCCAAACAACATGAAGAATTACATTGTCATAATTTTTATCATTTTCATGATTGTGCAAATACCAGTCGGATGATTTCACGTGTATTTCAACATTACCAGCCCATTTTTGATTTCCAATGATAATTTGAGCATTAAAAAAATCTGGCCCAGAGCTTTTCAAATATTGACCCACATTAATGATAGTTAAGGATTCTCCAGTAGAAGTTTTTAGGTTTGAAAAATCAAACTTCTTATATTGCCATACATAATGGAGAAAATCTTCTTTCACAATCAACTATTTTAAACCTAAAGTAAGAAATTTACTTTGACAAAGACAAATATCATGAGAAAAATTATCCAATTAATAATTTTACTAATCTCAATTTCAGGCTATTCTCAAAATTATAAAATAACTTATTTGAAAAGTTCCAATGGTAATTTGATTGAAAATCAAGATGCTATTTTAGTTTTCTGCAATGAAACAAAAACCTTAATCAGCACTGAAAAAATCATCACTAAAAAAGCTGAATTTCCTTTTGAGCAAACTCTTGTTTCAAGAGATAATGGATTTTATAGTCAAATCACCAACCTTAATGAAAAAGAGATTATTAGTACTAAAGACAGTATTTCATTAAAAAAACAAACGTTTGAATTATTGAATGAAACAAAAAAAATATTGGGTTACAATTGCAAAAAAGCTAAGACTATTATCAATTCAAATACGATTGAATTTTGGCACACCGAAGAATTGAAAGTAAAAGGTGCGCCAACAATACTTGGACAAAATCTAGGTTTAGTTTTAGAAATGGTTCGCAATGGGAATTTTGTTATTGCCGCAGACAAAATTGAAAAAATTAAATCTTTCCCCGAATTTCCGCAAACAAATAAGAATGTTGACATGCTAACCTATAAAGACTTGGTTTGGAAAAGCAGATTTACAACCATCACTGTTTTTAAGGATCAGATTATTAATTTTTCAAGCGAATCAAAATCGAATGATACGGTTTTACGGTTTGCGAATGGAACAATAGCTGTTAGAAAAATTAAATTTCCTAAAATTAAGCATGGAAGTCAAATATTTGCAGATGTTACAGAACAATCCAATGGAGATGCTTATGATAGAACTGGTTCGTTCTTTATTATCCCTACAGATAAAGAACTTTCTTTTTTAAACGGATTGCAAAATGGTGTGAAAACGTTACCAATTTATTCTAATGGAAACGGAAAAGAATATCAAGGTGTTGTTTCAACAAACAATTACCAACCATTAATAGAAATGATGCGCTTCTTTACTCCTTTTGGAATTAAACAATACAACTATTTGGAGTTAAAAGATAAAATCTGGCTTGATAAAGTATGTTATCGCCAAGATATTTCAGATTTTGCAAATTTACTTAGTGAAAAAGAAGTGTGGATTGGAATAAACATTGGAAACTATGATAAAGGCGGACACAAGGTTTCAGCAAATATTACCATTCATCCTGAAGATGCTGATTCAAAGCCTAGAGAGATCATTCCATTGTTTTGTACAAATAATGTCATGGAAATGGCTGGGCAAGAATATGGAACAATGTTCAATAATGAAAAAGGTTTAGAAATAAATTTTAGTTTAGACAAGTCTATGAGTAATTGCAAACTTCGCTACATAGCAACTGGTCATGGCGGTTGGGAAAACGGCGATGAGTTTGTTCCGAAGAAGAATTCGATTTATTTAGATGGAAAAGAAGTTTTTAGTTTTATTCCTTGGCGTCAAGATTGTGGTTCATATAGACTTTATAATCCAGCTTCGGGAAATTTTCCAAATGGATTATCCTCTTCAGATTATAGTCGTTCAAATTGGTGTCCTGGCATGGTTACCAATCCTATATACATAGATTTAGGAAATCTAGATGCTGGCAATCATACTATGCAAATAAAAATTCCTCAAGGCTTACCCGAAGGAACGAGTTTTAGTTCGTGGAATATTTCTGGTGTTTTGATAGGAGAATAAAAAAAGCCGACAAAGTCGGCTTTATATTTATTTGATAGAACTAATGATGTCGTGTTTTGTAATGATATGAAATTTATTATTCCCCAAATCTACCAGCACAGCTTGATTTTCTTTATTAATCAACTTCGAAATTTCTTCGATAGGCGCATTTGCTTTTACTATTGGGTAAGGTTTACCCATAATATCTTTTATTGGCTTTTCTGCAATATTTTTATCTTCAATATAACTTCGGAATAAATCTGTTTCGTCTATGCTTCCAACAAAACCTGTAGTATCAATAACTGGAATTTGTGAAATATTGTATTTTTTTAAACGTTCAATAGCATGCGAAACCAATTCTTCTGTTCTAACGATTACTAATGGTTTATCTTTATGATCTTTGATTACGTCTTCGGCTTTTGTGATTTCCTCGTCAAGAAAACCTCTTTCACGCATCCAGTCATCATTAAACATTTTGCCTACATAACGGCTTCCACTGTCATGGAAAAGCACAACAACAACATCATCTGGCTTGAAATTATCTTTCAGTTGCAAGACACCTTTTATAGCTGCACCAGCTGAATTACCAACAAAAATTCCTTCTTCTAAGGCTAACTTTCTAGTGAAGACAGCAGCATCTTTGTCGGTTACTTTGGTAAAACCATCTATCAGAGAAAAATCAACGTTTTTAGGAAGAATATCTTCACCTATTCCTTCGGTGATATAAGAGTAGATTTCGTTCTCATCAAAAATACCTGTTTCATGGTATTTTTTGAATACAGAACCATACGTATCAATTCCCCAACATTTGATATTAGGGTTTTTCTCTTTCAAATATTTTGCAACTCCAGAAATAGTTCCTCCAGTTCCAACACCTACAACAAAATGGGTTATTTTGCCTTCTGTTTGTTCCCAAATTTCTGGTCCTGTTTGCTCATAGTGAGCTGTTGTATTACTAGGATTATCATATTGGTTTACATACCATGCATTGGGAGTTTCCTCTGCTAGACGTTTTGAAACAGAATAATACGAACGAGGATCTGTTGGTTCTACATCGGTAGGACAAACAACAACTTTTGCCCCAACAGCTCGAAGTATATCCATTTTTTCTTTGGATTGCTTATCTGAAATCACGCAAATTAGTTTATAACCTTTTACAATTGCGCCAAGTGCTAATCCCATTCCAGTATTACCAGATGTTCCTTCTATGATAGTTCCACCAGGTTTCAATCTTCCATCAGCTTCGGCATCTTCAATCATTTTTACAGCCATTCTGTCTTTTACTGAATTTCCTGGATTGAAGGTTTCTACTTTTGCAAGTACAAGCGCAGGGATTTCTTGTGTTATCTTGTTAATTTTTACCAAAGGAGTGTTTCCTATGGTTTCTAGTATGTTTTTTGCGTATTTCATTCGTCTTTTATATTGTTTTTATTGTCTCATGCTTTCGCAAGCTCAAATCATTCTGTTAAAAAAATTGAGAAAAGAGAAAAATACTCTCTTTTATTTTGACAAATGTAATGTTATTTAAAATTTTTACAAAAATTCGAATAGTTTATCGTTTAACCCTGATTGAAATGGAAATCCTGTTATTTTTAGATTGCTTGCAATCTAAATAATAGCAGATTGAAATGGAAAGCAGGAATTACGCAGATAAATTAAACTACTGTTGTGTTCAAAAAAATTATTGGAAAAAATTCCATACTAATCCAAATCGTATCATAAAATCGCGATAGGGATAATTTGGAGCTGAAAAATGTTGATTGGTTTTAGAGAACAAAGTGTTGAAGTGTTCTGCTTTCAAAAATATTCTTGTCTGGCGAATTCTACCATTCACAAAAAAATCAAGCATTGGAAAATCACCAATTTTTGTTTGATTTTGAACAAATGCCTCAGTAGTTACTGGATTATAATCGTTCATATAAAACTTGGTGAAATAATTGAGCGTAAATCCTGTTTGCAAATAGAGTGCTTTTTTGAAAAAATAATTTGAAAAATAAAGTGTGTTTCTAGTTGTTATTTTTGGAACGTTTAGAATATCATCTTCTTGATCAACTTGTTGATACAACACTGTATTGTCTAGCGCTAGCTTCCACCATCTGAATTCACGAGCCACTTTTACCGAAAGGTAGTTTATAGTTTTATCGTATTGCTTAGGTGTAACAAGTTGTTGAAGAGGATTTGTTGAATTATCGCTAAAATATAAATAGTCCTTTATCGAAGAGATTTGCAATGAAGCATTAAGCCATTTGGTGTTTGCTGTTGCTTCAAGGTTATTTATTTTCTCGTTATTGAAGTTATTGTACCAATTATAGCTTACATAACTGCTTTGATAAAGGTTATAAATATTATCGGGAATTTTATTTAGGTTTTGGAATCTGAATTCAAAATTGTTCTGTTCGTTCAAGTCAAATTTGAGTGAAGCATCAAAATTTGAAACTGATTGATTTGTAATAGAATTAGAATAGGTAAATTTTCCGTTCCATTTCCCTTTTTGATAACTGTATTGACCTCCAACGATGTTAATTTCATCTTTCAGCGCATTGGGAACTAATCCTGTGTCGAGGAATAAAATTTGTTTGTAATAATAATTATATCGATAATCTTCTACAAAGAACAGAAACTTTCCTAGTAAGCTATTTTCATAAACAGCTGATAATTTGTTATACATTCTGTTGTACCTTGTATGATCATTTATCTTAGAGGAAAGATAAGAATCTCCAAACCTATACACAGTTGTATTTCCTACCGTAGAAGCAACAGTTGCCTGATTATATTCATAAAATTTGTTTTCATAAATAAATCGATGCCCTATATAAATTGAATTATTTGATACATTTTTATTTATTCTAAAAACCTGATCAACAAAATACCTTTTCCCTTTGAGAAATGATTTAGCATCTTTTAGATATACTTCTAATCTAGCTCTATTATCATAATCTGGATTTCCGCTTTCAAAATCTGATATGGTTGTTATACCGCCATTTTCCTGATTTAATAAATCTTGACCCGTAAAGTGTAAATTCAAAAAATATCTTTTGCTTTTTGTGTTGTAACTTGTCGTAAATCTAAAATTACCATTACTTGTCAACTGATTAATGTATTTACCGACGGAACGTAAACCTCTAAATGCTGCAGAAATATTTAATCTTTCAGATGTATTAACAGCAATTAAAGCATCCACAGATTGCCCTTGTTCCATAACGGTTTTGAAATACAAATCAGTGATAGGTGTTGCTACTGAATAATATTTTATTTCATCTGCTTGAAGGTAATTAAAATGCTTTCCAGAAAAACCTATTTCGGGCAAGGATGAAAATTTCTTTATCCCAAAATCCAACGTTGAATATGTTTGACCTTCATTAGCAAAAGGTAATAATCCAAAGTTATCTTTTCTTAAATAGTTATATTCATAGTCTTTCTTTATTGTAAGCGAAGTATCAACGTAGGTTGTATCCTTTTCGATTGATACAATTCTATACATATCGAAGGATGCTTTTTTAATACTATCATATTCTGAAGCCAAACCTCTTTTTTCTTGAGAGTAGGAACAAATGCCTGTAAGTAAAGATATAATTAAAGCTAATTTTCTCATTAATTAAAATTTCAGCACAAAAATACATAAAACAATTGGTAAAAAAGTTATAAAAAAAAGCCGCCATAATGGCGGCTTGAAATAAATAAATAAAGTTTTACTCCTTTATAAACTTTTTAGTTATTGTTTGATTTTCAGATTTGAAATTAACAAAGTAAATACCTGAAGATAAACTAGAAATATCAATAGAATTATCGTAAATGTTTACATTAGTTGTAAAAACAGCTTTTCCGGTAATATCATTGATAGTAATTTTATCAATATCCACAACATCTTTAATCTGATAATTCAAAATATTTTTTGCTGGGTTTGGATAAATGAATATTGAATTGTTAAAATCAACAGAATTAACATTCAAACCATTTCCATTGATACTACTTGCTATCAATGAAAAAACTTGTGGCAATCCATTCTTAAGATTTCCCTTGTGGTTAACTTGAATTGTATAAGTTCCTGGTGAAGCATTCTCAATCTCAACTTTTTCTATATTATCAACATCATTATCTGAGGTATTTGTAGCAGGAAAAGCTGGGTTTTCAACATCTAGTTTCCATGGATAGTATATAACATTATCTTTAATAACTTTTAAATCTAAATTATTAACAAGTCTTGGAGTCCTATTATCAATTTGTCCAACAATATTACCAATACCAGTAGGATCAGTCCAACATATGGTAACAATTAATTTTTGAGAAGAATTAATTGTAATGTTTTTTATAAATGTCTGATTATTCGACAATGTATCCTCTTCAATTAATGAACTTGTCCCTGAATTTGATATGATATTCGCTGCTAATTCTGCATTTGCTAGTCCCCATCCAAACTCATAATCAGGCCCAGGAGCCATTCCAGCTTCTCTAGCAGAATGACAAATCAAACCTCTAACTGTTGAGGATAACATATATGTTGATGGATGTAGGTTATTAAAATGTTTTTGTAATAGTAAAATCATTCCTGAAATTGCAGGTGATGCCATCGATGTACCACTATAAATATCATATGCATTATTACTTGAACTTACAGTTGAATTCACATCAACACCTTTGGCAGAAATATCAGGCTTTATTCTACCATCATCTGTTGGTCCAAAATTACTAAAATCACTCATCAACACACTAGTTTCATCTAAGTAGCTACTAACCTCATGTACAGCAGCTACAGTAATGATGTTTTTGGCATTAGCAGCTCCACCAAGTAAATCATAGCCAGACTTTTCAGCAACTTGAGCTATATCAAAATCATTTCTGCTATTTCCAGCTGATTTTACAATTTGATAATAAGGATATGTATTTGAGATATTATCAACATCGATTGCTGAGGAGTCATAACTCCCAAATAACCATGTAGGCATTGATGTAGCTTCATATCCATAAGAATGATTTGAAACAAGATATCCTTCACTTCCAAATTGTGCCATTTCAACTTCATCAGAGTCCCAATCATAGGTCTTTAATGACGCCTGATATGCAATTCCTCTTCTTGATGGACTAATTCCAGAAGCTATAATGGTCCCAGAAACATGGGTCGCATGGGGACTTAAAGCTGTTGCATCATCACTTAAAGTAATTTTTCCAGTAAGTTCAACATGAGTATTTCTAACTTTACCCCCATCCCAAACTCCTCCAGTCATACCTAAACCTGTAACACTCAACCCTAAAGAATTTCCAGGATATAGCTTTATAGTGCTTATTGTTGATGACGAACCTGAATTATCAGTTGAATAAAAAATAGGCTGACCATCATATAGTCTTTTTAAAAATCTATCAACATCATTACTTGAAGGATTTCTTTCTAAAAAAGCTAGAGTCTCATCTTTTTCTATTAGTGATTTTTTTTTCAACGAAACAATTAACTCTAGGGATTTTTTGTAATCGTATTTTGAGACTATAGTTTCTCTTTCCTTTGCTGTTTGGCAAAAAGCAAAAAAAGGGAGAAAAATTAATATAAATCGAACAATCATAATCTTTTTATAAAGATATAAAAAACCTCCTTAAAATAAGGAGGTTTATATAAAAATTAAGTCTTATTAATAACCAGGATTTTGAGTGATATTTCCATTAGCATTTAACTCTGCAGTCGGAATAGACATAGTAAAT
>ERZ795062.2293-NODE-2293-length-12611-cov-5.032813_pt1 | contig 12611 bp, 11 predicted proteins | sample MGYA00375146_ERZ795062 | MGnify/ENA primary metagenome ERZ795062 (study PRJEB30191, sample SAMN05720281) | activated sludge metagenome | isolation source: Anaerobic digester | place: USA | collected 2015-07-16 ... | reverse complement strand
TCGACAATGTGGGGCAGGCGGTCACCCGGCAGGTGGTGCGGTCGTTGATGGGCTATTCGATGGGGTTGCCCATCGAGGAGTTGAGGTCGATGGAGAAGGTGCTCGACGGCATCTGCCGGTTGGTGATGCCGCCGTTCGTCGAATTGTCCGACGACGTCGAGATCACCGCCGACGTGGTCGGCGGTGTTCCCGGGCTGTGGTGTCGCGCCAGGGCCAGCACCGACGCCTACGTCGGTGAGGGCGAGCAGAAGGATCCGATCGGTGCCACCATCCTGTATCTGCACGGCGGCGGATACATCGGCACCTCGCCCATGATGTATTCGGCGTTCGCATCGTCGCTGGTACAGGCGACCGGCGCCGAGATCTTCATCGCCGACTACCGGATGGCGCCGGAATTTCCGTTCCCGGCCGGTGTTCTCGATGCCGCCGCGGTGTACCGCGACCTGATGGACCGTGGCGTCGATCCCGAGCACCTCGTCGTCGCCGGGGATTCGGGCGGTGGTGGGCTCGCGGCGTCGTTGCTGATCTATCTGCACGAGAAGTTGATGCCCGCGCCGGCCGCCCTGGTGCTGTTCTCCCCCGAGATCGACCTCGACCTCGACCATCCGTCGATGGTCGACAACGCGTCGAAGGACATTCTGCCGTGGAGTATTCCGGTCGCCCCCTATCTGCACGGCGTGCAGCCCAACGACCGGAGGGTCTCGATCGCGCATGCCGACCCGGACCCGGCGTGGTTTCCGTACACCTTCGTGTGCTGGGGCGCCGACGAGATGCTGCGCGACGGCATCCGCGAGTTCGTGCAACGACTGCGGGACAACGGGATCGAGGTGTGGGCTATGGAAGAGTACGGAATGTTCCATGTCTTCCCGATCCTGATGCCGTGGGCGGAGGCCTCCAAGCGGGTGTTCCGGTCCCTCGACCGGCTCGCCCGCCGGCACGTGCGACCGGACCCGGAGGCCAGCGCGACGCACTGAGTCGACGCACCGGGCCCTCGCCGGTGCCGGGCTCAGTCGCCGGTGCTGTCCTGGCGCCGGTAGGCGGCGATGATCGGGGCGAGTTCGTCGGGGGTGGCGCCGTGCAGGATCACCCGGTCGGCGCCGTGGCCGAGTTCCTCGCGTATGCGTCGGGCACACCGTTCGGCGCTTCCGGTGGCGGCGTGCTGTGTCCATTCGGCAGGCAGCAGCTTGTCCTGGATGTAGCGCAACTGCTCGTCGGTCGCGACGCGGTCGATGGCGCCGGGGATCGACTGCACCACCTCGTCCTCCCGGAACCGTTGCAGCACGGCCGGATCCCAGTCGTTCGTGGACACCATCAGGTCGCCGTAGCCCTGTAGGTAGGTGGCCAGCCGACCGATCAGCTTGCTGCGCCGATCCTCTTCGGGCAGGTGATCGCCCACGGTCGCCAGACAGGACCACACCCGCACGTCGTCGGGGTCGCGGCCGGCACGTTCGGCCGACTCCTTCACCGTGGCCACGCACCGTTGCAGGGTTTCGGGGGCGAAGTAGGTGTGCAGGACGACATCATCGAAGGCGCGGCCGCCGAGTTCGAGGGTGTTGGGCCCGAACGCCATGATCGCCAGCGGGATGTCCTCGTCGAAGTCGCCGTCCAGGTAGAGCGTCTGGTATTTGCCGAGCGGTCCGTCGTAGTCGACGTAGGAGCCACCGTGCCACAGGCTGCGCATCACGGTGGCGAACTCCTCCATCTGCGCGGTGGTGATCGGCGGGATACCGAACGCCGAGTAGAGCGCGGCGACACCCCGGCCGATCCCGAGGGTGAAGCGGCCACCGGACAGCCTGTGCAGGGTGGTGCCCCAGGACGCGGTGATCAGGGGATGGCGGGTGTTGTGGTTGGTCGCGCCGGTGGCGATCTGCATCCGTGAGGTGACCGCACACGCGGCGGCGCTGATGGTGGTGGCCTCCTTGAGGTTCCAGCGTTCGGACACGAATGCGGTGCCCAGGCCCAGTTCCTCTCCCCTGCGGGCCTCGTCCATCACGCCGGCGGGTCCGGCCCCGCCCGCGCCGGGGAGCAGATAGTAGCCGAGCTCATCGAGGACGCGGTCGTCGGATTCTGTGGTCATCGGTGCGGTCTCCTTCAGATGGACGGTTCGCGGATCAGGTCGAAGGTGCCGAGCTCGCGGATGGCGCGTGATGAGCGAGTCAGCAGGGTTCGCATCATTTCTTGTGACCTGTGTGAGGGGGTGGCGATGTACACGTACCCTATCGTCGCGATCGGTTTGAGCTGCATGACTCCCAACCGGTAGTCGTCCCAGCAGGTTTCGGCCGGGTAGTCGGTGACTCCGAGTTCACCGAGCCGGCGATGGTAGGTGGCCACCAGGTCGCGTTCGGCGTGCGCCCGGGTTTCCGGCGGCAGCCCGCCGGTCACGACGTCGGAAGGTCGCGCACGAGGTTGCCGATGGCTGTGTTCCGCCGGTCCACGACCCTGAGCGAGCTCGCGCCGGGTGCGAAAAGCACGTTGTTGAGTCGGCAGTCTCCGTGCAGGATGCTGAACCGTTCGGATGCGACCAACAGCCCTGTCGGGCCACCGAGTTCGTCGATACGGTGAGATTCGGCCGAAAGATCAGGAGGCGCAAGGTGAGTGACCACGAAGTGAAGATGATCGTCCTGTCCACCGACAATCTCGATGAGTCGATCGCGTTTTACACCGACACCCTCGGGTTCCCGCTGAAATTCCGCGACGGCGCACATTTCGCCGCCCTCGACGGTGGCTCTGTCACCATCGCACTGGCCACCGCGGTGGATCACCCGATTCACGGGCAAGTGGTGGTGGGTGTCAAGACCACCGACGTCGACGCCTCGGCGAAGGCCGTCGAGGCGGCGGGCGGTGGAATCGTCCAACCGGCCTACGATGACGCACATGAGCGTCGGGCCGTCGTCTACGACAACAAGGGCAACGGCCTGGTGCTCTACAGCCCCCTCAACAGGTGAGCGATGCTTGGGCCGGGGCGGTCCGGTCGCCGCCGTCGAGGGCGCGCACGGTCAGGCCCCACTCGGTGAGAAGCTCCCCGCTCACCACGATGCGGCCGGTATGCCTCGGAGGTGTGCTGCTACTTCCCCGGTTTGTCCCCGACCCGGGCGGACCTGGAAGCGTTGGTCGAGTCGGTATACCGGATCGACGCGCCGGGATCGGATGTCTCGTCGCCGCAACGGTAAACATCACCGTGTGGGTGACGTGATGCTGTTCACAGATGTATGTTGGCGTGATGCAGAGCGCTGAGCAGCACACCGGCAGTACTCTCGTCGCCCACCCCGATCAGGTCACCGCCGACTGGCTCGGTGGTGTGCTCGGCACCCGTGTCGAGGGCTTTGTCATCGACACCGTCGGCACAGGTCAGGTCAGCGATTGCTACCGCATCACCCTGCGCTACGGGCCGGGGGCGTCGGGACCGGCGTCGGTGATCATGAAGGTACCCGCGGCCGACGCCAACAGCAGACAGACGGGATCGGGTCTGGGGCTGTACGAAGCCGAGTTCCGTTTTTACCGGGATATGTCGCCGCATCTGCACGATGCGCCCCTGGCGCTCTGCCACAGTGCCGAGATGGACACCGGGACCGGGGATTTCCACCTGCTGATGGCGGACGCCGCACCGGCGGTGCCCGGCAACGAACTCGACGGCGCCACCCCCGAACAGGCACGTGCCGCGGTGGCCGGCCTCGGGCGCCTGCATACGCTGCTGGCCCAGAACCCCGACCTGGTCCGGGGCCAGTGGCTCGACCGCATGAGCAACGTCCTGAGCCCCGAACTCGTCGCCCAGCTGTACGCGATGTTTCTCGACAGGTTCGGCGCCCGCCTCACCGCCGACCAGCGTCGGGTCTGCGACGGGCTGGTCGACGGCTTTGCCCACTACATGCAGCTCGCGGCCGCCCAGCCGCAGGGGCTGATTCACGGCGACTTCCGGCTGGACAATCTGCTGTTCGGTGACGGCCGGAGCGCCCCGGCACTGAGCATCGTCGATTGGCAGGGCGCGATGCGGGGCGCGGCTCTCAACGATCTGGCGTACTTCCTGGGCTGCGCCCTGACCGAGCAGGTCCGCGCCGACCATTTCGACGAGCTTCTCGAGGTCTATCTCGCCGCGCGCACCGACGCCGGCGCGCCCGGGGCGGACGATGTGCGCGAGAGCGTCCGGCTGCTGAGTTTCGCCGGTGTGACGATGGCGATCGCGGCGTCGGTGTTGGTGGAGCAGACCGACCGCGGCGACGAGATGTTCATGCTGATGCTGAGCCGTCAGTGCGCGTTCGTGATCGAGAGCGATGCGCTGGCGTTGCTGACCGCGTCCCCGGACGCGCGCCTGCGGCCGGCACCGACCGACGAACGCCCGCACCCGGCGACGGCCGAACCGTGGTGGGGGGAAAGCTGGTACGCCGATTTCGTCGACGAGAAGGCCGGGATCGGCGGCTGGTTCCGGCTCGGGGTCATGCCGAACGAGAACACCACCTGGGTGCACGGCTTCCTGTGCGGCCCCGACATGCCGACCGTCGCCGTCAATCAGACCCTGCCCGCGCCGTTGCCCGATCCGTGGCAGATCACCACGCCCACCATCGAATTCGGACACGAGATAGACGTGCCGCTGCATCGCAACAGGTGGACGTTGCGCGGCACCGCACAGGCCTACGCCACCCCGTCCGACGCGCTGCACGGGACACGCGGACGCGCGGTGCCGATCGACGTGGATCTGGTGTGGCGCACGAGCGGCAGACCGTATCGCTACTCGATCGTTCCGCGCTACGAAATACCGTGCACCGCATCCGGGACCGTCCGGATCGGCGACACCACACACACCATCGCCGACGTCCCCGCCCAGCGCGACCACTCGTGGGCGCCCCGCGACTGGTGGTCGATGGACTGGACGTGGAGTGCGCTGCACCTGGACGACGGCACGCACGTGCACGCCGTGCAGGTCAGGATTCCCGGATTCGAGGCACCACCCATGGGTTACGTGCAGTCCTCCGGCGTCCCCATCGCCGAGGTCACCGCCGTGGTGCCCACCGAAACCTTCGCCGGCGACGGCGAGATCACCGAGACCCGTGTGGCGGTGGAGCCCGGTGGGCTCACCCTGACACTGGCAACCGCCGGACACGCACCCATCGCACTGGTCGACGGCGCCGGCCGCACCACGCACTTTCTGCGCACGTGGGGCCCGATCACCACAAACGACGGCCGCCACGGTGTCGGTTGGGTTGAATGTAATCAGGTGCAACAACAGTAGGGAGCCTGCAACATGTCCATCGTCGTCGTCGCGACCATCACCCCCCGACCGGGCGCCGAGGACGCGGTCCGCAACGCGTTGCTCGCCGCGATCCCCGAGGTGCACGCCGAACCCGGTTGCGAGAAGTATGCGTTGCACGAATCCACCGGCGAGACCACCTCATTCGTGATGCTCGAGCGTTGGGAGTCGGTGGAGGCCCTGGCCGTCCACGGCACCGCACCCGCCCTGGTCGCACTCGGCGCCGCGATCGGCGACCTGCTCGCCGCACCGCTCGATGTGCGGACCTTCACCGCCACCCCGGCGGGTGCGGAGGACAAGGGCGTGATCTAATCGGCCGCCGGCCCGTGCCGAAGGCTCGCCGCACCCGCCCGGAACAGAACATGTCCCGGCGGTGTTGAGTGCGGGTATGGCAACCATTGACCTCAAGACCGCCGACTTCGATTCCACCGTCGCCGACAACGATATCGTTCTCGTCGACTTCTGGGCATCCTGGTGCGGGCCGTGCCGCCAGTTCGGGCCGATCTTCGAACGGGTTTCCGAGAAGCATCCCGGGGTGGTGTTCGCCAAGGTCGACACCGAGGCCGAGCAGCAGCTGGCCTCGGCCGCCGGTATCAAGTCCATCCCGACGCTGATGGTGTTCAAACAGGGATATCTGGTGTTCAACCAGGCCGGTGCGTTGCCGCCGGACGCCCTGGAGGATCTGGTCAATCAGGTCATCGATCTCGACGTCGAGAAGGCACTGGCCGACCAGGGCTGACCAACTCATACTGTAAGGTGTTCGGTTAGCTCCACGGTGGCACCTGCCGGTCGCTGCCGAACATCTCATAGAAGGCGACCTCGATGGCCGATCAGCAGCAAGAACCGACTTTCATCCAGAAGATCCTCATGAAGGTTGCCATCAAGGTCTACCAAATCAAGCAGAAATTCAGTAAGCCCGCGCAGTAGTGCGCCATAGGTGCGCCGGCACCGTTCTTCGACGGCCTGTATCCCTGAGGTGGATACAGGCCGTTTGTGCTGCTCCCCATCGTGTGGCCGCGGCCACGCTTAGGTAGCGTGTACCCGGTGAAACTCAAGCATGGGATCGTTGTCTCCGTAGCGCTCGCGGGATTGCTCGCGGGCTGCGGCTCGTCGGATTCCGATTCCGACGACACCGCCGCCAACACCAGCGCAACCGCCGCCCCCGATTCGGGCAGCCTGTCCTGTCCCACCGACGCCCCGGCCGCCGACACCGCACCGCAGTGGACGCTCGACGGTGAGAGCGGCAAGTTGGAGATGGTCGGCTCCACCGACAGCGCCGGACCGCTGATCAAGGTCACCAAACCGTTCAAGGTCACCGAGACCACGGTCAAGACGTTGACCGAGGGCACCGGCCCCGAGGTGAGCGACACCGCGACGGTGACGGTCTGCTATACGGGCGTCAACGGCCGTGACGGCAACGTCTTCGACAGTGCCTACCAGCGTGGTGAACCGAGCTCGTTCGGTGTCGCCGGTGTCGTCGCCGGCTTCGGCAAGGCGCTGGTCGGCCAGAAGGTCGGTTCGACCGTGGGTGTGGCGATCATCCCGGCCGACGGCTATCCCGACGGCCAGCCGGGCGCCGGGATCGAGAAGGACGACACCATCGTATTCGCCATCAAGATCCTCGCCGCCCAGTAGCCACGGGTCACGCCGGTCGCTGCTGGATGCGGACCATGTTTCCCGACGGGTCGCGCACCGCGCAGTCACGCAGACCGTACGGCTGATCCGTCGGCTCCTGAATGATCTCGGCGCCGCCTTTGACCAGTGTGTCGAAGGCGGCACCGAGGTCGCATGTCGGTGATAGCCATGCCGCCCCGGCGCAGCGCCGCCGGGTCCCGGGCCCGTTGTGGCGCGATGCCCACCGGTCAGCTGCCGACGTAGTCGGCCAGGTGCGTGCCGGTCAGTGTCGAGCGGGCGGCGACCAGTTGGGCGGGGGTGCCCTCGAACACCACCTGTCCGCCGTCGTGACCGGCCCCCGGTCCCAGGTCGATGATCCAGTCGGCGTGGGCCATCACCGCCTGATGGTGCTCGATGACGATGACCGACTTACCCGAATCAACCAGCCGGTCGAGCAATCCCAGGAGTTGTTCCACATCGGCCAGGTGCAGGCCGGTGGTCGGCTCGTCGAGAACGAACACCTGCCCCTTCTCGGCCATGTGGGTGGCCAGTTTGAGTCGCTGGCGTTCGCCGCCGGACAGGGTGGTCAGCGGCTGGCCGATGGTGATGTAGCCGAGGCCGACATCGGCCAGCCGCTGCAAGATCTTGTGCGCGGCGGGGATACGTGATTCGCCCGCGCCGAAGAACTCCTCGGCCCGGGCCACCGGCATTTCCAGGACCTCGCTGATGTTGACTCCGGCCAGCGTGTAGTCCAGGACGGCGGTGCTGAACCGTTTGCCGCCGCATTCCTCGCAGGTGGTCGCCACCCCGGCCATCATCGCCAGGTCGGTGTAGATGACGCCCGCGCCGTTGCAGGTCGGGCAGGCGCCTTCCGAGTTGGCGCTGAACAGTGCCGGTTTGACGCCGTTGGCTTTGGCGAAGGCCTTGCGGATCGGGTCGAGCAGCCCGGTGTAGGTGGCCGGGTTGGAGCGCCGGGACCCCTTGATCGCCGACTGGTCGATCACCACAACACCCTCGCGCCCGGCGACCGAGCCGGTGATCAGCGAGCTCTTACCGGAACCGGCGACGCCGGTGAGCACGGTCAGCACCCCGAGCGGGATGTCGACGTCCACCGCGCGCAGATTGTGTGTGGTAGCGCCTCGGACCTCGATAGCACCTGTGGGAGTTCGTGTTTCATCCTTGATCACGGCCTTGTCGTCGAGGTGGCGGCCGGTGAGGGTGTCGGCGGCGCGCAGCCCGTCGAGGTCACCGGCGAACACGATCTGCCCGCCTTCGGAGCCCGCGCGCGGGCCGAGGTCGACGATGTGGTCCGCGATCGCGATCGCCTCGGGTTTGTGCTCCACCACCAGTACCGTGTTGCCCTTGTCGCGCAATGCCAGCAGAAGCGTGTTCATGCGGGCGATGTCGTGCGGGTGCAGCCCGATCGTCGGTTCGTCGAAAACGTAGGTGACATCGGTCAGCGACGAGCCCAGATGCCGGATCAGCTTGGTGCGCTGTGCCTCTCCCCCGGACAAGGTGCCCGACGGGCGTTCCAGCGACAGATAGCCCAGGCCGATGTCAACGAACGAGTTGAGCGAGGACGACAGGGCCGCGAGCAGCGGTGCGACCGACCGATCGTCGAGTGTGGCAATCCACTGGGCCAGGTCGCTGATCTGCATGCGGCACGCGTCGGCGATGCTGATGCCGTTGATCTTCGACGACCGCGCGCCCTCGGTGAGACGGGTGCCGTCGCAGTCGGGGCAGGTCTGAAAGGTGATGGCGCGGTCGACGAATGCGCGGATGTGCGGCTGCATCGCCTCACGGTCCTTGGACAGCATCGACTTCTGGATGCGCGGGATCAGGCCCTCGTAGGTGACGTTGATGCCGTCGACCTTGATGCGCGTGGCCTCCTTGTACAGCAGGGCATCGAGTTCCTTCTTGGTGAACCTCTTGATCGGCTTGTTGGCGCTGAAGAATCCCGAATTGCCGAAGATGCGGCCGTACCAACCGTCGACGGTGTAGCCGGGGATGGTGAGCGCGCCCTCGGCGATCGACTTGTTCTCGTCGTAGAGCGCGGTCAGGTCGACGTCGGACACCTTGCCCATGCCCTCGCACCGCGGGCACATGCCCCCAACGACGGCGAAGTCGCGGCGCTCCCGGACCTCGCGGCCGCCCTTGGCGTAGCTGACCGCTCCCGCGCCGGAGACGGAGGCGACATTGAACGAGAATGCCCGGGACGACCCGATGTGCGGTGTTCCCAAGCGGCTGAACAGGATTCGCAGCATCGCGTTGACATCGGTGACGGTCCCCAGCGTCGATCGCGGGTTGGCGCCCAGGCGTTCCTGATCCACGATGATCGCGGTGGTCAGCCCTTCGAGGACATCGACGTCGGGGCGGCCGACGTTGGGCATGAATCCCTGCACGAATGCGCTGTAGGTCTCGTTGATCATGCGCTGGGATTCGGCGGCGATGGTGCCGAACACCAGAGAACTCTTTCCTGAGCCGGAGACACCGGTGAACACGGTCAGCCGCCGTTTGGGCAGCTCGACATCGACGTCCTTGAGGTTGTTCTCGCGTGCCCCCAGTACGCGGATCACATCGTGCGCATCGGCTGGATGTTGCTCGGGCGTGCTGGGCTGGTTACGCGGTGGCATGGATTCGAGAGTATCCCGCTGTGCTGCTGTACCACTCGTGCCCGGTCATTTGAGAAGCCGGCATCGGCTACATGTTCTGACCATGTTCAGTGAACCGGTTCAGTCAGGGTGTGGTCAGGGGTGCGGGTGGTGCAGGGCCGGCGGCACCCGCCGTGCGAGTTGGTGCGCCGGGTGTCGCCGGTCATCCGAACAGATGAATCTGATAAACATCAGATAAACATGGAACCTTTCGGCCTCCCGGTGCGTCTGATTCGCGGATGTCACCGTCGCAGAAGATGTCACCGTCGTAGAAGGGAGCCACCATGTCCACGCACAGTTCGCTGGGTGCCGCCGTCAAGGCCGCCGTACACGATCTGCTCGTCCTCGACCCGGACGAGGTCACCGCGATCGCCGCACGTTGGGAACACGCCGCCGAGGAGGTCGGGCGCCTGGCGTTCGATCCACCCCGCCGGATCGCCGGAACCTCGAGCACCGTGATCGCGGCACTGCACACCACGGGAGACCGGGCGGCATCGGCCGCCGACATGCTCGCCGCACAACTGCGCTTCACGGCCACCACGTGCCGCCGGGCGGCCGCGGAACTGTCGGCAACCGACGAGTCCTCGTGCCCGGGTATCAACGGGGCCGGCTGATGCGCCCGACGCTGACCCAGCTACGGGGCTGGGCGACACAATCGATCATCGACTCGGCCGACACGATCAGCGCCGACGCCACCACCATCGGCGACAGCATCTCCGGTGCGGCGGTCGTGCTCGACCGGTCGAGTTGGCGGGGGTGTTCGCGGGCCGGAGCCGACCAGGCTCTGACCACGCTGCGCGACAAGGGGAACCAACTGCGCAACACCCTGCTGCGCATCGCCGACGAAACCGCCGACGCGGGTGCCGACCTGCACGGGTGGCGCGAACGGATCCTGGACTACGTCACCGACGTACAGGCCGCCGGATACCGGGTGTCCGATACCGGCATCGTCACCCACCCCGGCGAGTTGGACGAGTGGACGGAACTGGCAGCTTTCCGGCACACACAGGAGATCGAGCGCGGCCTGCGCGCGCTCGACGATGCCGACGAGCGGTACGGGTCCACGCTGGCCACCCTGAACAAGGCCATGCACGACCTCGCCACCGGCGACGACACCGTCACCATCGGCGGCGGTGGGCAGGTCACCCCCGCCGATGCGATCAACCTGCTCAAGGGCATGGACGTGGGCAGGCGCCGAGATTTCCTCCTGTCGTTGAGCGCCTCGGACCGTGAACGCGTCATCGCCGCCGATCCGACGACGATCGCCGGGCTCGACGGTATCGACTTTCCCTCGCGGTTCGCCGCCAGTGAGATCACCATGCGGACCGAGATCGTTCGCCTCGAGCGTGCCGGGAACCACCGGCGCGCCGATACCCTTCGCAGTTTGCTCGCCCAGTCCGAGAACCCGTCACCCGACCGTACGGTGCGCACGCCGATGGGCGAGGACACCGACAGTGAACGCACGTTCCTCTACACCGGCGACAAGGGCAACGGGCACCTGATCGAGATGGTCGGCGAACTCAACCCCGACACCCGCAACGTGGCCGTATATGTGCCCGGCACCGGCACCCGACTCGAAACGATGAGCGGCAACGTCACAGCCGCCCGCAAACTGGCCGCCGCGACCGACGGGCCGGTGTTCGTCTTCCTCGACGGCGACCTCCCGCAGAAACTCGGCTACGAGGGGCTCGGCGAGGGCGCCAAGAAGTCGTGGCGGTCCGCGGTGCCGTGGGGACTGGCCGGTGTGGTGCCCACGGCCGTGGACGGTGTCAACGATTCGCTCCGGGACTCGGCGGCAGACCCCCGATTCGCCGAGGAGATGGCGCCGCGTCTGGTGGCGTTCGGCAAGTCCCTCGACACCGAGCTCTCCGCCGTCGCGCCCGGTGCGACCACCACCTATGTGGGCCACTCGTACGGCGGTTCGGTAGTCGGTACCGCCGAACAGCTCGGCCTGCGCGCCGATCGCGTCGTCTACGCCTCCTCGGCCGGGACCGGTGTGCTCGAGGGTGGCTGGCACAACCCGAACCCCGATGTACAGCGCTACTCGCTCACCGCACCGGGCGATCCGATCCACTATTCGCAGTCGCTGCCGGACAACCCACACGGCGGCGACCCCGACGACACCCCGGGCGTGACCCGACTCGACACCGGCTACCACGGACCCGACGAGAACGGCCACCGCGCGCCCGTCGAGGGATTGGCGGGCCACGGAAGCTACTGGAACGACCCCGGATCCGACGCCTTCGGGAACATCGTCAAGGTGATCCGCGGGGAGATGCCCACCGCGTACGTCGACCGCGGCAGCGACTACCCGATCGCCGCGACGGTCGAAGACGTGCTGGTGCCCACCACGCGCTTCTTCTCGCCGCCGCTGGCGGCCGCGATCGACCTGGCCGACGGAGACCTCAACCTGCCCGGCCCGCTGCGCGACATCAAGCTGAGACTGCCCGGGCTGGGCTGAGCGGGCCTCAGCCCAGTTCCAGGGCGATCTCGATCATCGTCGTGAACGCCGTTTCCCGCTCGGCGGGGGTGGTCCGTCTGCCGCTGGAGATGTGGTCGCTGACGGTGAAGATGCCGAGTGCGTCCACCCCGGCGGCGGCCGCGTTGGCGAACAGTCCGGCCGATTCCATCTCGACCGCGAGCACACCCATCCTGGCCCATCGGCCCAGGGTGCGGTCGTTGTCGTTGTAGAAGATGTCCGAGGACAGGATGTTGCCCACGTGGCTGGTCGCGCCGCGCTCGTCGGCCAGGCGTTTGGCCTGTTCGAGCAGCCGATACGACGACAGGGGTGCGTAAGTGCCGGGAATCGCGAACTGGGTCAGATAGTTCGAGTCGGTGGAGGCGCCCTGGGCGATCACCACGTCGTACAGGTCCACGTGCTCCTGCATCGACCCGCAGCTGCCGACCCGGATCAGGTTGCGGACACCGAAGGTGTGGATCAGCTCGTGGCTGTAGAGCGAGATCGACGGGATGCCCATGCCCGTGCCCATCACCGAGATCTGCCGGCCCCGGTAGGTTCCGGTGTAACCGAGCATGTTGCGTACCCGGTTGAAGCAGCGCGGGTTGTCGAGGTAGGTCTCGGCGATGAACTTGGCGCGCAACGG
>ERZ795062.2292-NODE-2292-length-12616-cov-5.113924_pt1 | contig 12616 bp, 11 predicted proteins | sample MGYA00375146_ERZ795062 | MGnify/ENA primary metagenome ERZ795062 (study PRJEB30191, sample SAMN05720281) | activated sludge metagenome | isolation source: Anaerobic digester | place: USA | collected 2015-07-16 ... | reverse complement strand
TTGGACAGCGGGCCATACACGAGGTAGGTGTGGCCGGTCACCCAGCCGATGTCCGCGCCGCACCAGAAGACGTCGCGGCCCTCCTTGTGGTCGAACACGTAGTGGAAGGTGTAGCTGGCCTGGGTCAGATAGCCGCCCGAGGTGTGCACGATGCCCTTGGGCTTACCCGTGGTGCCCGAGGTGTACAGCAGGAACAGCGGATGTTCGGAGTCGAACGCCTCCGGCTCGTGCGCCGCGGACTGCTCGTCGACGGTGTCCTCCCACCACACGTCCCGGCCCTCCACCCAGTTCAGGTCAGGGTCATGGTTGGTGCGACGCACCACCAGCACCTTCTGTACCGAGGCGGCGGCCCCGTCGCCGGTACCCAGCGCCTCGTCGACGGCCTCCTTCAGCGGGGCGGGCTTGCCGCGCCGGTACTGGCCGTCGGTGGTGATGACCAGTTTGGCCTCGGCGTCGTCGACGCGGGAGCGCAGCGCGCCGGCCGAGAATCCGGCGAACACCACCGAATGCGTCAGGCCCAGGCGCGCGCACGCCAGCATCGAGACGATCGCCTCGGGGACCATCGGCATGTAGATGGCGACGCGGTCGCCGGCGGTCAGGCCGATCGAGGTGAAGTAGTTGGCCGCCTTGGACACCTCGCTGAGCAGCTGCGCATACGTGATGTCGCGGCTGTCACCGGGTTCGCCGACCCAATGGATCGCCACGCGGTCGCCCTTGCCCGCGGCGACATGCCGGTCGACACAGTTGTAGGAGACGTTGAGCCTGCCGCCGACGAACCACTTGGCGACGGGGGCGTCGCTCCAGTCGAGGACCTCGCCGAAGTCGTCGGCCCAGTCGAGACGACGAGCCTGTTCGGCCCAGAACTCGAGCCGGTCCGCCTCAGCCCGATCGTAGAGTTCGGCGCCCGCATTGGCCTGCGCGGCGAACTCCTCCGACGGCGGGAAGCTCTCTACGGGATGGGCGGTCGTGGAAGTCATCGTTTCCAGGCCTTTCTCTTCGGTGAGTCTCTACCGGGCTTGTGGGAGACCCGCAAAACCTTCGGGTACGGGTCGTCGTCCATGATCAGGGTTGTCCCGATCACGTCCGGGCGGCGCGCGGCGCCAGGCGCCACACGTTCTCGTGTGATTGTGAGGGTAGTCACGTTGGAAGGGCGTTGTGGGGGAGTCCGGACCGATTCGCGCCGAATGGTCACCCAGATGCGCCGAATGGAACAGGTGACGTGGTCGATAGGGTGAGCGCTGTGGGAACCGATCCGCTGGCACCGCTCGTCGCACTGCCCGGTGTGGCCGACGCCGCAGAGAGAGCGCGTGACGCGCTCAGCGCCGTCCACCGGCACCGCGCCAACCTGCGCGGATGGGACAAGACCGCCACCGAGGCGTCCTGGCGGGCCGGCCGGTCGTCGGCGGCCATCGACGGTGGCAGTGTCGAACTGCGTCGCGACGGTGACTTTGACGACCCCGTCCTGGCCGGTGCGATGCGCGTGGCACAGGCACTCGACGGCGACTCGCTCGATCAGCTGACCGGGGTGTTCCGTCGCGCACCCGCCCAGGCCCTGGCCCGACTGCACATGCTCGCCGCGGCCGACTTGGTCGATGATCCCGACGATCTCGGCCGGCCGCGTGCCGGAGCCGACGTCGCCGCCCGACTCGACCTGCTCGGCCAGCTGATCAGCGGGGCCACCTCGGTACCCGGTCCGGTGCTGGCCGCGGTCGTGCACGGCGAATTGCTCGGCCTCGACGCGTTTCCCACCGCCAACGGCATCATCGCGCGCGCGGCATCGCGACTCGTATGCACCTCGACCGGACTCGACCCGCACAACCTGGGCGTTCCCGAGGTCACCTGGCTCAAACGGATCAACGACTACCGGTCCTTCGCCCGAGGATTCGCCGGCGGCACCCCGGAAGGGCTGGGCAATTGGATCCTGCTGTGCTGCGAGGCACTCGAAGCGGGTGCCGCGGAAGCGAAATCGATCGCGGACGCGGTCTGATGCGGCGGGCCTGAGTAGAACACGCCACACATATATAAACGCGGGCGGTGTCCTGACGTCTGCCAGGCCACCACCCGCGTAGCACGGACTCAAGTTACCAAGCGTGCTTGGTGGGTTGTGGTATCACCTCGGCGAGGGACTGTGGCTTCCTCTTGACCTCTCACTTCGCGGATTCGTCCTGATCGGCTGCTGCCGTGTCCGGGTGAAGCGCCGTTCTCATTCAGGAACCGCATGCCGGTCCGACGGTCGTCGTGTGATTCGGGACCTCCCCGAATCCTCGTCGTTCCGAGCGAATGTGTGAGGGTTGTTGATTGGTCTCAGTGTCGCAGGTGCACAACGCTTTTGCCTTATGCGGCGCGCTCCGCGTGGGTGCTTGCCGCCCGTGCTGGGAATTGCCCGGCCTGGGGGTCCGTTCCTTCTCTTCCGGATCGAACGTGGCCTTCCGGGATTCCGTACCAACGTTTCTACACCGTGATACCGGTCACAGCAAGGGGGTTCGGCGTCCAATTTCCGGACCTGATTTTTGTTGTCGACGATAGGTCGCCAGGGTGTATAGGGGCGTGGGAATGCCTGTGTCTACCCGCGTAATCATCCGTTGTGGGGTGGACCGTGGGCTGGGCTGTGGTCCGCAGCCGGGTGCGACTACCGCACCAGACCGCGGTCCAGGTCACATATCTGCTGGCCACCGCCGCAATCCGGGGGGCTTGTCGCGGCTCCGCGCGCCAGGTTTGCATCCATCCGGATCGTGTGTATAGTCGTGGGCACCCGGTTGTAATACCGGAGCGATTCAGCCCGACCCCCCGGGGCTGAAACGCCGACAACCCCGGCCTCCTCCCCCCTGGCCGGGGTTGTCCTCTTTCCTGGACCGGTTGTCCTCTTTCCTGGACCAGTTCGTGCGAGCTGTGCTTCCCGCCTGACCTGCTGCGCTACGTGGTGGTCGCTGGTTGTGGATGAATTTCGGTCTGTCCACAGATTCGGTCTGTGCGGCGATCGGGGCTCGGTGGCGACCGCAACCGGACCGACGATGAAGACATGGCTGATGACGTGCTCGCCCTCATCGATGACCACCTCACCGACGACGTCGCCAGGTGCGCGGCGGCCGCCGGATACCGGCTTGTGCGCGCCGACCCGGCATCGTGCCGTCGTGAATGGCTCGGTGCCCGGGCCGTCATCGTCGACGCCGCGGCAATCGGTGTGCTGGCCACCTGCGCACCGCCCAAACGCGCCGGCATCGTGGTCGTCGGTTCCGGGCCCGACGACGTGCATTGGCCGGCCGCGATCGGGCTGGGTGCGGACCACACCGTCGCCCTGCCCGGCGGCGATGCCGAACTTGTCCGGGTGCTCAGTGACATCCGCCGGCCCCGCCGACATCCGGGTGCCGCGATCGCCGTCATCGGCGGACACGGCGGCTCCGGCGCAAGCGTGCTCGCCGCCGCGACCGCGTTGCGCTCGGCGGACGGCGGCGCGCACACCATGCTCTTCGATGTCGACGACCACGGCGGCGGCGTCGACCTGCTTCTCGGGATCGAGGCCACGCCGGGCCTGCGCTGGCAGGACCTGACTGTTGAACGCGGCGCCGTCGGCGGCGACGCGCTCACGGCGGTGCTGCCCCGGCAGGGTCCGCGGCTGTCGGTGCTCGCCCCGCGCAAACCCGGCGGCCGAAACCCCGGTACCGGTGACCACCTCCCGATCCGTCCCGAGTCGGTGGTCACCGCGCTCGACGCCGCCACCGCACACGGCACCCTCGTCGTCGTCGACACGCCGCGTGCGGCCACCCCGCTGCGCCGCCTGGTCATCGACTCCGTGGACCTGGTCGTGGTCGTCACCACCGCGTCGCTGCACGCCGTATCGGCCACCCGGGCAATGCTTCCCGCCATCGTCGACCGCGGCGCCGACACGGCACTCGTCGTGCGGGGACCATCGCCGGCCGGATTGCGCGCCGGCGCGATAGCCGACGCCGTGGGACTGGATCTACTTGCCTCCTACCGGCCCGACCCACGGCTGCCGGCACGTCTGGAAAGCGACCGGCTTCGCGCACCCGGGCGTGGCCGCCCGCTCCGGCGGGCCTGCGACCTGATCCTCGCCCGGGCCGCGCACCACGCCCCGGCGCGACATCGCTGAGCAGATCAATCAGCCACGGGATATGAGTCACCCACGGCAGATGATTTATCCACAGCCGCGGGTTGTCCACAGATCCGGTGTTCCGGGGTCGGGGGACACCGGATGTGCCGAAAGGCGGGGGAGGATAACGACATGCCCATCGACGACGGTCTGCTTGACCGGGTTCGCGACCAGCTCGCATCCGAATCAGGCGACACCACACCGGAAATCATCGCAGCGGCGATCCGAGAGCAAGCGCGTGGGGTGCTCGGTGACGCCGACCTGCTGGTGGCGCTGCGGCACCTGCAAACCGAACTGACCGGCGCCGGTCGGCTCGAACAGTTGCTCGCCGAACCCGACATCGCCGACGTCCTCGTCAGCGGACCACGACACGTGTGGGTCGACCGCGGACACGGATTGCAGCGCACCGACATCACCTTCGACGATGAGTCCTCGGTGCGGCGGCTCGCGGCCAGGCTCGCACTCAACGCGGGCAAACGACTCGATGACGCCCAGCCATGGGTCGACGGCCAACTGTCCAATGTGGGCCGCCGTGGGTACACGGTGCGTCTGCACGCGGTGATACCGCCGGTCGCCGCCGACGGCACATGTATCTCGTTGCGGGTCTTGCGAACCGCCAGCAAGGACCTGGATTCGCTCATCGAATCGGGGGCTGTCCCGCCCGACGCGGTACCGCTCATCCGGCACATCATCGAGGCCCGGCTCGCGTTCGTCGTGGTGGGCGGCACGGGCTCGGGAAAGACGACGCTGCTCGGTGCGCTGATCGGCCGGATGGACCGGTCGGACCGGATCGTCTGTGTCGAGGACGCCGCCGAACTGCGGCCCGACCATCCGCACGTGGTGCGGATGGTGGCCAGGACCGCGAATGTCGAGGGGGCGGGCGAGGTTCCGGTTCGGGCGCTGGTGCGTCAGGCGTTGCGGATGCGGCCCGACCGGATCGTGGTCGGCGAGGTGCGGGGTGCCGAGGTGATCGACCTGCTCACCGCGTTGAACACCGGCCACAACGGCTGCGCCGGGACCCTGCACGCCAACTCGGTCAGCGAGGTGCCCGCCCGGATGGAAGCACTCGCCGCACTGGGCGGAATGGGCCGCGAGGCACTGCACAGCCAGTTGGGTGCCGCACTCGATGTGGTGATCGGGGTTGAACGTGGCCGTGACGGCCGACGGGGTGTCGCAGAGATCGGCGCCGTCCGGCGCGGTGCCGGCGGACTGGTGTCCATAACCCCGGTGTGGTTGCGCGGCAGCGGAATCACCGATACGACCTTCCTCGGGACACGCGAGCGCGCAGCCGGGGTTCTCGGCGGAGATCTTCGCGCCCTGGCCGGTGGTGATCGATGATCGTCGCCGTGCTGTGCGCCGCGGCGATCGCGGTGCTGTGGTGGCCGCAGTCGCGGGCAGAGTATCGCCTCTTGGGTATGCGCCCGTCACGTTCTGCCGGTTCCTCGCGTGCTGCGGCGGCGCGATCGAGGTACGGCATCGTGCTCGTGATCATCGCGGTGGCAGCGTCTTTCGGTGCTGAAGTGGCCGGATCGGTGGCGATGATCGTCGCGGTGGTGCTGTGGCGGGACGCTCGCCGGCGGCGCGCCTCGGCCGCCCGGCTCGACGACGAGAGTCTGCTCGTTGCGCTGTCGATCATGATCGCGGAGATGTCGGTGGGGTCCCTCGCCGCCACCGCATGTACCGCCGCCGCCGCGGAACTGTCCCGGACAAGTCCGGATTCTGCTGTAGCGCAAGGGCTGGCGTCCCTGGCGGGCCGGGCCGCGCTGGGCGGACAGATCCGCGTGGCCGACCTGACGGCGACCCGCGCGGGAATTCCGGACGCGTCGTGGCAACGGATCGGGGCGGCCTGGCAACTGTCGGACCGGCACGGTCTGCCGATGGCCGATCTGCTCGTTGCCCTGCGATCGGATGTACTGGCCCACAACGCCTTTGATTCACGAACCAAAGCCGGTCTGGCGGGACCGAGGGCCACGGCAACGGTGCTGGCGGGCCTGCCTGTGCTCGGCATCGCGCTCGGGCAGGCCACCGGCGCGAACCCGGTCGGTGTGCTCGCCGGCGGTGGGCTCGGTGGAATCCTGTTGCTCGTCGGAACCGCGCTTGTGGTTGCCGGTCTGTGCTGGTCGGACCGGATCGTCGAGCGGGTCGGTGCCCGATGAACACATCGGTGATCGTCGCCGGGCTGTGCGCGGGCGCCGCGTTGATCCTGTGGCCGTCGCCGACGTGGTTGCTGTGCAGGATCACATCACACTCCGGCGACCGGTCCGAGTCGGTCGGCGCGCCGGACCGGCCGGACGATCCCTTCACCGTCGCGGCGGCCCTGGACCTGTTCGCGGTCTGTCTGCGCTCGGGACTGCCGGTGGAGACGGCTGCGCAGATCGTCGCCGCGTCGGCGCCGGAAACGCTGGCCGAGCTGCTGGGTACCGCCGCGGATCTGCTCACACTCGGCGCCGATTCCGACCACGCCTGGACGATGGCCGCCGACCGGATCGGCGAGGCCGGCGGCGGAGCGGAATACTGCCGTTCGCTGGCGACGCTGGTCCGGCGGTCGTCGCGGGCCGGTGCGTCGTTGTCGGCGGGTGTCGGCGAGCTCGCCGACACGATCCGGCACCGCGCCGAGGACCGGGCGCTGGAGAAGGCCGAACGGGCCGGGGTCGCGATCAGCGGTCCACTGGGCCTGTGCTTTCTGCCGGCCTTCGTCTGCCTGGGCATCGTCCCGGTCGTCGTCGGACTGGCCGGCGGCGTGTTCAGCGGAACGCTCTGACCGCACCGGACATGCCGGTGACATCCGAAATCCACATCAGGAAAAGAGAGGTAAGGACATCATGTCGAAACTTACAGCCGTCGGGGACAACCGGCTCGTACGCAGGATACGGGCCGAGGTGCTGCTGCTGGCCACCGACGACGACGGGATGAGCACCGCCGAATACGCGATCGGCACGGTCGCCGCCGCCGCGTTCGGGGCTTTGCTGTACACGGTGGTGACCGGTGACAGCATCGTGAGCGCGTTGACCGGGATCATCGACAAGGCGTTGAACACCTCGGTGGGCTGAGGTGTCGCGCAACCTGCTCTCCGACGACGAGGGCATGGTGACCGTGGAGGCGGCCTATGCCATTGCCTCGATCGTGTTCACGGTGATCCTGGCCGTCGGGGCGGTGTCGGGGATGGTGACGCAGATCAGGTGCACCGACGCCGCCCGCGAGGTGGCGCGGTTGACCGCGGCCGATGATGCCGGTGCGCGAGAGGCCGGTGCGCGGATCGCCGGTGACGACGCCGATATCTCTGTTGACGAAGGGGGACGGCGAGTCACGGTGGTCGTGAGTTCTCGGGCGCTGTTCCTGCCCGGGTTGACGGTGTCGGCGCGGGCGGTCGCGGTGCCCGAGCCCGACGGTTCCGATCAGGTCGAGTTCGCCCCGGGGGTCGAGCCGTGAGGCGTCTGGTCGCCGACGAGCGGGGTGGCGCAACGATCCTGGCGGCGTTCGCGATAGCGGCGATCGCGTCGGTCCTGGTGGCGGTGCTTCATATCGGCGGCGCGGTGGTGGCACGGCATCGGGCGCAGTCGGCTGCCGACCTCGCCGCGCTGGCGGCCGCCGCGGCACAGGTGGCGGGCGGTCCGGACTCGTGCGCGGCGGCACGCGATCTGGCGCGGGCGCAGCAACCGCCCGCCGATGTCATCGACTGCCGGGTGACGGGGAGCGACGTGGTCGTGGCGGTGCGGGTGCCGGTCGCGTTGGGTGCCTTCGGCGTCCGGTGGGCCGACGCGCGGGCACGGGCCGGACCGGTGCGGTGACCGCGAACCCGACGAGGTGATCGCGGCACTCGTCGGTGCGGCGACAGCGTGAGGGCGCTTCAGCATGGGGTGGAGCGCCCTCGCGTCGGAGTGGCTGATCAACTGAGCCTGGTCAGGGCGACGGTCTCGGCCGTCTCCCGGTGGCCGGCCGGGGTCGGATGCAATCGGTCCGGACCGGAATACCTGGGGGCGAGGACGTTCGGGTCGCTCAGGGCCTCGACTACCCTCTACCGCAGGGGACGTCGACGACGGGCATCGTCTCAGACCTCGAAGGAGTGATGATGGCTGCTACAGCAGGCGTCCGGACACCGCGCGCACCGGACCGAATGGTGACCAGCGCGGTGGCACTGCTGAGCGAGTCAGGCCCGCGGAGCGTGACGATCGACCGCGTTCTCCGGGACAGCGGTGCGCCGCGCGGCTCGGTCTACCATCACTTTCCCGGCGGCCGCGAGGAGATCGTCGATCGCGCGACACAGTCGGCCGCGGATCTGATGACCTCGTACATCGCCGGGATCGCCGCCGGCCACACACCCGAACAGTGCGTCGATCAGTTGACCGCCTTCTGGAAGGCACAATTGACCGAATTCGAGTACACGCGCGGGTGTCCCATCCTCGCGACGACCGTCGGTGACAGTGATTCCCCCACACTCAAGGCGATCGCCGCAGACGCGTTCACGGCATGGCAGAACGTGATCGCCAAGGTCCTCGAAGCCTACGGCGCCGATCCCGACCGGGCCCGCAGCGCCGCGACCCTCGTGATCGCCGCCGTCGAGGGCGCGATAGCGATGTGCAAGGCCGCGGAATCGGTGCGCCCGCTCGACGACGTCAACGCCGAACTGCGGCAGGTGCTCCGCCACCTCATCGGCTGACCGGTCCCGGCCAGGGGTCCGCGTTCCGGGACTGTGCTCGATTCTCGCGACACCACCACCACCACCAGCAGTCGATGACACGTTCGATGGGTGCGGTTGCGATACCAGTACCGTCGGCACCGTCAGCCGGAAGAACCAGTCGTGGGTGTCGAAGGCCGTGGAGGCGATGGCGCGGGCGGGCTGGTCAGCTGATGCGGTCGGCGTCCTCGTCGACGACGATGCGTTTGGGATACACGCGCCGCGACTGCATCGGGGTGAACCACAACTGCCCGAACCGGGTGGTGGCGTCGCCGCGATAGGCGAGGCTGTACTCGCGGCCGACGATCGCGATCGGGATGAACGGTTCGACCGCCCGCACGAATGCCGACCAGTGGATCAGTTCGCCCTCGGTGAGGAACCCGCCGGCGACGGCCTGATGTCCGCCGCCGTCGTCGTACGCGGCGAGGTAGACATCGCCGAGGGCGGGGGTGAGCCGGGGCCCCACCACGGCGCTCTGCAGATACCACTGCGCGGTGGAGACGACGGTCCGGTCCAGCCGCGCATCGCACCACGCGTAGTGGATGTCGAGGGCGTCGAGGGCCTGATCCTCGGTATCGAACACATCGAGTTCACCGATGGTCGACGGCAGGATGTCGGTGTCTGTGGTGGGCCGGGCGAGCAGGAAATACACCTGCCGCCGAGTGGTGATCAGCCGCGCCGAACCGACGGGCGGCGATGCCTCGGATTCGTCGTGCATGGATGTGTCCTCGCCAGCTTCTGCCCCGTGCGGGGTCACGAAAGAATCTATCCCCGGCCCGGCTTTACGCAGAGCTTACTGTACCGATGCCGTGGGGGCGGTCACCGCGGGTTCGCCGGGGTCGGCCGCCGCGTCCGACAGGCACCGCTGGATGAGGGTGAGCGCGGCGATCGCGCCCGACTTGTCGAGCGGGTCGTTGCCGTTGCCGCATTTCGGTGACTGCACGCACGACGGGCAGCCCGCGGCGCACCGGCAGGAGGCGATGGCCTCGCGGGTCGCGCCGATCCACCGGGCGAAGGTGTCGTGACCGCGTTCGGCGAATCCGGCGCCGCCGAGATGTCCGTCGTAGACGAACACCGTCGGCAGGCCGGTATCGGGATGCAGGGTGGTCGACAGACCGCCGATGTCGCCGCGGTCGCAGGTGGCCACCAGTGGCAGCAGCCCGATCGCGGCGTGTTCGGCGGCATGCAGCGCGCCGGCCGGTGCCGCCGGATCGATGCCCGCATCGGCCAGTGCCCGCGGGGTGAGGGTGTACAGCACCGCACGCGTCGGCAGTGTCTGTTCCGGCATGTCCAGGGGGACCGAGTCGAGGACCTCGCCGGTGAGCAGGGTGCGCAGGTAGCCGATCACCTGGTGGGTCACGGTCACCTCCGCGAAGGCGACGGTCAGTGGGCCGTACCGGCGTTCGGAGATCACCCTGTCCACCGAGATCCCGGTGGTCTCGCGGGCCGACGTCGTCCAGTCGGGTTCTTCGGGATGGGTCAGTGCCAGGCCGTCGTCGAGGTCGAACTCGTCGACGACGAACGTCTCGCCCTGGTGGATGTGCACCGCACCCGCGTACACCGTCGACATCGCGCGCACCGCGTCGACGGTGCCCAGCAGACGCCCGGTGGTGGTGTCGACGATGAGCACCTCCTCGCCGCTGCCGCCACGCAGGTTGACCTGCGCGTGCGGCTCGATTCCGGCACTGACGTACCACCCCGTCGTAGCCGATCCAGGATGTGGACGAGGACGATCCGCGCCTCTCGTTGGTAGCCGGCGGCGTGTGAGCGCGCCTCGCGCCGTGAGTTCGTCGACCACCGTACGGGCGCCCCAATCGTCCACGTCGCGTTCGGTCAACGGCAGTTCGGCGGCCGCGCACAGCAGATGCGGCCCCAGGATGTACGGATTGGCGGGGTCGGTGACGGCCGCCTCCACGGGTTTGTCGAGCAACGCCGGCGGATTGTTCACCAGGTAGGTGTCGAGGGGGTCGTCGCGGGCGACGAGCACCACCAGCGAATCACCCGAATGGTGTTGCCGCCCGGCTCGTCCGGCCTGCTGCCAGAACGAGGCGATGCTGCCCGGATAGCCGGCGACGATGACGGCGTCCAGACCGCTGATGTCGATACCCAGCTCCAGCGCGTTCGTGGTGGCCACGCCGGTGAGTTCGGCGTCGTCGATGGCCCGTTCGAGACGTCTGCGGTCGTCGGCGAGGTAGCCGGCCCGATAGGCCGCGACCTTGTCCACCAGTTCGGGTGCGGCGGCGGCGAGGATCTGTCGGGCCTGCCGGGCAGTGAGTTCGGCGCCCATCCGGCTGCGCACAAAGCACAGCGTGCGGGCCCCTTCGATCACGAAATCGGCCAGTAGTCGTGCGGATTCGGCTCCGGCCGACCGGCGGACCGGGGCTCCGTTCTCGCCGGTGACCGCGGGGACGAAACCGGGCTGCCACAGGGCGAGGGTGCGTTCGCCGTGCGGTGAGCCGTCCTCGGTGACGGCGACGGCGGGTTCGCCGATGAGCCGGGACAGGGATTCGGCGGGGTGGGCGGCGGTGGCACTGGAGGCGACGACCACCGGGGAGGCCCCGGCGGCCCGCGCGAGGCGGAGTAGTCGGCGCATCACCAACGCCGTGTGCGATCCGAAAACCCCCCGATAATGGTGACATTCGTCGATGACGATGTAGCGAAGGTTGCGGAGGAAGTGCCGCCAGCGTGGGTGGGTGGACAGGATCCCCACGTGCAGCATGTCGGGGTTGGTGAAGATCCAGCGCGAATGCGCCCGCGCCCACTGCCTGATATCGGTCTCGGTGTCGCCGTCGTACGCGCAGGGTTGCAGGTGGCCGAATTCCGGCCGGCCGGCGGTGAGCGCGGCCACCGCGCGGATCTGGTCGGCCCCCAGCGCTTTGGTGGGCGCGATGTACAGCGCCGTGGCGCGGGGATCGGCGAGCAGTGCGGTCAGGATCGGCAGCTGATACGCCAGCGACTTGCCCGACGCGGTCGGTGTGCTGACGATGACGTGCGAACCATTGTGGGCGAGGGATGCGGCCCGTTCCTGATGCACCCAGGGGCGTGAAATCCCTTGGTGTTCCAATGCTTGCACAAGGGTATTTGGTACCCATGTCGGCCAGTCGGCGAAATTTGCTGTCGTGGAGTTGATTACGGATACATGGGTCAGTGGCGAGAATTGGTCGCCGGCGTCGGCGTTTCCGGCAGTGGCGGTTTCGGCGCTCCGGGACCCTCGTGTCCCGTCGCCGCGCGGTTCGTCGGATTCCGGGTGTGACGCAGGGTGGTGTGACGCAGGGTGGTGTGCTGCGGCGGCGAAGGGTGCGCCGGGCGGCGTCGGATGTTCGACGGGTGCCGGTCCGTCCACGGGTATCGGGTGCTCGCGATAGATGTCGGCGAGCGAGCCGGAGCCGGAGAGGGCGTGGGCGAGGAGCTCTTCCCCGTAGGACGGGGCCCGGCCCCGCCCGGAACGTTGTGTGTTCTGCATTACTCAATCATCAGTGTGTACGCTGTTGCAATTCGTGGACATATATATTACGCGCGTGCACTTTTTCTGCGCGAGTCGGCAAGGTTTATGCACAGTTTGGTGTGCCGACTATCGCATGAGCGCAGAACGTGCTTGACTGGTTGCGGTCGCAGCTTTCGAGACCGCCGGAGCACGGGGGTAGCGAGATCGATGTTGCGGTCGTGGTACTGAAGTTGGTTTGCGGTTCTCCGCGGGGCTCTCTTACGTATGGCGGTCGGAACCGGCCACGGCTCGGGGTATCTCGCGCCGGTCAGTTGGCATGCATGAAAAGGATTGAGTAATGGCACAGGGGACTGTGAAGTGGTTCAACGCGGAAAAGGGCTTCGGCTTC
>ERZ795062.2289-NODE-2289-length-12622-cov-8.310416_pt1 | contig 12622 bp, 10 predicted proteins | sample MGYA00375146_ERZ795062 | MGnify/ENA primary metagenome ERZ795062 (study PRJEB30191, sample SAMN05720281) | activated sludge metagenome | isolation source: Anaerobic digester | place: USA | collected 2015-07-16 ... | reverse complement strand
AAAATATCCAGCCCCGCTTTCAGGCTAATATTTATGCCAAGGATTTTTCGGAAGCTAACCTGTCCAAAAAAATCCGCCAGTCTATCCGAACTGCCAAAAATAAGGGCGTTCAGGTCCGATTTGGGGCCCATGAACTTCTGGCTGATTTTGCTGATTTGATGAAAAAGACCGAAGACCGCAAATCCATCCATCTAAGGGGCATTGATTACTACCGCAAGCTCCTGGATGCCTATCCACAGCAATCCTATATCACCCTGACAACCCTCAATCTCAAAAATCGCCTGGCAGATTTGGAACAAGAACTGGAGACAGCCCAAAAGGCCCTTGCAAACTATCCAGAAACAGTCAAGCCAAGCAAAATCGACAATACTAAAAAGGACATCGAGCGCCTGACGGATGAAATCAACTTCCTCCGTGAGGAAATGAAAAACGGTAAAGAAACAGTGGCCCTATCAGGCACTCTGGCTCTCGAATTTGGCAGCACTTCTGAAAATATCTATGCCGGTATGGATGAGCACTTCCGCCGCTATCAGGCCGCTATCTATACCTGGTTTGAAACAGCCAACCATGCCTTCGAGCGTGGAAATGACTGGCAAAACATGGGCGGTGTCGAAAATGATCTTTCTGGTGGACTTTACAGTTTCAAATCCAAGTTCAAACCTGAAATTGAAGAAATGATTGGGGAATTCAATCTACCTGTTAGCCCCCTTTACAAACTATCCAATCTTGCCTATACCATCCGCAAGAAATTGAGGAGTAAACGCAAATGACCTTGAAACAATTAACCCTGGAAGAGTATGCCGATTTTCTCCATCATCAAAAGGACTACTCCTTCCTCCAAACTCAGGAAATGGCTAAGCTATTAACCAAAAAAGGAATGACCGTTCGACCGATGGCCCTGGTTACAGATGGCCAAGTGAAGATTGCTGGACTCCTGTATAGCATGCCCATGACTGGTGGACTTCACATGGAAATCAACTCTGGTCCTGTCATTGCTGATGAAGCCTATCTGACTGATTTTTACAAAGGAATCCAAGATTTTGCCAAAGAGAATGGAGCACTGCAACTCATCCTCAAGCCCTACCAAACCTATCAAACTTTTGACGGTCAGGGCCAGCCCACCAGTCCTGAAAAGACCGAGCTGATTAGCCAATTAACCAGCCTGGGCTTTCAATTTGACGGTCTGCAAACAGGCTACCCAGGCGGTGAGCCGGACTGGCATTATGTCAAAGATTTATCCAACTTAACCCAGGATACCCTCCTTGCTTCCTTTAGCAAAAAGGGCAAACCCCTGGTCAAGAAAACCAATAGCTTTGGCATCAAAATCCAAGCCCTAGAACGCCATGAACTCAGTCGTTTCAGCAAGATTACAGCTGCTACTTCTGACCGCCGGGAATACCAGGACAAGCCTTTGGATTACTATGAGGATTTTTATGATAGCTTTGGGGATAAGGCTGATTTTCTCATAGCCAGCATCAATTTTCAAGATTACCATGATAATCTGCTGGCTGGACAGGCTAAGTTACAGGAAAAATTAGCCCTGATTCAAACTGATCTGGACAAGATTCCAAATTCCCGCAAGAAACAAAATGAGTACCGTGAGATTTCCAGCCAGATTGAGACCTTCACCGTTCGCCTAGCAGGAGCCAAAGACTGGACGGCTCAATATGGTACCGAAGACATCGACTTAGCAGCCAGCCTCTTTATCTATACCCCCCAGGAAATGGTCTACCTCTTCAGTGGTTCCCTGACAGAATTTAATAAATTCTATGCTCCTGTTGCCCTACAGGAATATGCCATGCGAAAGGCTCTGGATTTGAAGATTCCTTTCTACAATTTCTTAGGTATTCAAGGCGTTTTTGATGGTTCAGACGGTGTCCTGCGCTTCAAACAGAACTTTAATGGTTCTATTGTTCGCAAGATGGGGACCTTCCGCTATTACCCAAATCCGCTTAAATTTAAGATTCTACAAACCATCAAAAAACTCTTGAGAAGATAAAAAAGATTGAAACAGCCTCTGTTTCAATCTTTTTTTACTGTTTATTGGGTAAACCGACCCGTATAGTCAATGTTTAAGTCAAAATAAGGACGATTCTGCAAAAGAAGCGCTCTGGATGTGAACTGCCAAGCTGCTGCTGCTGCATAGTAAGCCATCCGGCGAGCTTGTTCGACTGGCATACCATTAGTATATGGATACTGGGCCACCCAAAAATTACTAAGACCAAATTCTCCTGTTTTAATCGGACCAGAATAACCTAGATTGTTTACATCAATCCAACTAGCCCCTGTATAATGAATCAGGTTATTGTAACCAAGGCGGCGCATTTCAGCTTCCCAAGCCTTCATATTGGCATTAATATTGTCACGGCTCTTATATTCTTCAATATCATTGACCATCACAATATTTTTAGCCAAGCCCAGCCTCTTCGCAGCATCTGCAAAGTAGCGAGCTTCCTCTTGCGCCGTACTGGTTGAGGTGAAGTGAGAATAGTGGTAAACAGACACTTTCAAACCTGCTGCCTGAGCATTTTTAATTTGGTCAGGAGCATAAGGATTGAAATAACTGGTCCCTTCTGTCAATTTTACAACAACCCCATAGATACCTTGTACCTTAAGAGTATTGTAGTCTGCGACAGATAGATAACCATTGTGACTACTAATATCAATAAAGGCTTGGCCTGTTTTCTTGGTAAAAGTCACATTGGCAGTTGAGGTGCCGACACCATATTGCTGACCACCACTATCAATATAGACATGGGCATTATAGGTACCCGTTTCGTAGCGGTGGTTACCCAGACGAATTGTCACTTGGTAGTCGCCGTTTGGTTGCCTATAGGCCTCATACCAAATGATATCATTTTGCCCATTAACGCTGGACCAAACCGGAACTCGCACCTTTGTCACACCTGCAGGCGCAAAAATATTGGACACAATAACATTGAAGTAGCCATAAGTATTGTCAATATTTTGGATAGAAACCTTGGCACTGACACCTGTCTGAGAAATGGAAACAGCTGTTTTGGTCTGAGCCACTCCCACCAGGCTGCCATCTTTTTGCTTGAGGTAGGCGTGAACATGGTAAATACCCGAATGATATTTGTGATTTCTAGCTTCAACAGTTACCTTGTAGGTTCCATTGGCCTGTTTAATCGCTGTGTACCATTGAATATCATCCTGGCCATTTATATCAGACCAGACTGGTACTTGCACCGCATCCAATCCTTTTGGAGCCACGATACCAGAAACAATGATGTCAAAACTTCCCACCACTTGATTCTGATTGCTAAAGGTCACATTCCCAGCTGCATCCCCTTCTGGAAGGGTAAATTTCGTACTGGTAATCCCTTCAGTTTGTCCATTTTTATAGTTAAAATAGAGGTGAACTTGGTAGTCTCCACGACCATCCTTATGATTCTTACTATCCACAGTCAAACGATAATTGCCATCTGCCTGCTTAGTGGCTGTATACCAGCGAATATCATCTTGACCACCTGCCTCTGTCCAAATTGGAACTTGCACATGCTGAATCTCAGAAGCAAAAACAGCTTTTGAAATCACAACATCAAAGGTTCCTGCCTGGCGATTGATATTTGCAAAGGAAATCTGGGCAGATGATTTTGTACTTAAGGTTGCTGTTGTTCCTGCAATACCAACCAGTTGGCCATCGGCCAGTTCGTAATAGAGATGAGCTTGGTATACTCCCAGACCATTTTTGTGGTTGGATTTTTGAATGTTGACTTGATAAGTTCCATCTGCCTGCTTGGTGGCTGTGTACCAGCGAATATCGTCCTGGCCGCCTGCTTCTGTCCAGACAGGAACCTTGACCGATTTGATGGAGGTAATAGCCGAAACATTGGAAATAATCAAGTCAAAACTGCCGGCTTGCTGATCGAGATTGCTCACTTTGATGCTTCCTTGATTGGATAGACTAGTTTGAGTCGTTGCAACCCCCTCAATCTGACCGTTACTGTACTCGTAGTAAAGATGAACTTGATAAACGCCAAGACCATTTTTATGATTGGAAGTTTGGACGGTCGTCTTGTAGGTCCCATCAGCCTGACGGTTGGCTACATACCAGCGGATATCATCCTGACCACCAGCTTCCGTCCACACTGGAATTTTGACGGATTTGATAGACTGAGAGCTCTTTACATTAGAAACGATAACATCAAAACTACCCTTACTAACAGTTTGATTGGCAATGCTTAAACGACCAGTCGTTGGGAGAGTTAGAGTTGTCTGAGCTGTTGCAATCCCCTGTGTTGGAGTGTTTTGAAATTCATAGTAGAGGTGAATATTGTACTCACCACTTCCATTTTTATGGTTTTTCTTATCAATGGAAACCTTGTAGGTCCCATCAGCCCGACGAGTGGCTGTATACCATTGAATGTCATCCTGACCCCCTTCTGTTGTCCAAACTGGAACCTTGACAGCCTTGATGGTAACAGGACTAGCTACTTGTCGAATGATGACATCGAAAGTACCTGCACCATGATTAACATTTTGGATACTGAGTTTTCCGCTCGCTGACAAAGTCGCTGTACTAGAGGTCACACCAATCAAATGACCACTATTATCTTCATAGTAGAGATGGATGTTGTAGAGTCCCATCTCATTTTTATGGTATTTTTTGTCTATTCTGACCTTATAGGTTCCATCTGCCTGACGGTTAGCTACATACCAAAAAAGATCATCTTGTCCATTTTCCTCTGTCCAAACAGGCAGCTTTACCGTACGAATGCCTGACGCATTGGAGAGATTATAAACGGTAATGTCAATGGTACCAGCTGCTACATTTGGTTGAATCCTAAGATTGCCTTCGGCGACTTCCTGAACAGCCTCGAAAGAAGATGTTTCTTGAATTGGAGTTTCACTGGTGGTAGTCGCCGCAGAAGCCGATTCACCGGTGGTCATCTGACTAGTTGTCGTTGTTTGAAGCTGACTTGTTGTAGATGAGTCCACCTGCCAATCAAAACTGTAATCCTTTAATTCATATACCGCACCAGTTTGGTCAATTGCCTCGATATCTACAAAATATTTCTTACTGCCAATGAACGTCTCACCCTGAAAAACAGCTACAAATTGACCACTTTCATCTATGCTGAGAGGAACTTCAACCAAATCTGAATAGTCTTCCAAGGTCCAGATTCTTGCCTTTACAGATTGGAAAATACGGCCGCCTGTTGCAAAACGGAGCTTGGCTTGACCGCCTTCAAGACCAACCGTTAACTGACCAACATTCTCTGTCTGATTTTGTAGGACCAACTTGGCTGGCTCAGCCGTAATAGTATCTGCTTGGACCATTTGCCCAGTGAGTAAGGCAGAAATAATCCCACCCAGATACATCCATTTCCTAAATTTCAATTTTTTCTCCTCTACCGCTGAAAAAACTCCTAGCTCTAAAGTTAGAAGTTTTTTCGTTATAATTTTCGTTTTATTTAGAAGTTCAACAAGGCCAGGAAGCTTGCTGGTTCAAGGGAAGCACCACCGACAAGGGCACCATCCACATCTGGACAAGCCATGTATTCGGCAACATTTTCAGGTTTTACAGAACCACCGTATTGGACACGAACCTTATCTGCAACTTCTTGACCAAAGTCAGCAGCAACAACGTCCCGCACTGCTTTACACATCTTTTGAGCATCTTCTGAAGTAGCTGATTTACCTGTACCAATCGCCCAGATTGGCTCATAAGCGATAACCAGTGATGCTACTTGCTCAGCTGACAAACCTTTCAAGGCTGCAGAAACTTGAGCACCAACAAAATCAACGGCTTTGCCAGCTTCGTAAGTTTCGAGAGACTCACCACAACAAATGATTGGTGTCATGCCGTTTTTGAAAATGGCGTGAGCTTTTTTGTTGATATCTTCATCTGTTTCATGGAAATAGTCACGACGTTCTGAGTGGCCAATGATAACATAGTCCACTTCAAGTGCTGCAAGTGTTGCAGGACTGTTTTCACCAGTGAAGGCACCAAAATCTTCAAAGTAGCAGTTTTGGGCTGCAACTTTCAAGTCAGTTCCCTTCACACCTTTTTTCATCCCTTCGATGAAAAGCGCTGGCGAACCAATAACAGTTTCTACCACATCTGATGAAGGAATTTGATCTTTCACTGCTGCAACAAACTCACGAGCTTCAGCTGCAGTTTTGTTCATTTTCCAGTTACCGGCAATAATTGGTTTACGTGACATTTCACATACCTCTTTTTTATTTATTTTACAAACTCTATTGTAGCACATTTTCAGGAAATATTAAAGCCTATTCTGACTGAATTTAATAACCTCCGCCAGCAACTCCAAAATATTCCTCTAGAGACAAGCCACTGTGGTAAATGTCTGCTGCTTCTGGACCAATGTAGCGAATATGCCAAGCCTCCGCCATATACCCTGTAATCCATTCCTTGCCCGCCTGGTAGCGAACAATAAAGCCATATCTGTGGGCATTGTGAGCTAACCAGTGTACAGCATTTGGCTGGGCCAGAAGACCACCACCCGTACCAAAGACATCAAAGGCCAGGCCTGATTGGTGTTCACTATAACCTGGTCTAGCTGAAAAGCGGTCCGCTGCTGCTTGTCCATATTGGCGAACATAATTCCAGTAAAGTCCATGCTGGGTCGAATAACTCCTAAATCCGCTATATGAATAAGAGATACCAAATCCTAGAGCCCGCATCTGATTGGTCAAAGCATTGAAGGCTGCTTTGGCAGTCGGATTTTCCCCTGGATTATAGGCCGCATTGATTGGATGCTTTTTATTGATGATAGGTATGTAACCATATTTGCCATGAATCTGATAATAGTTGCCATTATACTGCAAACCATCAAAAGTCATGTTAAATCGTTGAGTACCGATTCCCGTCTGCTGCCCATTTGCAGACCTGATATAGGCATGAACATGATAGAGTCCCTTTTGATACCGGTGATCCGCAATGTAAATGGTAGCTTGATAGACACCATTAGCGAGACGCTTGGCAGCATACCACCTGATATCATCCTGCCCCCTCGTTTCTGTCCATACAGGGATAGAAACTTCCTTGATGCCATTTGGAGCGAAAATATCTGTCACATACACTTCAAAAGTTCCACGCTGGCTGTTGATATTTTGGATACTGACCTTCCCTTCGGCTATCGATTGTCGTATTTGCACCGTATGCTGAGTAGAAGTGACGAGAACATCCCTGTTTTCAAGAGTTTTATAGTAAAGGTGGATGTAATAAGTTCCTTTGCTGTACTGATGATTCCGCGCTTCTACTCTCACACGGTAAGTTCCGTTTACTTCTGGTTTGGCTTCATACCAAGCCAAGTCATCCTGTCCCTTTTCCGCAGACCAAACAGGAACCAAAACAGATTTCAGCCCCTTTGGGCTGGAAATCCCTGAAATCCGAACATCAAAACTTCCTTTTTGATGATTAACATTTTCAATCGTTATTTTGCCCGATAGTTTTCCATTGTTTGGCGGAAGTGGCTGACCGGGTGCTCCTAGGCCATAGAAAGCTATGCCCTCTTGCTGCCACCCTCTCGAACCTAAGACCTGATACTCTTTGGTATCAGTCGTGTAGAGATGTCGCTGTAAACCTGCATGATAGAGACGGTAGATGGGCTGCTGACCATAGGAACGAAATGCTTCGCCTTCTTTCTGCCAACCTCGATTGCCTAAGATCGCGTATTCATTGGTATCCTTGGTGTAGAGATGGATTCGTAAACCAGGATGAAAAAGACGGTAGACCTTTTCACCTTGAGATAAGGATGTCTTCCAAGCAACGCCCTCTTGCTGCCAGCCACGCCCACCAAGCACATTGTATTCATTGGCATCCTTGGTATAGAGATGAACACGCAGTCCCGGGTGGTAAAGGCGATAGAGGGACCGGGTTTCAGACGATGAATTTTCCTCCACTGCCTCTTCTGTGGTTTGTGGTTCTGTCTCAACTTCCTGAGTCGTAGTTGGCTCTGACGATGGAGTTGTCACAATCTCCTCACTCGGCAAGGTTTGCTCAGAAATGGTCGTTGTAGCCACGGGCAATAGTTCTGTCTGTTCCGTTCGTTGACTGGTTTCCATAGTTGTTGAAAGATCATCCGCGCAAACAGTCACTGGGACCAAGCTCAGTAATACCGCTGAGTTCAGGCCAAGTAAGAAGAGAAATTTTCTTGCTTTTCTCATCACAATCACCTCCTAATACCTTTATTATACCAAAAGAAAGCGCTTTTACAAAATGTTATAAAAAATTAACATTTTCCTTGACAGGATTTTCTTTGTGTGATATATTTATAACAGAAAGAGTTAGAAATAAATAACATTATTAATAAACTAATTAAAGCTAGCTCAAAAAAAAATAATAAAGGATGATTCTCATGTTTAAAAAATTTGCCTGGCCTCTGGCCTCCCTCGTCTTAACTGGGGCTATCTGGTTTCTGACCCCTGCTTCTAATCCGGCTTGGATAAAAAACGGCATCTTTGCAGGCTTTCTGATCTACCTGCTTCTCCTCTTCCTCTTCATCTCCAAACTTCCCAAGCCAGACCCAGAAACATTCTATTTTGGTTTGACAGAAAAACTCTATACGGTGACACTCTTTGGTGCCATGGGAATCTATGGTAAAGGCATCTGGGTCATCACTCCCGCTACAAATCCTAGCTGGATCAAGGATGTCATCCTAGGATTTGGACTCTTCTTGTTGATGGCTTTCTTCCTCTACTTTGCTTTTAAAAAGGTGGACGAGAAGCCAGACGATCGCTTCTATACCAATCTGGCCAAGGCCGCTTGCCTGACCCTGTGCCTTGTCCTTCTTAGCCTGATGATTCTCACCGTCATCACCTTCTTTTACCCCTTCACTCTCCAAGCTGGCATGATACTGATTTTCAGCGCTGCCATGATACTTGCCTTTGACTTTGTCTTTTTCTACTTTGAAAAGAGAGGTGGATAAAATGGCCAATATCATCACCAAGCTCAAAGAATTCCGGAAGGAAATGAAAATCAGCCAGCAGGAACTGGCCCAACTGGTTGGCGTCCGTCGGGAAACCATCGTCCATCTGGAAAATAACCGCTACAATCCCTCTCTCGAAATGGCCTTGAAAATCGCAGAAATTTTTGATTGCCATGTCGAAGAACTTTTTCAACTCAATAAGGAGGTAGAAAAATGACTAAAACCATAACTTGCTCCTATTGCGGAGCTTCCGACACCATTCTGTGTAAACAGCCACACGGCTATTCTAGCATCACTCTTGCGGATAAAAAAATAGCCTTTAACGGACAAACCCTCTACCACGAAATCTGCAAGTCTTGTGGTACCGTCGTCCGCTCCTATATCAATGAACCTGAAAAATTGTAGAAAAACCAGCCATCCCCAGAACTTTCATTCTGGGGATGGTTATTTTATATGCCTTTTTGTACCTCTCTACATGGGCTTGCAATCTCTAAGAATTTTAAGGAGCGTAGTTCTCACTTACGTTCGAACTGCATCAACATCTCTAAACTCTACGGCCCTTTCAAGGGCCTAATCGTTAAGAGATGTAGAAAACCCCACTAGCTTGGGCTAGTGGGGTCCAATGTTAAGTTGTCTGACTTAAATTGTTATTTCTGGGAACTTAATCGAATTAAGCTTCGATTTCAGTAACGATACCTGAACCAACAGTACGTCCACCTTCACGGATAGAGAAAGTAGTACCTTGTTCAACGGCGATTGGGTGGATCAATTCAACGTCGATAGTAACGTTATCACCAGGCAGTACCATTTCATTACCTTCTGGCAATTTGATTGAACCAGTTACGTCAGTTGTACGGAAGTAGAACTGTGGACGGTAGTTGTCGAAGAATGGAGTATGACGTCCACCTTCTTCTTTAGAAAGGATGTAAACTTCACCTTTGAATTTAGTGTGTGGGTTGATTGAACCTGGTTTAGAGATAACTTGACCACGTTCGATTTCATCACGTTGTACACCACGAAGAAGCACACCAACGTTATCGCCGGCAAGACCTTCGTCAAGTTGTTTACGGAACATTTCAACACCAGTAACAATTGCTTTAGTTTTTTCTTCTTTAAGACCAACGATTTCAATTTCGTCGTTAACACGAACTGTACCACGGTCGATACGTCCTGATGCTACAGTACCACGACCAGTGATTGAGAATACGTCTTCGACTGGAAGCAACAATGGTTTGTCAGTGTCGCGTTCTGGTTCTGGAATGTACTCATCAACAGTGTTCATCAATTCCATAACGATGTCTTCGTACTTAGTGTCACCTTCAAGGGCTTTAAGAGCTGAACCTTGGATAACTGGAAGATCATCACCTGGGAAATCGTATTCTGAAAGAAGGTCACGGATTTCCAATTCAACCAATTCAAGCAATTCTTCATCGTCAACCAAGTCAATTTTGTTCATGAAGACGATAAGGTGTTTAACACCAACCTGACGTGAAAGAAGGATGTGCTCACGAGTTTGTGGCATTGGACCGTCAGTTGAAGCTACTACAAGGATCGCACCGTCCATTTGGGCAGCACCAGTGATCATGTTTTTAACGTAGTCCGCGTGTCCTGGAGCGTCGATGTGAGCATAGTGACGTTTTTCAGTTTCGTACTCAACGTGTGCAGTGTTGATAGTGATACCGCGTTCACGTTCTTCTGGAGCAGCATCGATAGACGCATAGTCTTTAGGTTGGTTAACTGATGAAGGCAAGCGACGTGCCAATACAGTTGTGATAGCTGCAGTCAAAGTAGTTTTACCGTGGTCAACGTGTCCAATTGTACCAATGTTAACGTGGGGTTTACTACGATCGTATTTTTCTTTTGCCATTTTGGTAAAAGCCTCCAATAAAATATATTTTATAGATAGACAGTAGGCAATACGGTCTAACTTTCCTTACTATTCTATCAAATTGTTGGGAAAAAGCAAGTGTTTTGTGCCTTTTCCTTTAGATTCTTACTTATCGAGCTTGTGATAAGGTTGAATTTGGACGCTTTGGCCAATATTTGAGGCATAAATCCAGTCTGCATTTTGCAGTTGGGCAAAGTTTTCTGCTCGGCCAGTAAGGATGATTCCCGCAAATTTGGCTGTTTTTGGGTCCTTGTTGGCTTCAAGGTAATCTTTTAAGTAGTCCTCTGCTGAATACTCATTTCCATCTGCGTCTGTGATAGTTATGAATCCATAGCCTGTATCCAGATATTTTTGGAGTTGGACTTGGAAGTTGCTGTAATTGTTCTGTAAGGAAACGAGCGGATCCACCATTTTATCCACCTGGTACTTTTCATAGATGGCATTCACGTCAGCATCCTTGTCCTTTTCCATAGCCGCATCCACTTCTTTTTCCAAGGCGGCCTGTTGCTCTGCTGACAGGGCTACATTGCTATAGTTGTCAAAACCAAACTGTTGATCGAGGCGGTCTCCAAAATCAACCTCAGTGGCTGCTTGACCAATCCAAATCCAATTCAATTTCAGATTGTCTGGAACCATGGCATCAATTTGAGCCAGGGTATAGGGCTTATCAAAGGTGATGGCGACTTCTACTGCCTGCCCGGTCATCTTGGGAATAAAGTCTAGGTCCTGGGTTACTTTTAAATTGTATTCCCCTGAATAGCCCGTATTATAAAAGATTGGAACCTTGAAGTGATTACCATAAGTATAATAAGATTGCCCTCCATCCAGAAGATTCAAACCTTCATCTTGATTCAAGTCATAGGTCATGTAGATGGAGTAGCTCGCATTGTATTTCTCAAAAGGGACGAGGATGCCATCAATGTCTTTGACCCGATTGGAATAGAAGTCCCCTGAGAAATATGACGATGTCCGATAACCCCAGGAAATATAATCCACATTCGGATAAGCAATTTCTGACATCAAGAGGTAGTGGTCCTGTATTTTCTTACCATTGCTGCTGACCTTTTGCTCCAGCCCATAGATGATCGCAGCTGTTGCTGCTAGGGTTAGGACGGTACTGAGGGTGACGATTTTTAATAGGTTTTTGCGTTTGTTTTTTTGAGCAATTTTCTCAAAGCTAGATAAGGTCTTCATAGCTTAGTCCTCTTTCCTTTATAATTTTTTTAAGCTTGTTGCGCCCTCGCATCAGGTCTATTTTGACCTTGCTTTGCGAGTTTCCAAGGATATGGCTGATTTCTTTGACAGAAAAGCCTTGAAAGTAATGGAGATCCAGGACGGTTTGAAATTGGCTTGGTAGTTCTGACAGGAGGTCATAGAGCTGACTGCCTAGCTCCTGATCATAAGAAGTTAACCCTTCACGAAAAAATTCCTGTTGCAAGATTTCCTGGTATTTTTTTCCCCTGCGATAGGAGTCGATATAATTGCGGATGGCCACCCGATACATCCAGGAACGTATTTTTTCGCGGGGGAGGACAAAGTTGCTTTCCAGCATCTTGACCAAGACATCTTGGGTCACATCCATGCCATCATCTTTGCTGATTCCTGACCGCATCAGATAATAGACAATTTCTTCTGCTATGGATACCAATTCTTTTTCATATTGGTCCAGCTTCATGCCCTCACCTCTCCTTCTTTCACTATTATAACGAATGGGAAGGGAAATTGGTTACAGAAATATAAAAAAACTTAGGAAAATCCTAAGTTTTGATGTTTTTAACCTGAATTGCGCAAGCCGGTCGCAATACCATTGATGGTG
>ERZ795062.2280-NODE-2280-length-12657-cov-9.085701_pt1 | contig 12657 bp, 8 predicted proteins | sample MGYA00375146_ERZ795062 | MGnify/ENA primary metagenome ERZ795062 (study PRJEB30191, sample SAMN05720281) | activated sludge metagenome | isolation source: Anaerobic digester | place: USA | collected 2015-07-16 ... | reverse complement strand
AGAGGAAGGCGCCGCCGTAGGTCTGCTCGTCCATCGGCCAGCCGGCGGTGTGCATGACGAAGCCGGGCGTGTGGCGGCTGGGATCGATCTCCCACAGCTCCTTGATGCCGATGGCGTAGCTCTGCGGATCGCTCTGCGCGTCCAGCCGATAGCGCGCGATCAGCTGCTTGCCCAGGTGGCCGCGCGAGCCCTCGGCAAAGAGCGTGTACTTGGCCAGCAGCTCCATGCCGAGCTGGAAGTTCTCGGTCGGCTCGCCATCCTTGCCGATCCCCATGTTGCCGGTGGCCACGCCCCTGACGCTGCCGTCCTCGTTGTACAGCACCTCGGCGGCGGCGAAGCCGGGGAAGATCTCCACGCCCAGGCCCTCGGCCTGCTCGGCCAGCCAGCGCACCACGTTGCCCAGGCTGACGATGTAGTTGCCGTGGTTGTGGGCGAACGGCGGCAGGAAGGCGCCCGGCACACGCGCGCCGCCCGATTCGCTCAGGAACACGTAGGCGTCGTCGGTCACCGGCTGATTCAGGGGCGCACCCTTTTCCTTCCAGTCGGGGATCAGCTCGGTCAGCGCCTTCGGGTCCATCACCGCGCCGGACAGGATGTGCGCGCCCGGCTCCGAGCCTTTTTCCAGCACCACCACCGACACGTCCTGGCCCTTTTCGGCGGCGCGCTGCTTGATGCGGATGGCGGCCGACAGGCCGGCCGGCCCGGCGCCGACGATGACCACGTCGTATTCCATGGCTTCGCGCGGGCCGTACTGCTGGATGATCTGCTCGGGGGTCATGGGGACTTCCTCGTGGGGTTTGAAATAATGGGCGGCATGGTCGGCGCGCGCCCCACACCGGGCCTGTCGGCTGTGTGACCGATTTTATGCAGCGCCGCGCGCCCCATCGGCGACGGCCTGTCCCCGGCGTTGCTTGCCCGCCCTGATTTGGAGTCTTCCCATGAGCTACAGCATTGATTTGTCCGGCCGCGTGGCCCTGGTCACCGGCGCCTCGGGCGGCCTGGGCGCGCAGTTCGCGCGCACGCTGGCGGCGGCCGGCGCCGGCGTGGTGCTGGCCAGCCGGCGGGTGGACAAGCTCAAGGACCTGCGCGCGCGCATCGAGGGCGACGGCGGCGACGCCCACGTGGTCGAGTGCGACGTCACCGACCTGGCCTCCATCAAGGCCGCCGTGGCGCACGCCGAGACCGAGATGGGCTCGATCGACATCCTGGTCAACAACTCCGGCGTGTCGACCACCCAGCGCATCCAGGACGTGACGGAGCAGGACTACGACTTCGTCCTCGGCACCAACGTGCGCGGCGCCTTCTTCATGGCGCAGGAGGTCGGCAAGCGCATGCTGGCGCGCGCCCGCGGCGCGGCGCCGGGCAGCTTCACCGGCGGGCGCATCATCAACATCGCCAGCATGGCCGGCCTGCGCGTGCTGCCGCAGATCGGCGTGTACTGCATGAGCAAGGCCGCCGTGATCCACATGACCCGCGCCATGGCGCTGGAGTGGGGGCGCTTCGGCATCAACGTCAACGCCATCTGCCCGGGCTACATCGACACCGAGATCAACCACCACCACTGGCAGACCGACAGCGGCCAGAAGCTCATCGCCATGCTGCCGCGCAAGCGCGTGGGCGAGCCGGCCGACCTGGACGCGGTGCTGATGATGCTGGCCTCCGACCAGAGCCATTTCGTCAACGGCGCGGTCATCGCGGCCGACGACGGGTTTGCGCTCTGATGGGCATTTTGCGCAGGCGTGGCAAGCGCCAGAAGCTCCTTTTTTGATAGTTCATCAAAGGCTTTCCGGCATCCTTGCCGGCTTGGCCGCGGGCGCGCTGTGGGGCCTGGTGTTCGTGGCGCCGCGCATGGTCGGCGGGTTCGCGGGCATCGACCTGACGGCTGGGCGCTTCGTCGTCTACGGCGCGGTGTCGCTGCTGCTGCTGGTGCTGCCCTGGCGGCGCGCCCGGTGGCCCACGCTGGCGCAGGCGTGGGGCGCGCTGTGGCTGTCGGTGCTGGGCTTCACCGGCTATTACGCGCTGCTGGTGCTGGCCATCCGCGACGCGGGCAGCGCCATGCCGGCGCTGATCGTCGGCACCATCCCGGTCTGGCTGATGCTGCTGGGCAAGCCCAGCGGCTTGCGCTGGCGTGCCCTGCTGCCGGGGCTGGCGCTGACCGCCGCCGGCCTGGTTTTGATGTCCAGTTCGGTTCAGGCGCCCGCCAGTCCTGCCCCAGCAGCTTCTGAAACAATAGCAAACAGCGGCACGTACTGGCGCGGCATCGGGCTGGCGCTGGCGGCCATGGCGTGCTGGACGGCGTTTGCCCTGCTCAACGCCCGCTGGTTGCGCCGCCACCCGCGGGTCAGCGCCGCCGACTGGGCCAGCTGGCTGGGCGTGGCCACCGGCCTGGGTGGTCTGGCACTGGCGCTGGCCCAGGGCACGCCGCTGCCGCGGCTGATGGCACAGCCGGGCTGGCCGCTGTTCGCGCTCGTCGTGCTGGCCATCGGCCTGGGGTCGAGCTGGCTGGCCACCGTGCTGTGGAACCTGGCCAGCCAGCGCCTGCCGCCCAGCCTGTGCGGCCAGCTCATCGTCAGCGAGACGCTGTTCGCGCTGCTGTATTCTTTTCTGTGGGATGGCCGCTGGCCCGGCGCGCTGGCGCTGGCCGCCGCGGCCCTGTTCACCGCCGGCATCCTGGCATCCATCAAGGCGCACCGATGAAGATCGACATTCCCGAGCACAAGCAGCTGGTGTTTGAAATGACCATCCCCATCCGCTGGGGCGACATGGACGCCATGGGCCACATCAACAACGCGGTCTACTTCCGCTACATGGAAACGGCGCGCATCGACTGGTTTCGCAGCATCGGCTGCCAGCCTGATCCGCGCGGCGAAGGCGTCGTCATCGTCAACGCCTTCTGCAACTTCATCCGTCAGTTCGAATACCCCGGCGACATCCTGATCAGGACCTTCGTCAGCGACCTGGGGCGCAGCGCGTTCGACACCTGGGCCACCATGGAGCGCACGGACCAGCCCGGCGTGGTTTGCGCGGCAGGCGGGGCCACCGTGGTGTGGGTCAATTTTCCGGCGCAGAAGTCCGCCCCGCTGCCCGACTGGCTGCGCCAGCGGCTCAGCGGCGCTCAGTCATAGGCCAGCTTGAAGATCAGGTCGAGCGCCGAATTCTCGACGCCGGCTTGGCCGCGCAGCGACCAGCGGCGCGACAGCTCGTAGAAGATCATCAGTGTGCCGCCGGTGCCGGCGATGCTGTGCTCGTAGGCGGCGTACAGGCGCTCGGACAGGCGCTTGCCCAGGGTCACGCTGGCCTGGCTCACCTCGCCCTCGGCGCCGCCGGAAAAACTCAGCTCGTCCAGCCCGAAGCGCGCCGCCAGCCCGCGCCCCTCGCGCCCGCCCAGCAGGGCCAGCGCGGCCGATTGCAGCATGGCGGCCTCGGCGCCGCTGTCGGGCGCCGGGCGGCCCAGCAGCAGCCAGGCCAGGGTCTGGTTGTCGGGCAGTGACGGCGCCGAATACAGGCGCACGCGCGGCAGCAGCGCCGTGCCCGCCACCTGCACGCCCGCGCGCTGGTCGTTGCCGAGCTTCGGCCGCAGCGCCACGATGTCCAGCACCGGGTTGTCGGCCGCGCCCTGAAAGACCAGCTGCCCGCGTTCGATCACCAGCTGCTGGCTGTAGGCGTGGAAGCTGCCGCCCACGGTGCGCAGCGTGCCGCTGACCCGCGGCATGGCGGTGGCGGGACCGTCGGCGGCCAGCGTCAGCACGCCGGCCAGCCGCGTGTCGATGCCCATGCCGCGCAGCCGGAAGTCCTGGCCCAGGTCGATCTCGACCTGCACGCGCGCGGTCAGCGGCGGGCCTGGGCGCTCGGCCTGGGCCTCGGCGCGGGCGGCGTCCTGCTGCCCGGCCGCGCTGGTGGGGCGGGCCACGCCGGCGGCGGCCTGGCGGCCGTGCATGATCTTGCCGTCCGGCCCGCGCACGATGACGTCGTCGCCCAGCGCCGGACGGCTGTCGTCGGGCAGCACGATCAGCGCCTGGTCCACGCTCAGACGCCCGTCGGCGCTCAGGGCGCGGCCATCCAGCGCGGCGTGCAGCGTGCCCGAAACGCTCAGCCGCCGGTCATCGCGCACGCTCACGCGCAGGCGCTGCAGGGTGGCGTTCAGCCGTGCCTGGGCGCGGCCGTCGCGCCAGGCGGCCTCGCCGGTGGCGTTCAGGCGCCCGCCGCTGCCCGCGCCGCCCGCGCCGGCCAGGGAGAACTCGTCAATCAGCAGCCGCGTGCCGTCCAGCCGCGCGCGCAGCCGGCCATCCTGAAACTGCAGGCCATCGACCACCGAGCGCAGCGCCATGCCGTCGGCCCCCAGCGTGCCGGTGACGGCCGGCTCGGCCCGCGTGCCGGCGATCCGTAGCTCGGCTGCCAGCGCGCCGCCCAGGCGCCAGCCCGGTGGCGCCAGCACCGACCAGGCGGCGATGTGCGGCAGCCGCGCGCGCACGCTGCCGGTCAGCGCGGCGTCCTGGGGCCAGGACCAGCGCGTGCGGCCGTCGGCGTCGGTGGTGGCGGCCAGCGTGCTGTGCAGCTCGCCGTCGGCGCGGCCGGCGCGCTCGCTGTCCCAGCGCAGCTCGGCCTGCAGCGCCGGCCCGTCGCCGCGCAGGCGCAGGCGTGCTTCGCGCAGGCCGGCGGCAACGCGCGACTGCACGCCGGTTTCGGCGTCGGTGGCCAGCACGGTGACGTCGCCGCGCACGCGCGCCAGCTCGGCCTGCAGGCGCAACTGGCGGCCCAGCGTGGCGCTCCAGCCGCCGTCGAACACGATGTCGCCGCTCAGTCCGGCGTCTCGCAGAGGGGTGCCGGCCAGGCGCTCAACCCATTGCAATGGCAGGCCGGACAGGCGGCCGCTGCTGCTCAGCTCGCCGTCCTGCCAACGCAGCGGGCCCCAGGTCAGCAGCGCCTGCGCCGTCGGCGCGGGGGAGCTGATGCTGAGCTCGCCGGCGCCGGCCTCGAAGCTGCCGCCGCGCGCCGGCGACCAGCTGAGCGGCAGCACGCCGCGGCCGGCCAGTTGCCAGGTGCCCGCGCCCAGCGCCGGATCGCGCAGGCTGGCCTGCCATGGCTCCAGGCGCAGGCGCCAGCCGGAGGCGGCCAGCGGCGCCTCGGGCGTGCTGCGCCCGCCGCTGGCGCTGAGCGACAGCTGAACGCGCCGCTCGCCGTGGGAGATCTCGCCGCGCGCGCTCCATCGCGCCTGCGCCAGTCGCCCGTCGGCCGTCAGCAGCACGTCGCGCAGTTGCAGCGGCGGGCTGCCGGCGCCGCGCCCGGCCAGCGTGGGCACGCTCAGGCGGGCCTCGATCGCGGGGTCGCGCCAGCCGCCGCGCCAACGCGCCTGCAGGCTGGCGCGGCCCTGGGCCTGGATGTCGCCCAGCCAGCGTTGGCTGCCCGGTAGCTGGCGCGCCCAGCTCAGGGCGCGTGCGGCATCGTTGAAGTCGGCGCTCAGGCTGCCGCCGCCCCGGTTGGCGTGCAGCTCGCCCTGCGTGCGGGCGCGCAGGCCAGGGGCGGTCAGGCGCAGATCGGCCTGGCCGGCGGGGCGGTCGGCGCCCTGCAGGTGCAGCCGGGCGGTGCCGGCCAGCTCGGCATCGTCGGTGCGCAGGCGCAGCTCGTCCAGGCGCAACAGGCCGGCGTCCCAGCGCCCCTGGGCGCTGGCGCTGTGCAGGCGCAGCGCGCGCAGCTCGCGTGCCCGCGCCTGGGCGGCCGATTCGCCGGCGCGCGGCGGCGGTGTGGCGCGGGCGGGGCGCGCCTGCAGCGCCACGTCGAAGTCGGTGGCGTTGCCGGCGCCGGCGAGGCGCGCCGTGCCGTCGACCGGCAAGGCTGCCAGTTGCCCGTGCAGCCGGGCAGGGTCGATGCCGTCGAGGCGGGCGTCGAGCCGCCAGGGCGGCGCGCCAGCCGCGGCCGCGCGGTGCCACTGGCCGGTGACTTGCAGCGTGCCGCCGCCGGTGCGCGCCTTGAGCGTGCGCACGGTGGCGGTGTCGTCCTGCCACAGGGCGTCGGCCTGCAATTCGTCCACCGGCAGCCGGCCCTGGTCCCACGGGCCAGGGGCGCGGTTGCTCAGGTCGGCCACCACGGCCCAGCCGCTGCCGGGCAGGGGCATGAGGTCGAGCGCGCCGCTCAGCAGCGTGCGCGGGGCCTCGGACCACAGGGCAGCCAGGTCGAGCGCGTGCACGCGGGCGTGGGCCTCGGCCAGCGGCTGCGCGGCCCAGGGGCTGAGGCGGGCGCTGGCACGGGCCTGTGGCCGCTCGCCAGCCGGGGGCTCGGCCGGCAGGGCGGGCGGCGACGCGCGCGCGGCAAAGCCGGCCAGCGGCGGCAGGGTCGGCAGTTCGGGCGCGGCGTCGGCGGTGGTGGCCTGCAGCTCGGCCTGCGCCTGCAGCTCGGTCAGCGGGCCGCGCAGCGTGGCCTGCACGCTCAGCGGCAATGGCGCCGCGGCGCCGGGCACGGGGGCTGTGAGCGCGCCGGCCAGTGCCATGTCCAGCCGCAGCGGTGCATGGGCGGTGAGGGCGGCGAGCAGGCGGTAGCGGCCCTGGTCGAATTGGATGTGGTCCAGCGCCAGCTGGTGCTGGCCACCGTCGTAGGCGTAGTGACCGGCGACACCCGCCAGGCGCACGGTGGGTGGGCCCGCCCAGTGCAGCTCGTCCACGCGCAGGGCGGCCACGCGCACATGCAGCGGCAGGGTCAGCGCCTCGGGCGGGCCGGCCGGCGGGGTGCTGGCGGGGCGCTGGTCGTCGATCAGGAGCCGACGCGCCGACAACTGCTCGACGCGCAGGGTGCGCGACAGCAGGGCGGCGGGGCGCCAGCGCAGCTCGGCCTCGTCGGCCTCCACCCGCAGGCCGTCCTGCGACCAGACCAGGCGTTGCACCGTGCCGCCGCCACGCAGGGTGCCGGTCACGCCTTCGGCCCGCAGCGGCTGGCGCGCCCCGACCCAGGCCAGCGCGCTGGCCAGCGAGCCTTCGCTGCCGGCCCACAGCCAGGCGCCGCCTCCGGCCAGCGCGGCGGCCGCCAGCAGCCCGGCCAGCAGGCGCCGCGGCCAGCGCGCCAGGCTTGCGGCAGGCGCGGGTGAATCTGAATCAAATTGGCTGCTGGCGCCCGTCGGGTGAGCGCCAACAGCTACTGATTCAGGAGCATCCGGTGGGGTTGCCGCGGCCATCAGAAGACGAAGCCCACGGTCATGTGCAGGCGGATTTCCTTGGACTTCAGGCCGTAGGCGATGTCCAGCTGCATGGGCCCCACCGGGGTGATCAGGCGCAGGCCGGTGCCCACGCCCCAGTGCGGGCGCAGCGCGGTGGCCTGGTTGGCGACGCTGCCGACGTCGATGAACAGGGTGTGCTCCAGCAGGCCGGGCCGGCGCTGCTGCAGGATGGGGCGCTGCCATTCGACGCTGCCCAGCGCCATGTAGCGGCCCGGCCCGACCAGCCCGCTGCCCACCGGCACGCCGATGCGCCGCCAGCCGTAGCCGCGCACCGTGGTGTCGCCGCCGGTGCGAAACAGGTGGCTGCCCGGCAGGCGCGCGCGCCGGTCGGCGAAGACGGCGCCGCCTTCGGCGCGCAGCGCCAGCCGGCTGTCGCCGCCGGCCAGGGGCACGATGCCCAGCCAGTGGCCGGTCAGGCGCGCGAAGGGGCGACGCGCGCCGGCGGTGGTGAGGCCGGCGCTGGCGTCCACGCCCAGGCCCCAGCCGCGCGTGGGCAGCGGCAGGCGGTCGAAGTAGCGGCCGGTCCAGGCGTAGCCGACGCTGACGGCGGCGCCGTCGCCCAGCAGCGCGTCGGGCACGGCGCGCGTGGCCGAGCCGGTGACGGTGGCGTGCTCGACCTGCAGGTAGAGGTTGCGGTCGAACCGCGCTTCGGTCTGGGTGTGGCCGATGCGCAGCGTGCGCGAGAGGGTGTTGAGCAGGCCGTCGTCCTGCCGCTGGTAGCGCGCCAGGCCGCCCCAGCGCCAGCCGCCGGCGTCGGGCAGCGAGGTGAGCTGCCATTCGGCCAGCGGCGCCTTGCGGTCCAGGTGCAGCCGGGTGTTGGCGCGCCAGGTGGTGCCGGCAAACAGGTTGTCGCGGTGCTCCAGCGACAGGCGCGGGCCGCCGTCGGTGCTGTAGCCCACGCCCAGTTGCAGCTTGTGGCGCCTGGCTTCGGTGACGGTGTAGCTGACCGGCACGGCGGCCGGATCGCCCTCGGGGTCGATGCTGATGTAGGCCGAGTCGTAGTAGCCGCTGCCGGTCAGGCGCTGCTGGGCGTCGATCAGCTGTTTCTGGTCATAGACGTCACCCGGGCGCAGCCAGGACAGGCGCTCGGCCAGCTCGGGCGGGTAGCGCTCGCTGCCCTGCACGCGGGCCGGGCCGAGGCGGAACAGCGGGCCCGAGTCCAGCCGCAGGTGCAGCCGCGCCCGGGCCTCGGCGGCGCTGACGTCGGCCAGGCTGTAGCTGATGCGCCCGCGCGGGTAGCGACGCGCCACCAGGGCGCGCAGCGCGTCGGTCTTGGCGTCGGCCCAGCGCGCCTGGGTGAAGCGGCGCCCCTCGGGCAGGCCCCAGTCGGCCACGATGGCCTCGCGCTGCGCCGCGTCGGCCGGGTCGGTGCCGGAGGTGATGCCGCCCTCGAAGTCGATGGCCACGCTGGCCACCGTGGTCGGCGGGCCGGGCTCGATGGCGATCACCAGCAGCGGGCGGCCGTTGCCTGGGCGGCGATGCACGCGCACCTGGGGGTGGAAGTGCCCTTCGGTGGCCAGCAGGTTGCGCACGTCGCGCTCGGCCAGCACCATCAGCCGGGCGAACTCGGCGTCGTCCAGGTCGGGGATGCGGCGGTAGCGCTGCAAGTCGTTGTGGCGCTCCACCAGCGCGCGCAGCTCGTCGTCGGTGCATTCGACGCGGATGTCGAAGGCGCTGACGGCGGTGGGCTGGTCACCGGCCTCGCCGGCACCGGCTTGCGCCGTGGCCGGCTGCCCGGTGCCGGCGTCCGGCAGCAGGGCGCAGCCGGACAGCGCCAGCAGCAGCGCCCACCACAGGGCCAGCGGCCAGCCGCGCCGAAGAAAGTTGACCACGCCAAGCATCACCGCGCCGAGTTTAGTGGCCGCGCCACTGCCGCCGGCCCCGCGTGGCGTGCCCGCGGGTGGGGTCTTGCGCCGGCAATCGGGTGGTCAGGCACGGGCGCGGGCGACAATGCCGCGATGGCCACTTCATCCGTCCAGTTGCCCGGCTTCAGCAGCCCGGCCGTGGGCTTCGAGCAGCCGTTCGAGATGCTCGAAGCCTGCCACCAGCGCGTGCAGCGCAGCCTGGGGCTGCTCGCGCGCATCGTCGGGCATGTCGAGCGCCAGGGGCATGACGCGTCCTCGCGCGGCGCCTGCGGTGACGTGCTGCGCTACTTCGACCTCGCCGGCCCGCACCACCACGAGGACGAGGAGCGCCACCTGTTCCCGCGGCTGCGCGATCACCCCGATGCGCGCGTGCGCGAGGCGGTGGCCACGCTGGCGCAGGATCACGCGCGCCTGCACGCGCTGTGGCAGCGCCTGCGCGCCGTGCTGCTGCGCTGGCGCGACGCCGACGCGCCGCCGCCCGTGGGCGAGGACGAGCGAGCGCTGGTGCGGCAGTTCAGCGACGGCTACACGCGCCACATCGCGCTGGAGGAGGCGCTGGCCTACCCGGCGGCGCGCCCCTTGTTCAGCCCCGACGATCTGCGGCGAATCGGTGCCGAAATGGCCGCCAGGCGGCGCGGATAGCTCGCAAGCTGCTCTTTTTTGTATGGCAATCTGGTGTGGTGGCGCAGGGATTCCGAGGGCAAGCGGGCGGCCGCGCCAGTCAGGTATTGCTCCAGTTCGCGATTCATAGAATCGGGCCATGCACACGAATTGCATCACCAGGGGCCGCGCCGCGGAGGCAACGACACACGGCAGCCTGACAACGTTCACATGGCGTGGCCTGTGTCTGGCGTTGAGCCTGGTGCTGCTGTCAGGCTGCTCATCGCTGCGCCCCTGGATCAACACGCCGATGGCGGCCGATCAACTCCAGGCCGCGCACCTCAACGAGACGCGTGACCCCAGCCTGGTGATGGCCGTCACCATCTCGGGTGGCGGGGCGCGCGCGGCGGCGTTCGGCTATGGCGTGCTGCGCGCGCTGGACGAGGTGCGCTTCGACTGGAACGGCAAGCACCTGAGCCTGCTGGACGCCACCGACCTGATCAGCGGCGTGTCGGGCGGCTCCATCGTGTCGGCGTACTACGCGGCCTTCGGGCGCGAGGGGCTGCCGCGCTTCGAGTCGGAGTTCCTGCGCCAGGACTTCCAGCACGGCCTCGTTTCGCTGCTGTTTCACCCGGGCAGCCTGCACGAGCTGACCTCGCCCTGGTTCGGCCGCTCCAACCTGCTGCAGCGCCAGCTCGACGGCCTGTACCGCGGCATGACCTTTGCCGAGCTGGAGGCGCGCCCGCGCCACCCGCAGCTGATCGTGACCGCCACCGACCTGACGCGCGGCAACGGCTTCGAGTTCACCTGGGACCAGTTCGCGCTGATCTGCTCCGACCTGGGGCAGGTGCCGCTGTCGTTCGCGGTGGCGGCCTCGTCGGCGGTGCCGATCGCGCTCAGTCCGCTGACGGTGAAGAACTTCGCCAGCCAGTGCCCGGACGAGGTGAAGGCGCAGGTGGCGCGCAGCGCCGCGGCCGGCGCCAGCGGCGTGGCCGACTACCGTCAACGCCTGTATCGCGCACAGGTCAACGAGTATCTGGACTCCAGCGTGCGCCCGTACATCCATCTGGTGGACGGCGGCCTGTCTGACAACCTGGGCGTGCAGCGCCTGCTGGACCGCGCACTGCTGCGGGGCGGGCTGCGCCAGACCTTCCGCGAGGTCGACATCCCGCCCGGCGCGGTGCGCAAGGTGGTGCTGGTGGTGGTCAACGCCGAGCGCGACCCGACGCGCAACCTGGACCTGAGCGACGAGGTACCGGGCGTGTTCGACGTCGCCGATGCGCTGCTGTTCGGCACCGGCGCGCGCGCCACCCACGAGACGCAGGAATTCCTGCAGGACGTGATGCAGGCCTGGCACAAGCAGGTGCAAAGCCATGGCCAGGCGGGCGGAACCGACGTGTTCGCACCCGATGCGCAGATCCACGTGATCACGGTGAATCTGCGCGATGCACCGGCGCAGCATCGCAGCCAGTTGCTGCGGGTGGCCACGGCCTTCTCGATCCCGGATCAGGAAGTGAGCGCGCTGATCGAGGCCGGCCGCCAGGTGCTGCTGGATTCGCCCGAATTCAAGCGCCTGGTGCAGGCGCTGAATGCGCGCATCGTGCCCGCCGCGCCCGGTGTGGCGGGCCCGCTGGCGCCCTGACGCCCGGAATCTACTTGGACAGCATCCGCATCGCGTCTTCCAGCCCCTTGAGGGTGAGGGGGAACATGCGATGCCCCATCAACTGCTGGATGATGGCGATGCTCTGGCGGTATTGCCACACGCCCTGCGGCTCGGGGTTGATCCAGACGAACTTGGGAAAGGCGTGCGTCAGGCGCTGCAGCCATTCGGCGCCCGGCTCCTCGTTGTTGTATTCGACGCTGCCGCCGGGCTGCAGGATCTCGTAGGGGCTCATGGTCGCGTCGCCCACGAAGATCAGCTTGTAGTCCTTGTTGTACTTGCGGATGATGTCCCAGGTCGGGAACTTCTCGGCGAAGCGGCGGCGGTTGTTCTTCCACATGAAGTCGTAGACGCAGTTGTGGAAGTAGTAGAACTCCAGGTGCTTGAGCTCGGCCTTGACGGCGGAGAACAGCTCTTCGACACGCTGGATGTGCTCGTCCATGGTGCCGCCCACGTCCATCAGCAGCAGCACCTTCACGGCGTTGTGGCGCTCGGGCACCATCTTGATGTCCAGCCAGCCGGCGTTGGCGGCGGTGCTCTTGATGGTGTCCGGCAGGTCCAGCTCCAGATCGCTGCCGGTGCGGGCGAACTTGCGCAGCCGGCGCAGCGCCACCTTGATGTTGCGCGTGCCCAGTTCCTGCTGGTCGTCGTAGTCGCGGTAGGCGCGCTGGTCCCACACCTTGACGGCGCTCTTGTTGCCGCCCTTGCCGCCGATGCGAATGCCCTGCGGGTTGTAGCCGCCGTGGCCGAAGGGGCTGGTGCCGCCGGTGCCGATCCACTTGCTGCCGCCTTCGTGGCGGCCCTTCTGTTCTTCCAGGCGCTTTTTCAGCGTCTCCATCAGCTCGTCCCAGCCCATCTTCTCGATGGCGGCCTTCTGCTCGGGCGTCAGCTCGCGCTCCAGCACCTTGCGCAGCCAGTCGGCCGGGATTTCCTTGGTGAAGTCGGTCAGCATCTCCACGCCCTTGAAGTAGGCGGCAAAGGCGCGGTCGAACTTGTCGAAGTGCTTCTCGTCCTTGACCAGGGCGGTGCGGGCCAGGTAGTAGAAGTCGTCGATCGAGCAGGCCTCGGGCTGGCCGGGGCCGACCACGCCCGCCTGCAGGGCTTCGAGCAGGGTCAGGAATTCCTTGACCGACACCGGCAGCTTGGCGGCGCGCAGGGCGTAGAAGAAGTCGATCAGCATGAAACAGGTCTCCAGCGCTTACGTGGCCTGCGCGCGCAGCTGCAATAAATAGAGCAACTGGGCACGTGCCTCGGGCCATTCGGCGGCCGTCATGCTGTACATCACGGTGTCGCGGATGGTGCCGTCGCGGCGCAGCGCGTGGCCGCGG
>ERZ795062.2277-NODE-2277-length-12663-cov-4.790530_pt1 | contig 12663 bp, 11 predicted proteins | sample MGYA00375146_ERZ795062 | MGnify/ENA primary metagenome ERZ795062 (study PRJEB30191, sample SAMN05720281) | activated sludge metagenome | isolation source: Anaerobic digester | place: USA | collected 2015-07-16 ... | reverse complement strand
GGGTATATGTGGTGTAGCGATTTCACACAACTTGAGGAGAGCACCATGACTCGCACCGTTAGCCACCTTGGACTGCTCACCGCCGCCGCAGTCACCGGTGCGGTCTTCATGGGCGTTGCTGCGCCCGCGATGGCCGCCGAACATGCGCCGGCGAAGGCATCGACGGCATCCGTGGCAGAGAAGGCTGCACCAAGGGCCAAGGACGGCAAGACGCCGCCGACTCGCAGCTCAAAGGGCGACCGGCCACAGATCTTCGCCAAGTCGGTCTGGTTTGCCGTGTACAACCGCTCGGGCCAAACGGTCAAGGTCTACGACGCCAATAAGGACCGCACCACCGCTGTTGTCCCCGGCGACCGCGTCTACTTGTCCGGCAGTTCGTTCCTGGGGCCAGACATTGAAGGTTCCATGAAGTTTGAGAACGGCATCACGACCAATTTCTGGGCGAACAATCATGACTTGTGGTGGCCCGGGGTGCAGTTTGATGACGACAACTTCAATTACTCCGAATACGAGACCCACACCTACACCCCTGGTGATCACTCAATCACCGTGTCTCGGGACGCCGATTGGGACTACGTTTCCTTCACGGTGCAGATCAACTACTAAGTGTTAGCTGCTGCCCGTAGCAGCGTTGGCCGCCGCCTCCATGGCGACCCTCCTGCGTAAAGCCAGCCACAGTGGGAGTCCAAGAGCAAGCGGCACGATCGCCATCAGGACAAATGCAAACGCAGGTGTACCAAGGAATAGCCCGATGACCCCCGACACGATGACGCCACCACCGTTGCCCGCCAGCCAGACCGCCGAGGTCGCAGTGCTGACTGCAGCACCGGCACGCTCTTCGACCATTTCGAGGACAATCGGCAGAACCGACAGCAGCAGTAATCCGAGGGCGGCAGCCACGACATAACCGGTCCATTCGCCTGGCAACGCGGCGAGGGCTAGGCAACCCAGCATCGCCACCGCCAGAGCCGCAAATATGAATGCGAGTTGGTTGCCACGCCGTGCTGCAATCGGCGGGAGCAGCGCTGCACCGATGATGCCCGCGACCACCATGACGAGCAAGATGACCGCTGAGGTCGCGGCACTGACGCCTGCTGGTTCGAGCAATGCCTGAAGCCATGTTGTGAGTGCGACGAAGACGCCGAATCCCACAGCGACGACTCCGATCAACAACCGCATGATCGGGTCGGTCCAGACCGTGCGCAGTGGGTGTCGTTTAGTGGATTCGACGCTGACGCCCTCGACGACGTCAACGTCATCGGCGAATCGTCCTGGCCTCGACAGTGCCGCGGCCATCGCGATGAAGACGATGACCGCAAACACGGCTTGGATGATGAGCAGCGTCGAGATGTCGTCTTCGAGTAGTGCCCCTGTGATGAAGGCGATCAGCATTCCTACGAACAACCCGGCCGTTCCGGCGGCAATACCTGTCGCTCGGTTGCGATGCGGCAAGTAGTCGACGCAGACCTTGGTGATCGCACCCAGCACCAGCGGTTGGCCGACAGCGATCACGACCTGCCCGATGGTGGCCCATTCGATGCTCGCTGTATCGATAATCCGCAGGAGGGCACCGCCAGCGGTCAACAAGCCGCCGAGCAGCAGGAAGGGCCGGAACCATCGGTCCAGCAACAACCCGCAGGGCAAAGCCAGAACGACGTAGATCAGCGGGAAGATGATCGACAGAGTCCCGATGTAGCCCTCGCTGACTCCATAGAACGCGGCCGCTTGGGTGGTGACTGGCGCGTACGTCAACCACAACAATTGCGTCGCAGCGCCGACCGCGGCGTAGCTCGCAATCGCGAACCAATTGCCCCGCCCTTGGATGTGTGTTCCGTCGACAGTGGTCATCTCAGTTGGTCATCGAGCCAATCGAAGATGTACTCCTGGGCGACCTGCGGTCCGATCGGCTGGTCATGCAGGGATGCGCCCTGTGCCGCGGTGAGATTGAGTAGCACCTTTCGTGAGGCTGGAACGTTGGTCAGGAATTCGAAAGCCTGTTTGGGCTGGTCGCCGAAGAATTCGTCACCCTGGTTTGCCGTGAGCATGGTCGGGATACTGATCTGCTTGTAGTCGGCCTCAAAGTCGAACTTCAACATCTGTTCGACGAGCGCGTAGTAGTCAGAGATCGGCTTCCCAGCCCTAGCCTCCTCCTGCACTTGCCGACTGAAGATCTCGCCGCGCTTGTACAGGACGAACTGTTGAGTTCGAGGCATACCGGACCAACGCTTCAAGAAGCCAGCATTGACCTCGGCTTGTACCTTCTGTTTTTCGGGGGCCGGTGCACCTTGAGTCTTGCTGACAACCTCAACGGTCTCGGAGTCGGTCCACATCTTGGGCATGCTGTAGGCCGCGGGTTCAAGGACCACGGCGCTCAAACCCTTCACCTTCGCGGCCGCACTTGCGCACAACATGCCACCGAATGACACCCCGATCAGCGCGACCTTCCCGACCTCAGGCTGTTTGCGAACCCAGCTGAGGACAGGCGCAACGACCTTGTCCCACTCGGGAGTGAAGGGGATACCGCGCTTGAACAGCAGACTCATCTGGCCGGGGCCTTCGTAGAGCGCCACGTTGTAACCGCGTTCCAGCCCTTGAGTAACACCAAACTGCATTGACTCGACGTTCTGCCCATCGCTGCCAGAACTGATGATGACCGTTGGCTTCTTTCCTGACCCACGGGCTGGAAAGAAGTAGACGGGCAGCGGCCCCCAGGGTGATGCCACTTGTCCACGCCGAACTGCGGGGGTGAATGTCTCAATTGCCTTCGACCACCGATCTTGCGTGACTTGGTATGCCTGTTCTTCGCGACTCCCATTGCTCGTTCCCAGGACGAAGAACAACTGCTGGGTGGAATAGGTGGCCGCTCGCATCAGCCGATTGCTGCGCGTGATCGGGTGTGCTGCGCCAGCCTGATCGGCGAGAGACTGCAGGTTGTTGCCCCATTCACCAAACACGTCGAAGTACGCATCGAACGCGTCGGTGCCTGGTTCTGCGGGATTGCCTGTGCGTGAATTAATGGTTTGCGCGATCCGCATCATCTCGCCAACTTCGGAGACCTGCGAACTTGCTCCGCCAAGGGCGAAGAGGGCTTCGTCGTTGAAGTCCGACGACGCGAAGAGCTGTAGCGGCGCAACCTCAGAGGTTGAAATCGTCGATGTGGGCAGCGCGCTTGCGCTGGCCGAAGCACCACTCGAATCCGCCTTGGCGCAAGCGGCCAAGGCGCCGGTTCCTGCCACGGCACCACCGAGTGCGACAAGTCGTAGTAGGTCTCGTCTGCCAACTTGAAGATCCATGTCGCACGCTCCCTAGGTTCCGACTCCGTGCGAAACGCACGTTATCGGTAGGTAGCGCCTTCATGCGCATGATTGGGGAAGGGTGAACTAGATGCCTTGCCACGCGGGTTTGTTGGCGTACGTCCACTTGTAGTGATCGCGGTTCGCCAACGCGGATGCGGCGGCCTCGTCGACCACAACCGTGGCGTGCGGATGAAGCTGCAGGGCGGTTGACGGAATCATCGATGTGATCGGGCCTTCAACCGTGTCGCGCACGGCCTCCGCCTTGTTCTCACCCCACGCCAGCAAGACCAGGTGACCAGCACGCAGGATCGTTCCTACGCCCTGGGTCAGCACGTGAGTGGGAACCTGCGCTAGGTCATCGTCGAAGAATCGGGCGTTGTCCTCGCGGGTCTGTTCGGTGAGTGTCTTGATTCTGGTGAGCGAGGCCAAGGACGAGATCGGTTCGTTAAATCCGATGTGCCCGTCAGTTCCAACACCAAGGATCTGCAGGTCGATTCCGCCTGCCGCCACGATGGCTTCCTCGTAGGCGGCGCAGGCGGCTGGAATGTCGCTCGCCCAGCCGTCTGGTCCATGTACGGAGTCGGGTGCGAAATCCACGCGTTCGGCAATCTCACGCTTGATGACGGCTCGGTACGACTCGGGGTGATTCGGTGGCAGCCCGACGTATTCATCGAGTGCGAAGCCCTTCGCCTGTGCGAATGACACTTCGCCAGCGTCATAACGACGGACAAGGTCGTCGTAGACCCCAAGCGGCGTGCTGCCTGTAGCCAAGCCGAGAACAGCCGTCGGCTTGCGATTCAGGAGGTCGGCGATCGCACCGCCGGCCAGCTCGCTGCCGTCATTCTTGGATGGGACGACAACAACTTCCACAACAACCTCCACACGACGACAATGAGTGCCCGTCAGGCTAACGATTTCCGACGCCAAGGTCATCTTGTGAGGTCCAACAGTGTGAGTGGTGGACACGCCTCACGACGGCCGTAACCCGTACCTTTGTGCCATGGCCGTTCCGGGTGTTGCCGCGCTCAAACGCAGCGCCTATCTCACGGCGGACGACAACGAACCGCGCGCACGCAGGTCGGCAGACGTCACCACTGTCTGTATCGGGTTGATCTTCGTCCTGTGGGGTTGCTACGCGTTCGGAAAGTCGGACCCGCTGCAGGAGACGTTGTCGCAATTTGCGCAGGCGTTGCCTGAGTGGGCGGTTGCGCTACTGGCGCTGAGCTACACCCTCGGACTGATCCTCGCCCTGGTACTGGTTGTTGCCTTCATCTACCGCAGGCGTTGGTCGGCGGTCCGCGATGTCGCGATCGCTGGCATCGGAGCCTCCATCACCACCATCGTGATTGTGGCCATCTCGGATGAACTGTGGCCACCATTTTTCAACGAGTTCTTGCAAGGTGCTGCCAGGCCTCAATTCCCGATTGTGCGAGTCGCGTTGGTCGCTGCGGTTCTGGTCGCGGCCACGCCCTACGTCGCGCGCCCGATTCGGCGGATTGGCTGGACGGTCGTCGTCCTGATCAGCATCGCTGCCGTTGCTCTTGCACTCAGCGTTCCCTCTGGCGCGGTCACTGCACTTGGCATCGGGATGATCTTCGGCAGTGGTGTCCTCCTACTGTTTGGGTCACCTGCCGGATATCCAGACGCGGAAGCCGTGAAAGAGGCGATTGCGGGAATCGGAATCGATGTCCCTGACTTGCGTATCGCCCACGACCAGTCTTGGGGAGTGCGACGTTTGGTCGGAACCACCACTGACGGCGTTCCGGTCGAGGTGAAGGCGTATGGACGTGACGCCACAGACTCGCAACTCATGGCCAAGCTGTGGCGAACGGCCATGTACCGGGGAAGCTCGGAACGGCTGACGGCTTCGCGCATCCAGTCAGTTGAGCATGAAGCAGTTGTGACGATGATGGCCGAGAAGGCCGGGGTGGCTGTGCCCAGCGTGCTGGCCGCGGCGAGTGCGAACGACGAAGTCGCCGTGTTGGTCACAACGCGTGGCGGCAACGTGCTCAGTGAGCTCGAGTCGCCCGAGGCCATAGATCAAGCTCAGTTGATCGACTTGTGGCGGCAGATCAAGACGATGCACAGCGCCGGAATCACGCATGGCGCCCCGACGCTTGGAACGATCCGGCTGACCGACGAAGGCTTCACGATCGGCGAGTTTGGCAATGGCTCAGTGGTCTACAAACAGTCTGAAGCCTGCCTTGACGTTGTCCACCTGTTGTTCGCAACCGCGGCACTGCTGGGGCCGGAGCGCGCAGTCGAAGCGGCTGTCGAGGGGCTTGGGAAAGAGAAGCTGTCGGAGTGCCTCGGGTATCTGCAGCCTCCTGCACTCACTCAGCGCGAGCGTCGTTCCGTCAAGGGTTCGTCAAAGCTGCTGAAGACGCTGCGCGAGCAGGTCTCGGCCGCCACGGATGTTGAGCCTCCGGACCCAGTGAAACTTCGACGAATCAGTCGCAAGGGCATCCTGACGTTGGTCCTCGTCTTCATGTTCGCGAGTGCCCTGATTCCACTGCTGACCGGCGTGGACTACGCCGCGATGTGGGCATCGTTGGAGAGCGCCATCTGGTGGCTTGCTGTGCTTTCCGTGCTGATGGGTCAGCTGGCATTCATTCCGCAGGGGACATCGATGATGTGCGCTGTCGGGCGACCAATCCCGCTGCGCCCGATGACGATCCTTCAGCCCGCAGTTGCGTTCATCTCGTTCGCAGTGCCAGGCATGGCGGGACGCGTGGCGATGGAAAGTGCGTTCCTTTACAAGTACGGGATCGCTCCCGCAGTGTCGGTCACCAAAGGCGCACTGGACTCGTTCTCCGGGTTCATCGTTCAAGCGGTGATTCTGGTGGTGGCCTTCCTGACCGGTGCACTCACGCTGCCGCAGTCCACGTCGACGTCAAGCTCGAGTAGTAGCTCCGGCTCGTGGCTGTTGATCATCCTGGTCGTGTTGCTGGCAGTGGCCACAGTCGTGGTTGTTCTGCGCGTGAAGAAGATTCACGACCGAGTAGTTCCCGAGATCAAGAATGCGTGGGAGGCACTTCTCGAAGTCTTCCGCTCGCCGAAGCTGGCGTTTGGACTGCTGGGTAGTCAGCTAGTGGTGCAGCTGATCTGGGGTTTGGCGCTGTGGATCGCATTGTTGTCGATGGGCGTTCACCTGAGCCTGATCTCGTGCACCGCAGTCGTGGTCGCGACGTCACTGCTGCAGGGAATCATTCCGGTGCCGGGTGGAATCGGCGTCTCGGAGGCCGTCATGTCGGCATTCCTCGTGCCACTCGGAGTGCCATCCGAAATTGCGCTTGGGGCAACGATCATTTGGCGCGTCGCCACCTTCTACCTGCCCGCGATCGAAGGATTCTTCGCATCCCGTTACCTCAGCAAACGCGGGTACCTCTAAGCGTTCGAGCGCTTGCGAGACGTCTGATTGTCTTCTAGCGCCTTGTCTTAGGTGATAGTGGTATTGACCGGCTTAATAAGAGTGCCGCCGGTGACAGCATCGAGCGCTTCGTCGTCGATCGCTTCAATTCCTTGATCAACGGGCTTCTTGGTTGACTCGTCAGCACTCAAAGCTTCTCCTTCAATGGATAGTACGACCGACAGTACTCCTAGCTACGAAACACTGACCAGTAGTTGGTCCCCAGGCTTCAGGCCAAGCTTTGCTGAAAGTCCCGCCTGAATCTCGATCACCTGATCGACCGCACCTTTTGGTGAGAACACCGGACATGGGTCTGAGATACAAGGCGGCGCTTGGGCGGCGATTGACTCAACGATGCCGTCGCGAACGAACACTATGTCGAGCGGAACGAACGTGTCCTTCATCCAGAACCCGAGTCGGCGTGGTGGTTCGACCATGAACACCATGCCTCTGTCGGCAGGCATGCTCGTTCGGAACATCAGGCCGGTTTCGAGTTGGACGGGCGTGCGTGCGACCTCAAGCTGGATGACCTTGTCGCCGATCTTCACACTCGCCGACGCGGGCAGCTGCTGTGCCGCCGTCGGTCCGACTGACGCCGAGGTGCCCCGTTGTGGTGTCGCGTCAGCTGACGGACTCGCAGCACCACATGCCGACAATGGAGCGATCGCAGCAGCGACCAGCAGCACTTGCCACACCGGCATTCCGGCCTCCGTAGTGCTTGGCTGCCCACCCACTGGTCGGTTGGTTCTGGCGTGAAGCGTAGTGGAGGAATCCTCCGAACACCCCGCTGCAAGACGCGCTGGAAGTCACTCGCGTTTGTTAGCCGCCGAGTGTTCGTCGGAAGAACGCGACGGTCTGCGCCATCGCTTCGTCAGTTGCCTGGGGATTCCAGCGCGGACCGATATCGCGACCGAAGGCGTGCTCAGCGTCGTAGATGTGCCAATCGAAATCGACACCAGATTCCTGCAACTGCTTGTGAATGATCTGAAGTCCATCGGCAGGTGTGTGTGGGTCACGTGATCCGAAGATCATCAACAGTTCGCCGCCGATCTCGCCACTGCGGGCGAGGCTTCCGGCATCGGCGTCGGCACCCAACTTTCCGTCGTGAAGTCCCGTCGCGTACCAACAAGCGGTTGCGGCAACTTCGGGCTGCAGCGCCGCTCGAAATGCGATGTGGCCGCCCGTGCAGTGCCCGGCGATCCCCAACGGCGCAACCGAAACGCGCGGGTAGTCCCGCAACCAGGTGAGCCCGCCGGCGATGTCTTCGTCGAACTGCTCGGCAAAGAGGGCGTCAACGTCAGCCTGTCCGCGCTCCTTGCCGGCGTCGTCGAATTCCAGCACGGTTCCCGCGGGTTCGATGCGGTAGTAGATCTCTGGAGCAGCGACGACGAAGCCGTAACTGGCAAGTCGCTTGACCCAGCGCAGCGTCGATTCCGACAGCTGAAAGATGTCTGAGTAGAACAGGATTCCGGGGTACCGCTTGTCGTCAGCCGGTGCCGCAACGAATGTGCGCATCAGCTTGCCCGCAACGGCGACATCCACATATGAGGTCTCAATCTGCATGGCCGAGAGCCTACTGCGATCGGGGTCGAGGAGAAGTAATCCGTGAAAGTTGCGCGGCCCCGGTTTAAGTAGGACAGCGTCCGGGTAAATCTAGGTCATCGAAGAAGCACCAGCAACCGAAAGGAGCAAGTCATGGACTTCCTGTTTCGCCGCCTGTGACAACCAAGTGTTTGGATCACCCGCTCGCCCTCTAGAAGAGAGGAGTCAGACCATGGAAATGCTCGTCTTCGTTATGTAACGACAGCCAACCAATCGGCCACCCATTCGAACTCGCGAAAGGAACGAGACATGATTTGGTTCATTCGTATCCTCCCGTAGTAGCAGCCACGACCTCATCAATGCAGTCTCCAAGAACCGAAGGTGCTCGTTCCTGATTGTTACTACCCCTCAGTCAGGAACGAGCATCTTTGTGTTCGGATTGGTCGGTGTCGGCCAGCGATGGCCAGCTGACCTCGAAACATGCGCCGACGGGCGAGTCGACGATCTGAACGTCCCCGCCCGAGGCAATTGCTGCCTGCCGGACCAGCGCCAAGCCCAGGCCCGTACCGCCCGGGACGGGCTGGCTACCCCGCTTAAATCGTGTGAACACACTCTCGCGCTCATCAGCCGGAATACCCGGTCCGTCGTCTCGCACAACGAGTCGAACATGTTGCCCATCGTCAGTCACGTGGATCTGTACTTCGGCGTCGGCGTAGTCCAGTGCGTTGCCCACCAACTCGTCCAAGATTCGCTCGACCTCACCGATGGGCGTACGAACGGGCGCGGCAACGTAGTCGCAGAACAGCTCGACGCCGCGCGCCGCAGCAAGACCTTCCCAATCGATGGTTCGGGTATGTGCGCTTTCACCCACGTCAACAATGACGTTCTGCGCCGCAGTTTCTGCCGTGGCCAATGCGAGGACCTGGTCAACCCTTCGCGTAAGGCGATCGACCTCGAGCGTGGCCGCTTCGGCCTGGGCGGCGGTATCTGCGTCATGTGTCGTGTCGGCGATGGTTTCCAGCCTCAGACGCATCGCTGCCAGCGGGGTTCGAAGATGGTGCGAAGCGTCGGCGGCGACTGCTCGTGATCGATCGAGCATCGAGTCCAGCTTTTCAGCGGTCTCATCGAGAGCATCCGCAACGTCCTGAACCTCGCGCGGTCCCTTCACGTTTCCGACCCGCGCCGATGGATCTTCGCCAACCCGCGAAGCGCCATCAGTGAGCCGGGCGAGTGGTCGCGACAAAGCTCGCGCGAGCCCCCACGACGCGAGCAAGGCAGCGACCAACACCAGCGCCAAAATGGTGATCAAGGCGAACACGAGTGCACGAACGTCCTGCTGGACCTCCGTTTCGGGAACCGATAGACGAACCGCGCCAATTACTTGCGATCCGTTCTTGATCGGGACGGCCACGTACCGCAACTCGGTATTCAAAGTCGTGGAGTAGCGAACTCCCGCTGCGATTCCGCCCTTGAGGGCAGAGGTCATTTCGGTACGTTGGAAGTCCGAGCCGACTACCGCTCCTTCGCTGTCGGTGAGGACCTTGCTTTGGGCATCGACCACCGTCACGCGCACGCCGGTACGTCCCTCGTATGAGTTGACGAGAGCGGGCCACTGAGTCGGCGGGATGCTGGCTAGGTCACCGCTGATGACGAGAGCATCGCGTTCCAACCCAAGAGAAAGTCGGTCATATTGATAGGAGCGGAACACCACTATCAACGGGATCGACATCGCGACGACCAACAACCCTGTGAGGAGGGTCATGGCCAGGCTGATGCGTCTAGTCACTGGGCGCGCTTTGCTCGGCTAGTCGGTAGCCAACTCCTCGCACCGCTTCGATGGCGATAGTCGGTGGCAGCTTCTTGCGTAGCGTTGTCACGTGTACGTCGAGTGACTTGCCGCTGCCGACCCATACCGGATCCCAGATGCGGGCGTAGAGCTCAGTTCGGGGGACAACCCGACCTGGCTCTTCTGCCAAGACCGCCAGAAGTTCGAACTCCTTGGGTGTCAGCCCGAGTTCGGTGCCCTCGTGGGTTGCCGAATGCTGGTCACGATCGATGGTGATCCCGCCGAACTCCATAGCTTCGTTGGCGGCGGGCCTGCGGCGGACGTTCGCGCGAATGCGAGCGGCGAGTTCCCGCATCGAGAAGGGCTTCACGATGTAGTCGTCGGCACCGAGTTCGAGGCCCTGCACCCGATCCGATTCCTGCCCGCGCGCGGACACGATGAGGATCGGAACCTCAGAGCGCTGCCGGATCGCCGTGCAGACCTCAAGGCCGTCGATGTCGGGGAGGCCGAGATCAAGCAGAACCACGTCTGCCGCGCGCGCATCCTCAATCCCCTGAGTGCCCGTGTTGGCCCACTGAACCTCAAAGCCATGGCGGGCGAGCCCCTCGATCAAGGGCTGTGCCATGGACGGATCGTCTTCGATCAGCACTACTCGCATGGGTAGATGGTGACACGTCACCCGCACGGAGTACCCGTTTCCAAAGGCTCCAATAGGCAGGCAAAGAGTCCTTAACGTCGCTTAACCGTCTTTCCCTTCATATCTGCCGATACAGCGAATACGTTGCAACTCAACGCAAAGTAGCCAGCTTCATGTGAGGGGACCTCAATGGAACGCAGCACGATAATCGCCGGACTGGCATCAGGAATGCTGGTGTTGGTCGCTGGGGCAGGCGCGGTTGCCGCGGTCGGCTCCCTGCAAGACGCGAGCCAGGAGTCACTGGCTATCGGGCAGGCGCAGCCACAGGCTTCAATCGCAACCACTCCGGTCGACGCAACAACCGTGCTGCCGACGCCGGTTCCGCCTCCGGCCGTCAAGGTGGCCAAAACGAAGGCCGCAGAGGCAGCGGGTGGATCAGCCACGCGGAGTTCGTCGGGCTCAGGGTCAAGTTCGGGCTCGTCGTCGGGTAGCTCTTCATCCTCGAAGCACAAGAGCACCTCCAGCAGGCCAACCTCCAGCAGCAACTCGAGCGGACGTCACCGCGAAAACGAAAATGAATCCGCGTCCGAGAACCACAGTTCGGAAAACCACTCCAGTGGTGAGAATGAAGGAGCAGATGACGATGACTAAGCCGACCACACCTGATACGGCGCCAAAAAAGCGACGGTCAGGCGGCCCATCTGCTGCTACCCGAATCACCACGGCTGGCCTAGCGGTTGCCATCACGCTGGGACTCGGCGGCGCGGTGGCTGCGCGCGCAGCAGAACAGAAGCGGGCAGATGCCAAACTCGACAACCCCGACGCGGCAACAACCGACGACGCGACCCAGAGTGCGATCGCTGCCGAGGTTGCTGCAGCAACGGCAAAGGTGAAGGCCGAGGATCAAGCCCGCTTCGACAAACAAATCAAGGCTTTGACGAAGAAGTACCAGAAGGCCGTTGATTCGGCTGCCGCTGGTTACGCGGCAAAGTTGAGCGCGAGCAGTTCGAGCAGTTCGTCTGGCTCGTCTGGTTCTTCGGGTGGTTCTTCCTCATCTTCGGGCGGCGGCAGCTACTCAAGTTCCAAAGGAAGCAGTTCATCCGGATCTTCGAGCAGTAAGGGCAGTTCGAGCTCGTCGTCTTCTGGATCATCAGGCAGTTCAGCCTCAGCGCCCAAGGCGCCATCGAAGTCAAAGGGCAGTTGACCGGCGGTGGTGATCACCACTGCACGGTCTGACACCGCAGGCCAGCCACCCAAAAGGACATGCGATCTCGGTTCTGTGGGCGCCACCGCGTACGCAACTGGTCGCGCGATGGGGACTGATTGTCAGGTTCGGGCAACCTGCGACTCGGCTTCGGAAGCCCTCGCCGCAGTCGGAGCCGGGTGGCAAGGGATTGTTGAGTACGACCGCAGTTGGACTCGATTCACATCCGACAGCGAGCTCACCACGCTGAATAACTCCGCATCCCACCAGCAAACGACGACAGTCCTGTCGGACTCAATGGCGGCACTGGTTGCCGGCATGGTGTGGGCGTTTGAGTACAGCGGTGGGTGGGTGGATGCTTCATTGCTCCATGCGGTGGTCGCCGCCGGGTATGACCGCGACTTTGCCGAAATCGCTGCAGCACAACTCGAGAGTCAACCTGCGCGAAACAACGGAGTTCCCGGGCCGAGGGATCGGTCCGCACAAGGAATGGAATGGGTTTCTATTCACGGAAACCGGCTAACTCGCACCCAGTACGTCACTTTGGATTCCGGCGGCATCGGGAAAGGCTTGGCGGCGGACTTGGTTGCGGAGTCGATCGTTGCAGCCGGTGCGAAGGGTGCGCTGGTGGATCTTGGCGGCGACATCCGTGCCATCGGTGTGGATCAACACGGACGGCCCTGGTCTGTGCAAGCGGCTGATGAACGCAATCCCAGTGCTCCCGAAATCGCGGAGTGGGACGTTTCCGATGCAGGCATCGCCACGAGCAGTGTCGCGCGGCGCCGCTGG
>ERZ795062.2276-NODE-2276-length-12666-cov-5.285465_pt1 | contig 12666 bp, 13 predicted proteins | sample MGYA00375146_ERZ795062 | MGnify/ENA primary metagenome ERZ795062 (study PRJEB30191, sample SAMN05720281) | activated sludge metagenome | isolation source: Anaerobic digester | place: USA | collected 2015-07-16 ... | reverse complement strand
GACGTGACCGAGGATGGTCGACAGGTCGGTCTCGGAGGCGAGGAAGATGTTCTCGTGGACGGCGTCGGTGCGCTCGGCGCGCAGTCGCACCTGCGCGGCCGATTCCTCACCGGTGATGTAGAGCGCCGTATTGCCGCGCCGCGCCCAGTGTTTGACCGTCTCCAGCAGCAACGTGGATTTGCCGACACCCGGCTCGCCCGCGAGCAGGATGACCGAGCCGGGCACCACGCCCGACCCGAGAACCCTGTCGAACTCACCGATTCCGGTGGGTACGGCGACCGACGTGGTGGCGTCGATGTCGGTGATCCGCCGCGCCGGGCTCGACGGGGCCACCGACGCCGCCGACCGCGACGTGGGTGCGGGGCCGGCCTCGGCGATGGTGCCCCAGTCGCCGCACCCGGGGCAGCGCCCGACCCACTTGGGCGGTGTGAAGCCGCATGCGGAGCAGGTGTAACTGGTCTTGGGTTTGGCCACGGGGCCACCCTAATGACCGGCTACGACAAGGTTCTAGTGCCCGGCCTCGGCCTGGCGGATCTTGTCCTGACGGGCGAGGTCGCCGCCGTTGAGGGGGACCAGGATGCGCACTTCGCCGGCCTTCTCGAACGTGAAGATCAGCTGGGTGCTGACGCCCGCGCGGACGGTGTCGCCGGCGCCGGTGAGTGTGGCCGTGAGGCGTTCGTCGGCTTCGTCGGCTTCGGGTGCGGCGCTGCTGGGCGCCGCGGCGGTGGAGGTCGCCGCCGCCGAACTCGGGGCGCCCGTCTTGGTGGCGTAGCCCTCATCGGTGAGCAGGCCGTCGGGCGTGCCCGCGTGCAGCGCCTTGCCGGGGTTCACGGTGGCATCGCCGGTGAGGGTGACGGTGCCCCGCGGCGGGGTGATCGACACGAGTTTGTCGACGACGGTGGAGCTCTGGTTGCTGATGAGGAAGCTGATGTCGTAGGGGCCGCCCGCCTCGTGGACCGCCTCGGCGTCGTCGCCGGGCCAGACGAAGGTGACGTCGCGGATCAGGAGCGCGCCGATCTTGGCCGAGCCGCCGTTGACGGCGGGCTCCTGGCTGGTGGTCTGTGACACCTGCCCTGTGCCGCAGGCGGAGGTGCCCAGCGCGATGGCCAGGCCGAAAGCACCAACCGCACCGGCAGTCATCAGACGCCGTGTCCTGTTTTGAAGCTGTGACACCCGTTCCTCCAAAGGTCCTCAGATGAAGGTGGCGTGCGAACGCGCACACTCTGCACTACGCAGCGTAGTGGGCGGGTGCGGGGAAAGTCCGTCCGGGTCGCAGATTGGTGCCAAGTTGTGTTTGTGGACCGCCGTCGCGGCTGTGTGAAACAAGTACTTGCGTGGTGTGGATCACGGTGGTATGTGACCATGGCAAACCTGCGTGAATCCGCCTGTGCGGCATGGCTGTAGTGCCGTGACCTGCACTGTTGGCGAAGCCTCCGAAGTCAGGCGTGTTAGACTGGCCTCACTCGAAAGGGGCATAGAACATTGAATTTCAAAGTTGGCGACACCGTTGTGTATCCCCGTCACGGTGCGGCTCGTGTTGCGGACATCGTGACACGGACCATCAAGGGTGAGCAGATCGAATATCTCGTTCTCAAGGTGGCCGATGGCGACATGACGGTTCAGATCCCGTCGTCGAAGCTTCAGGATGTCGGTGTTCGCGACGTCGTGGGTCAAGAGGGTCTCGACAAGGTTTTCCAGGTTCTGCGGGCCCCGCACACCGAGGAGCCCACCAACTGGGCGCGTCGGTTCAAGGCCAATCAGGAGAAGCTCAACTCGGGTGACATCATCAAGGTTGCCGAAATCGTCCGTGACCTGTGGCGTCGTGAGCAGGACCGCGGTCTTTCGGCGGGGGAGAAGAGCATTCTGACGCGTGCGCGCCGGGTGCTCGTGGACGAGTTGTCGCTGGCGCAGAACACGGACGACGAGAAGGCGACGAGCATTCTCGACGAGGTTCTGGCCGCGGCCTCCTGATCGGTGTCCGAAGTAACTCGGTGTCTGAAGTAATCGGTGTCTGAGACCGGACAGCCGGGCGGTTTCGCCCGGGTGGCGGTGATTGTTCCGGCCGCCGGTTCCGGTGTCCGGCTCGGGGAGGATTCCCCGAAAGCGTTTGTCGATCTCGGCGGTTCGACGATTCTGGAACGTTGTGTCTCCGGGATCATCGACGCCGGGATCGACGCATTTGTGGTGGTGGTCGTGCCCGCCGGGCTCATCGCCCGTACCCGTCAGCTGTTGCCGGGGGTGACGGTGGTCGAGGGCGGAGCCCATCGCAGCGAATCGGTACGGGCGGGCCTGGAGGCGTGCGCCGGGGCCGACGTGATTCTCGTCCATGACGCGGCTCGCCCGCTCACCCCGCCGGAAGTGTTCGGGCGGGTCGTGGACGCCGTCCTCGCCGGGCACGAGGCGGTGGTTCCGGGATTACCGGTGGTGGACACTCTCAAACGTGTCCTACCGGGTGCCGACGCCGAGTCGGTCGCCGAAACGGTGGACCGCGAGCCGCTGCGCGCGGTTGCGACCCCGCAGGGTTTTACCCGCGCCGCGCTGCTGCGGGCGCACGCCGACGACGCGGGCCTGGCCACCGACGACGCGGGCCTGGCCGAACGATGCGGCATTGAGGTGGCCGTGGTGCCCGGTGATCCGCTGGGCTTCAAGATCACCACGCAGTGGGATCTGCGTATCGCCCGGATGCTGGTGTCGTGACGGTGTGTTGCCGGTGAAGGCGGGAATGTTGTGAGGGTCGGTATCGGGACGGACGCGCATCGCGTCGACAAGGGCGCGGACTGCTGGATGGTGGGTCTGCATTTTCCGGGTGAGCCGGGCTGCGAGGGACATTCGGACGGCGACGTCGGCGCACATGCCCTGTGTGACGCGGTCCTGTCGGCCGCCGGACTGGGCGATCTGGGCTCGGTGTTCGGCACGGGCCGCCCCGAATGGGCGGGCGTGAGCGGTGTGGAGATGCTCGCGCACGTGGCCTCGCTCGTCGCGGCGGCCGGTCTGACGGTGGTGAACGGCGCCGTGCAGGTGATCGGTAATCGGCCGAAGATCGGTCCGCGGCGCGAGGAGGCCCAGCGGGTTCTGGGTGCGGCGCTGGGTGCTCCGGTGTCGGTGTCGGCGACCACCACCGACGGTCTGGGGATGACGGGCCGCGGTGAGGGCGTGGCGGCGATGGCAACCGCACTGGTGACAAGCAGGTAAGATGGCCCGTCGTGACGTTGCGCCTTTTTGATTCCGCTGCCCGGGAGGTCCGTGCTTTCGAGCCGTGCCGCGACGGACTGGCGTCGATCTACCTCTGTGGCGCAACCGTGCAGGGAGTTCCGCATATCGGTCATGTGCGCAGCGGTATCGCCTTCGACGTGCTGCGGCGCTGGCTGACGTACTCGGGGCTCGACGTGCTGTTCGTGCGCAACGTGACCGACATCGACGACAAGATCCTGCGCAAGGCGGCCGACGCCGGCCGGCCGTGGTGGGAATGGGCCGCCACCCATGAGCGCGAGTTCACCTCCGCCTACGACGCGCTCGGGGTGCTGCCGCCCTCCGCGGAACCGCATGCCACAGGCTTCGTGACGCAGATGGTCGAGTACATGCAGCGGATCATCGACAACGGTCACGGCTACGCCGCCGACGGAAACGTGTACTTCGACGTGCGTAGTCTGCCCGACTACGGCGCGCTGAGCGGACATCGCCTCGAGGACGTGCATCAGGGCGAGAGCGCCGGCACCGGCAAACGCGATCCACGCGATTTCACCCTGTGGAAGGCGGCCAAGCCGGGTGAGCCGTCGTGGCCGACGCCGTGGGGTCCGGGCCGGCCCGGGTGGCATCTGGAATGCTCGGCGATGGCTACGTCGCTGCTCGGTGACAAGTTTGATATCCATTGCGGCGGAATGGACCTCATCTTCCCTCACCATGAGAACGAGATCGCGCAGGCTCGTGCGGCCGGCGACGGCTTCGCCAACTACTGGCTGCACAACGGCTGGGTCACCATGGGCGGCGAGAAGATGTCGAAATCCCTGGGCAATGTGGTCTCGATTCCGGCGATGCTGCGCAAGGTTCGGCCCGTCGAACTGCGCTACTACCTGGGCAGCGCGCACTACCGGTCGATGCTGGAATACTCCGACGGCGCACTCGCCGAGGCAGCCGCGGGCTATCGGCGGATCGAGTCGTTCGTGCACCGGGTGGCCGAGCGGGTCGGCGAGGTGAAGGTCGGTGAGGTGTCGGCGGAGTTCGCCGCCGCCCTGGACGACGACCTCGGGGTGCCGGCGGCGCTGGCGGCCGTGCACAACACCGTCCGCAAGGGCAACACCGAACTCGAATCGGGCAACGGCGTCGCGGCCGCGCAGACTGCGTCGTCGGTGCGTGCCATGACCGGCGTGCTCGGCGTCGATCCGCTCGACGAGCGCTGGGTGTGCGCCGGTGACGATTCGACGGCCACGGCGGCGCTCGATGTGTTGGTTCGCAGCGAACTCGATCGGCGGGCGCAGGCCCGTGCCGACAAGGACTGGGCCACGGCCGACGCGGTGCGCGACCGGCTCACCCGGGCGGGCATCGAGGTGACCGATACCCCGGACGGGGCCAGATGGTCCCTCAAGGAGCCGACCCTGGAGGGGAGTCTGTAGATGGCCGGAAACTCGAAGCGGCGCGGAGCGATCCGCAAAGAGGGCACCAAGAAGGGGCAGGTCGCCGGTTCCGGCGGTCAGCGCCGACGTGGTCTGGAAGGACGCGGCGCCACCCCGAAGGCCGTGGACCGGCCGTACCACCCCGCCCACAAGCGGGCGGCGGCCACCGCGAAACGTGCTGCGGGACGCTCCAATCCGCGCAAGGCCGAGGGTGGTCCGGAGTATGTGGTCGGCCGCAACCCGGTGCTCGAATGCCTGCGGGCGGGAGTCCCGGCGACAGCGTTGTACGTCGCGGTCAACTCCGACCCGGACGAGCGGGTGTCCGAATCGGTGGCACTGGCCGCCGACAAGAGCATCGCGATCCTGGAGGCCACCAAGCCTGAACTGGACCGGATCTCCACCAACGGTCTGCATCAGGGTGTGGCGCTGCAGGTTCCGGAGTACACCTACACCCATCCCGACGATCTGATGGCGCAGGCGCAGGCCAGCGGCACCCCGCCGCTACTGGTGGCCCTCGACAACATCACCGACCCGCGCAACCTGGGCGCGGTGATCCGGTCGGTGGCCGCGTTCGGCGGTCACGGCGTGCTGATCCCGCAGCGGCGCAGCGCCAGCGTCACCGCGGTCGCGTGGCGTACCAGCGCCGGAGCCGCGGCTCGGCTGCCCGTTGCGCAGGCAACCAATCTGACTCGCACGCTGAAGGATTGGGCGTCGACCGGCGTGCAGCTGGTGGGTCTGGACGCGGACGGCGATGTGACTCTCGACGACTACGACGGCACCGGGCCCACCGTGATCGTCGTCGGGTCCGAGGGTAAGGGTCTATCGCGGCTGGTGCGCGAGAACTGTGACTCGATCCTGTCGATCCCGATGGCCGGGGACGTGGAGAGCCTCAACGCGTCGGTCGCCGCGGGCGTGGTGCTGGCCGAATTCTCCCGCCAGCGCAGGCGGGGCTGACGACGGGTCGTGGGTCTTGCGGGACCGTGTGGCGCGGGCATATCTTGTGTGGGGTCCGCGTTAGGCTTGCCTAACAGGAGTCCGCTCGCCGAAAGGTCTCGCCATGAAACGACTTGCCCTGCTGATCACCACCTGCGCCATGATCGGTGCCTTCGGGCTGGCGGCCGCGCCGTCGGCATCGGCACTTCCGAAAGTGGGGGAGCAGGGACTGTGGGTGCGTTCGGAGCATCCCATCGCCCAGCAGCTTCTCGCGCAGATGGCCGCCCTGAACAATCCGGATGTGGCCGACGGACCCAAACGCGCCAACATCTACGACCCGAACGGCACGTACAAGTCCGTGATCGATGTGTGGTTCCGGTACGTACGGTCGTACAAGCAGGGCGATGTCACCTGGTCTACCGGTACGCCACAACAGAATGGCGCCACGATCACGATGCGGGTCAAGTCCACGGCCAAGGGCTACGGCTCCTTCGACGAAAAGTACTTCTGGCAGAAGCATGAAGGCCGCTGGAAGTACGATGTGATCCGTTGGTGCCGGACGTCCGCGAGCTGCCCCGGCAAGAACCTGGTGTAGCGCGTCCGCGTGATCGTCTGCACGGGTATCGAGAAGCACTTCCCGGGCGGTCGTGGTGTCGTGTCGTGCGACTTCGCCGCCGCGGACGGCGAGGTGACCTACCTCGTCGGCCCCAACGGGTCGGGGAAGACGACGCTGCTCCGGATGATCGCGGGCAGTCTGCGGCCCGACGCCGGAACAGTCACTGTCAACGGGCTGAACCTGCGGTGGCGGGCCGACGCCAAGCGGCACCTCGGGGTCAATCTCGACGCGTTCGCCGTCGACAGGTCATTGACGGCGTGGACGCACATCCTCTGGCAGGCCAGAGCGGCCGGCCTGGGGACCGCCGACGCCCGCGCCGCACTCGACCGGGTCGGCCTGTACGAGGTCCGCGGCAAACGACTCACCACCTTCTCGTACGGCATGCTGCAACGCGTCGGCCTCGCCTCGGCGTTGCTGGGTGATCCGAGGACGGTGGTGCTCGACGAACCGCTCAACGGACTCGACGCCGAGGGCATCATCTGGATGCGTGAGCTACTGGCCGAGGAAACCGCCCGCGGCACCTGCTTCCTGGTGGCCTCGCACATCTTCGGTGAGGTGGAGGCGACGGCGTCACGGGTCATCGTGCTGGGTGGTGGACAGATCCTGTTCGATGGCCCGGTCGCCGAGCTGCTGGCACTCGGAGAGGGGCCGCGGCGGTTCGAATCTGCCTATACCGCACTGACTTCCGAATTCGTCTCGTACAGCGGGAAGGGTCGGTGGCCCGGTGTGGGGACTGCGTAACGCGATTCGCGCCGAACTGACCAAACTGACCTGGCGCAGTGGCACCCTGTGGGCCGCGGTACCGCTGTCGATCATCATTCCGGTGCTCGTCACCGGGGTGATCGCCGCGGGTAACCAGATGATCGCCGACACCAACCGCGAGGCCGGGCCCGACGCGGTGCAGTTGCCCGGCGGCTATTCGATGACCCCCGACAACTCCGTCTACTGGGTGCTGTTCTTCGCCACGTTCATCATGATGTGCGCCGCGGTCAATTCGTACGGCACCGAAATCAAGAACAAAACCGTGGACCTGTTCGGCTTCATCCAGCCCGCCAGATGGACACAAGTGGTCGCAAAACTCGTGGTCTTCGGGACGATCGGCGCACTGTCCACCGCCGCCGGGGTGGTGTTCATCAACGGGGTATTCCCGCACCTGTTCCCCGGATCATGGTCCGATGTCGGACTGTTCACCGGCGAAGGGGTGCGATTCCTGTGGTCGATACCGCTGTACACCCTTCTGCTGATCGCCGCGGGCCTGGGCATGGTCGCGATCGTGCGGCACACCTACATCGTGGTGGCGTTCATGCTGTTCGTGAAACTGGGCACGGAGGCGTTTCTGGCGTTCGCCGACATCGACCTGGCCGAGCGGGTGCGCCGGTATTCACCGTTCGTCAACGCCGAATACAGCACCGGGCAGATGCAGGGAATGCCGGACGGCATCTGGGGCGAGAACATCGCGATCGGCTACTACGCGGTGATCTTCCTGGCCGTGTTCGCCGTCGGCGTGTGGCGGTCGGCGCAGGTGAGCCGGAACTAAAGTTGCGCCGGCCGGGCCTCAACCGGCCTGGTGGCGGGGTGCGACAACCTCGATTCCCGCCTCGCGCAGGGCGGCGGCCACGGCGCGGGCGTGTTCGACGGCTCCCGGGGTATCGCCGTGCAGGCACACCGACTGCGCGTCGACACCGATCGTGGTCGCGTCGACGGCGGCGAGTGTCCCGGTGCGGACAAGGGTGACGACGCGGTCGGCGATCTGGGCGCTGTCGGTGAGGACGGCGCCGGGTTGTGACCGCGGGACGAGCGTCCCGTCGGCCGTGTAGGCCCGGTCGGCGAACGCCTCGGTGATCACGCTCAGGCCCGCGCGCCGGGCGCGGCGCAGCACTTCGGAGCCGGGTAGTCCCATCACCGACAGTTGTGAATCATATTGTGCGACAGCATTGATCACCGCATCCGCTTGCGCTTCGTGGTGGACGAGCGCGTTGTACAGAGCGCCGTGCGGTTTCACGTACGCCAGCGCTGTGCCCGCGGCCCGGGCCATCGCATCGAGCGCCCCGATCTGATAGAGCACGTCGGCGGCCAGGTCGTCGGGGGCGATCTCCATGAACCGGCGCCCGAAACCGGCCTTGTCCGGGTAGGAGACCTGTGCGCCGACGCGGGTACCGGCGTCGGCGGCCGCCCGACACGTGGCCAGCAACTCCGAGGGGGTACCCGCGTGGAATCCGCAGGCGATGTTGGCGCTGGTGACCACCTCCAGCATCGCTGCGTCGTCGCCGACGCCTTCGCCGAGATCGGCGTTCAGGTCGACCGACAGGGACATGAGGCGAGTCTAGGGCATGTCGCCCCATTCCCTGTGCCGCCGTCGGCGGATGATATGGGGAGACACGTCCAGTGCGCCGGCGTTCGGTGTCGGAGGCGCATCGCCTTCCGGCTACATTTGAACCATGACAACGCTCAGTAGCATCGTTTCTACCGACCTCGGCCTGGTCGAGGGCGTCCACGGTCGACGCACCCGGAAGGGGACGATCAGCTGGAAGGGCATCCCCTTCGCGGCGGCGCCCATCGCGGGTAACCGCTTCCGCGCACCGCAGCCCGCCACCCCGTGGCCGGGTGTGCGTCCGGCCAAGGCCTACGGCAAGGCCGCGATGCAGGACAAGCGGTTCACCGCCGTCGGCCCCGGCAAGTACCAGCAGACCGGGGAGGACTGCCTCACCCTCAACGTGTTCTCGCCCGATTCGGTGCGTTCGACGCCGCGGCCGGTGATGGTGTTCATCCATGGCGGCGCCTACATCATGGGCACCACGGCAACCCCGCTCTACGACGGTTCCTCCCTCGCCCGTTCACAGGACGTCGTCGTGGTGACCGTGCAGTACCGATTCGGCCCATTCGGGTACCTGGACTTCTCGGCGTACTCCACCGATGAACGAACGTTCGAGAGCAACATCGGTATCCGCGACCACCTCGCCGCCCTCGACTGGGTGCGGCGCAACATCGCCGCGTTCGGCGGCGACCCCGGCAACGTGACCGTCTTCGGCGAGAGCGCGGGCGGTTCGGCGGTGCTGGCACTGATGGCCAGTCCGGCCGCGCGGGGGCTGTTTCACGCGGCGATCGCTCAAAGCCCGGCACCGGAGCTGGTCGTCGAGGCGCCGGATGCCCGCGCGTACGCCGATGCGTTCTTGCGGATCCTGGAGAACCCCCGCTACCGCGCGGGCAGTGCTGGGGATGAGGAGCCGATCAGCGCCGAACGAGCCCGGCAACTGCTCACCCGGGCGTCATCGGCGGACCTGCACAAGGCGGGCGCCCGGTTGATGGGGTACGCCAAACACGCCGACGTGATCTCGCCCATCCCGTACGGGCCGGTCATCGGCGACGACGTCCTCCCCACGGCGCCCCTCTCGGCGGCGCAGGCGGGCACACTGCTGCCGGTCCCGCTGATCATCGGCACCAACCATGATGAGGGACAGCTGTTCGCGAAGGTATGGAACATCTTGCCGCCGGCGGAGAAGACGGTGATCGAGGCGGCGGGTGTCGACAGTTGGAACGAGATCTCGGCACTCTACGAGAGCGGCGGCCCCGACGGCGTCCGGCTGTCGGCGGACGCGGTGTTCTGGGCGCCGTCGATAACGGTCGCCGACGGGCACAGCACCGTCGCGCCCACCTACGTGTACCGGTACGACTACGCCACCGAGATGCTGCACCGGACCGGCTTCGGCGCGACCCACGCGATGGAACTGTTCGCGGTGTTCGGTGCGTTCCGCAGTGCGCTCGGTGCGGGTATGGCGGTCGGCTCGTGGCGGGCGGCCGGGCGGGTCACCCATACCGTGCAACGACATTGGGGCAATTTCGCGCTCGTACACACCCCGGTCGTCGGATGGCCCGCGTACACGACCAATCAGCGGCGGGTGCTGCTCATCGACGACCCGTGCCGCGTACGGGTCGATCCCGGCCGGGAACGGCGCGCGGCGTGGCAGAAGGCGCACGCCGCCCGCGCCAGGTGATCGCGCGGCGCCGGCCGATCAGATGTTCCAGGCGGTCGGCGGCTCGGCCGCCAGAAACGACAACACCAACGGATTGACCACCTCGGGAGACTCCACCGGCAGGTAGTGCGTGCCGGGCAGAACCGCCAGCCGCCCGGCGGGCAGGGCCCGGGACAACTCCAGGGTGTGGTCGATGTCGATCCCGCCCATGTCGGCCGACAGCACGAGCGTCGGGGCCCGCACCGTCGAGAAGTCCTCCGGGGAGTGGTCCGGGCCCGGGATCATCAGGTCGGTGCACTTGCTCAGATAGGTCTCGAAATGGTCGCGCCCGTCGGGGGTGAACGCGGTGAACAACTCGCTGAGCAGGCCGACGATGCCCGGATCGCGGCGGATCAGCGGACCGATGAATTCGTCCTTGTCGACGGCGTCGGAGTTGATGTAGCCACACACCAGCACGAGCTTGTTCACCAGATCGGGGCGTTCGCGCGCCACCAGCAGCGCGGCCACCGCCGCCTCGCTCCACGTGATGATGTGCGCGGGCCGGCGAACCACCGTTTCCAGGTAGGCGATCAGGTGCCGGGCCGTGCCCTCCATGGTGAAGGGTTCGTCACTGTCGGGTGTGTGGCCGTGCCCGACACGTTCGGGGGCGTACAGGTCCAGACCGTTGTCGCCGAAGTCGAGGATCTGCGCGGCCCACGACGCCGACGACGCGAAAACACTGTGCACCAGGACCGTCGCCGGTCCGGCCGGATTTCCGGTGTGCAGATGCCAGGTGGGGACGCCGTGGACGTCGACGTACTCCCCACCGTCTCGGCGCTCGCCGATAGCCACAGACATGTCGACCATCGTGGCAGACGGTTGGGCACCGGTGGAACACGATTGTGGAAAGAACCGGCAACTATCGTTGTCGGCATGGGCAATGAGTGGCGAGCATCGGTCCGGACCCGACACACAGGTCCGGTCCGGACGGTGGCGGCCGCGCTCGCCGCCGGCGCGCTGGCGTGGATGCTCGCCGCGTGCGGCGACTCCGGCGAGGTCGCCGATGACACCACGGCAGGGACGTCGACGAGCGCTTCCGTACCCACAACGACAGGACCCACAACGACAGGGCCCTCGGCAGACGGCAGCCCGGGCCCGGAATACTCGACGACCCCGGAATACCCGACGACGCAGGTGTACCGGCCGCCGTACATCGACCACCTCGAATGGGCCGAGACCGAGGTGGGGCCGAGCCTGCGAATCCATCCGACGGTATCGGGACGCAACACCGACGCACCCACCGCGGGCGACGAGGCGTGGTCGGAGATCCTCACACTGGACCCGAGCGCTGAAAGTCCCGGAATGCGAGCGCAATTCGACTGCCACTGGACGTTCGCCCGCCTCGTCGACCCGGACAAGACCAGCTGGAACCTGGAGCCGCGGCGCCCCGTGGTCACCGCCGACGAGATGATCGCCGCCCGCTGCAACCCCGGATTCGCCGAAGAGCCGGGCAACTGATCGGGCCACCGGATCGGCCGTGCTCATGCGGTCCGGTCGGCCTGCGCGGTGAGGGTATGCAGGGGCTCGCGCCGGATTGGGTTGGTGGCACCCACCCGACTGATCAGACCGTGCACCCTACCGGCCCCGACGAACGGTGAGACGGGTGAACCGTCGTCTGTATCCAGTACAGTAAAGCCGATGGTAGCCATGGAACGAGTTATCGCCACCGACGCGGGGCTGGTCGGCGGCCGCCGCGGCCGGGGCCGGAGCATCAGCTGGCGAGGCATCCCGTTTGCCGCGCCGCCGCTGGGGGAGAACCGGTTCCGTGCACCGCAACCGGCACCGCCGTGGCGCGGCGTGCGCGAATGCGACGAGTACGGCGCCGCGCTCATCCAGGAGAAATACCTGACCCTCACCACCCCGCTCAAACTGCAACCGATGAGCGAGGACTGCCTCACCCTCAACGTCTTCTCGCGCGACTCGGTACCGTCGGCGCTGCGGCCGGTGATGGTGTTCATCCACGGTGGGGGATTCCTGATGGGCATGGCGGCCACCCCCATCTACGACGGCACCCACCTCGCCCGCACCCAGGATGTGGTGGTGGTCACCATCCAATACCGGTTCGGGCCGTTCGGGCTGCTTGACCTCTCCGACTACGCCACCGCGGAACAGCCGTTCGAGACCAACCTCGGCCTGCGCGACCAGATCGCCGCACTGCGGTGGGTGCGGCGCAACATCGCCGCATTCGGCGGCGACCCCGACAACGTGACGGTGTTCGGGGAGAGCGCGGGCGGTACATCGGTGCTCGCGCTGCTGGCATCGCCCGCCGCGAAAGGCCTGTTCGCCGCCGCGATCGCCGAAAGCCCCGCACCCGAACTGATTGTCGACAGGGCCACGGCACGGGTTATCGCCGACGAATTCCTGCGGCTGCTCGACGACCCGGCCAGGAAGCCGGGCGCACCGCACGGGGCCGGGCCGTTTCCCGGTGGGCGGGCGCGTGAACTGCTGGCGCGCGCGTCGGGCGATGATATCCACGGGGCCGGCAAGAAGCTGATGG
>ERZ795062.2261-NODE-2261-length-12732-cov-7.299677_pt1 | contig 12732 bp, 11 predicted proteins | sample MGYA00375146_ERZ795062 | MGnify/ENA primary metagenome ERZ795062 (study PRJEB30191, sample SAMN05720281) | activated sludge metagenome | isolation source: Anaerobic digester | place: USA | collected 2015-07-16 ... | reverse complement strand
GTTTTAATATTAGATTTTTTTAAGTTTCGAACCTGTTTTTCATTGAAACCTGCCAAAAATGTTTGAAAACTATCAATCTGAAATTTCATGTTAGTATAGTAGCGATCAATTTTTGGTTCTTCATAATAATCTTCTGATTCATAATCGTTATTGAGAGGGAACTGGCTAGAAAAAGCATTATAAAACATAATTCCTCTATAAATAACCAATACCAAAACTATTGCGTAAAGCCAATAATATTTTCTTTTTCCAAAGTGAATAGTACTAAAACTAATTTCAGCTTTTTCTTTTATGTGATTTATCTCTTCCGAAAAACTTTTGTCTGTTGGGGTATAAAACTTCATTGCTGAAAAAACCTGTTTTGAAAACTCCGAACCTTTGCTGTTTTGAAAATATTTTTTCACAGCAGTGAAAAGCGCTTTCATCTTTTCTTCAATGATAGGATCATTGATATTGTTTATCAATATGAAGAAATAATAATTTTTAAGGTAACTTATTTTTGAAAAATCTTTTGGAACAGGGTAAAAAGAATGATAGGCTAAATCTATTTTTTCAACCGTTTGCTGAACGATTTTTTTACTCAAATCATCTGGCAAAAATCGTAATGAACCCGACAATTCTGCTAATTTTTCAAATTCGTTAGACTTCATTTATTGTCGATAAAAAAAGATATTTCATCAAATAGAAATGTTTTCAGAAAAAATTGAATTTCTCTTATATCAACTATAAGGTTGTCATTCGAAAATTGATTTTTATGCAAATTTTTATCCGCAAAAAAATTGAATAATGATTTGTCATTTAGAACAAACTGAAACGAATTTGGATAGTTTTTCAATGCTTTCAAAAAAGCTTTTTTATCCACATTTATTCCTTCATCATCTATTTTTTTATCCAATTCATTAATTTCCAAATCGCTCAATTCTGCAAGTGATTTGTTTTTTAAAGAAAGTGAATTTGCAACACTGATAATATTCATTTTCATAATGCTTCAAAAAGTTTTCCTGGCAAAGGTCTTATTACACCTTTGAGCTCCATGTTGAGCAAGATAGTAGAAATTTTGAAAATAGGAAAATCGCATTCCATAGCAATAACATCCAACAATTGTTTTCCATTTTTCAAGAGATAATCGTAAACTTTTTGTTCATCATTATCAAGAGAAACAAAAAGTTGTTTCTGAACAGTTGGTGTTTTAATGTTTTCAATTTCCCAGTTCAATATATAGGCTAAATCGGCAGCAGAAGTCAATAAATGAGCTCGTTGTGTTTTGATTAAATCATTGCATCCTTGACTGTATTTATCTGTAGTTCTTCCTGGAACGGCAAATACATCTCTACTATAATCATTGGCAACATTTGCAGTAATCAATGAACCTCCTTTTTCGGCACTTTCTATAACAATAGTTGCTTCGCTAATTCCTGCTACAATTCTATTTCTTCTAACAAAATTTTCTTTATCAGGATTTGATGTGCTCCAAAATTCGGTCATGAATCCACCATTTTGCTCCATTTTGGCAACATATTTTTTATGTGTTTTGGGGTAAATTTGATTAAGCCCATGAGCTAAAACACCTATGGTTTGCAAATTATTATCCATTGCTGCCTGATGTGCAACAATATCAACGCCATAGGCAAAACCACTAACAATAATGGGGTTGAAAACGGCTAAATCTTCAATTAATTTTTTGGTAAATTCTGTTCCATAGGAAGTAATATTTCTTGTCCCAACAATGCTAATAATCTTTTTTGTTTCAAAATCAATTTTACCTGATTGAAATAAAAGAACTGGACCATCAATGCAATGCTTCAATCTTTCTGGATAGTTTTTGTCTTTGAAATATATTACAGAAATATTTTCTTTTTCAATGAATTTCAATTCGTTTTCAGCTTTCTGGAATACTGACTTTTCTTTAAGGTTTTTCAAAAGCACTTCACCTATTCCATCTATGTTTCTTAGATGTTGACTTTTTGCAGAAAAAATCTCTTTAGCCGAACCACAATGGTTAATCAATTTTTTGGCAACAATATCACCTACACCTTCTATTTTTTGTAATGCTAAAATGTAAAATAAATCTTCAAAATTCATAGTAACTATTTGTGGGTCAATTTAGATAATTTATTATTGTAATTGTTAATAAAATTTGTGAATAATTTTTTGAAACAAATATTGATTATTTATTTTTGTTAACATGAAGATTGAACAATATATTTCACAACTTTTATACCGATATCAATGTGTTACTGTCCCAGGATTTGGGGCTTTTTTGACTGATTACCAATCGGCAAAGATTGATGAGAGTTCACATTCTTTCTTTCCTCCAAAGAAAATAATTTCTTTTAATCCTTATATCAAAAACAATGATGGGCTTTTGGCAAGTCATTTGGCACATGAGGAAAAAATAAACTATGATGTAGCAGTAAATATTATTCAAACAGAAGTAAACTCTTGGTTGAAGATGCTACAGGAAATAGGTCAGATTAATCTGAAAAATATTGGTGGCTTTATTCTAAATACTGAAAAGAATATTGTTTTTTCTCCTATTGATCAAGTCAATTTTTTGAAAGAATCTTTTGGTTTATCTTCTTTTGGTTCTCCTTTAGTTAAAAGAGAAATCTATAAAGAAGAAATTGAAACCCTTGAAGAAAAAGCACCAATAGCAATTACTCCTGAAAAAAGAGCAAATTATTCTTGGTTAAAATATGCCGCAATTTTTGTTGTTTCATTAGGAATTAGCGGAGGAATTGGTTTTAAGCTTTATAAAAATTATGAAGAGCAAATAGCTGCGCAAACTCTGTTGGTTGAAAAAAATGTTCAGCAAAAAGTTAACGCAAAAATTCAAGAAGCTACTTTCTTTATTGAAAATCCACTGCCATCTGTAACATTAACTGTTCCAAATGATGATATTAAAACTCCATATCATGTGGTTGCAGGAGCTTTTAGAATTGAGGAAAATGCCGAAAAAGCATATCAAACTTTGTTGAGACTTGGTTTCAAAGCAAAAAGAATTTCTAAGAATAAACATGGTTTATATCCCGTGCTTTATGGAAGTTATCCTAACTATGCAGAAGCCCACAAAGCAATGAAAGACATTCAAAAACTAGACAACAAAGATGCTTGGTTGCTAATTGAAGAAATAAAGTAAAATCCCGAAAATCTCGGGATTTTTTATTTTAATTAATATCAAATACCTTTGCAAAAAAAACGATGACACCTAAACATCCTTCTGATTCACTTACTGTGTTAACAGACTTGGTTTTACCAAGTGAAACAAACCCATTGAATAACTTATTTGGCGGTGAATTACTAGCCAGAATGGATCGTGCAGCAAGCATAGCCGCCAGAAGACATTCTAGAAGAATTACTGTTACTGCATCAGTAAATCATGTGGCTTTTAACAGATCTATTCCACTAGGAAGTGTTGTTACTGTTGAAGCAAAAGTTTCTAGAGCTTTTACATCATCAATGGAGATTTATCTTGATGTTTGGATTGAGGATAGAGAGTCAGGCTTAAAAATAAAAGCCAACGAAGCCATCTATACTTTTGTAGCTGTAGATGACATGGGAAATCCTGTTCCTGTTCCTCCTCTTGAGCCACAAACAGATGAGGAAAAAGCTCGCTTTGATGCTGCCTTACGAAGAAAACAACTTAGCCTAGTTCTTGCTGGCAAAATGAATCCTCACGATGCTACTGAACTAAAAGCATTGTTCCAATAAAAACAAAAAACCCTGAAAATTTTCAGGGTTTTTGTTTTACATATTACTCAACCAGCTTGCGGGATTATTGTAAGTTGTGTTCTGTAGTATCATAAATTTCAAAACTGTTTTACCTGTTTCTCCATTGGTTCTAATTTTACCTAAACTTTGCTTGGTAGAAACTTTGTCTCCTTTTGAAACTGATACGCTACTCAAGTTTTGATATACAGTAAAGTAATCACCATGTTGTATCATTACCGCTTTATTCACTGGCGATAGAACAATTACATTAGCCACTTCGCCATTGAAAACTGCACGTGCATTTGCTCCATTTTCAGTTGAAATCTCTACACCACTGTTGTGAACTGTAAGTGTTTTATATACAGGATGCGGCTGATCTCCATAGGGTAAAGAAACTGCTCCTTTCTCTACTGGCCAAGGAAGTCTTCCTTTGTTTGCTCTAAAATTATTAGCAACCAATTGTCCTTCGGGAGTTAATACTATCTTGGCTGATGTTTCAGTTTTTTTAGTATCTGCTGCTGTAGTTGTTTTTGGGTTTGCTTTGGCTTTTGCTGCCGCAGTTTTCTTATTTGCTGCTGCAATTGCATCGCGAATCAATTTTTGGATTTGTGCATCAATGCGTCTTGTTTCTTGTTGCTTTTTCTTTATTTCAGCTGCAATCTTGCCTTTATCTTTTTTTATTTGGTTGGCTATTTTTTCTTGCTCTTGTTTCTCTTTTTCTAATTCTTTTCGTTCTTTTTCGTTTTCTTCAATCAGTTTTTCTTTTTCGCTTTTTTGTTCACCAATTACCTTGTTATGAACTTCTAATTCTTGACTTTTACTTTTTATTTCCTCGGCTTGCATTTTTCTGAAGCTAGCGTATTGCTTCATATATTGAAGTCTTTTGTAGGCTTGGAAAAAATTTTCGGATGAAAGGAGAAACATTAATTTGCTTTGCTCAGAACGACTTTTGTATGATTTTCTTATCATCTCAGCATAATCTTCTCTGAGTTTTTCTAAATCTCTGTTGAGCTGATTAATTTTTAATTGATTGACATAAATATCATTACTCAAAATCTTTGTTTGACTTTCTGTAGTTCGAATGAGTTTTTCTTTTAAACCAATTTTTTCCTTTTGTATCAATAATTGATTAATAACCGATTTTTCTTTGGTTTTCATTGATTTTAAAAGCTCTTCTTTCTCTCTTATTTCGGCTTGAATTTTGGCTTTTCTTTCCTCAAGTTGTTCTTGTGTTATTTGGCACCACAACTGCGAGGCAAAACAAAAAAAGAGTATGGTTAAAAGTTTTTTAGACATATTATTTTTAAAAATTTATTTAATTTCTATTCTTTCATATCCATCGGGAACACTGTAGGGAAAATTCATTTCTTCATTGATGGCAACTGAGTTATAATCAGCTTTTATTGTTGTTCTACCTGTTGATTGATTAGCTAAAATTGTCCAACTAGACGGCAAAAATATCGATGAATATTCCTGAAATGAAGGATAGTTTATGGAAACCATTCTTTGCTTTTCGGGTTGAGTGATTTCTTGTTTCTTCAACAAAAATCTTTCTCCTTCGAAGTAGAATGCTTTCTCAACTTGGTTATCATTTCCTGTCAATCGATACAAGTTTTCGAAAATCTGACTTTGATAATTACCTTTGCTCAAATCGTCTATTGGTTGCCCTATGAAAAGATTTTGCACTTTTTGAAAATCAAGTTCAGTTCCTAGCCAATTGCTCAACAATTCATAATCTCCTTCAAAAAATTTTCCTCCCATTTTTTCGTAATACTTTACTGTTGTTGGGGTAATCAAGGCTTTTGCCATGGTAATTCCAAGAAAGCGAATACTAACTAGTATTTTTTCGTCCTTTTTTATTCTAATCTCAGCTGTCATGTTGTAGGATTGTTTTCCATCATCATAATCTGCTGCTGATTTTATATATAACGTCTTGAAGTCTGGATTTATTTTGTAATGATTTTCGATAATGCTTTTCGAACTCATTGCATCAGAGGCATGACTCTCTGCAACAACTGCTTTGGGTTTACAAGAAACCAAAAAAAACATAATGAAAAGCACACTTATTTTCTTCGACATATTATTTCTTTTGTTTTTTGATAAGTTCATTGGCTTTTGTAAAATAGCTATCTTTTTTCTTCATATCACCAAGTCCGTTATAAGCTTCACCAAGTTGAATATAGAAATTGATTTCTAACGAATAGTCATCAACCACAAAATCTAAACCCGTTTCTAAAAACTCTTTTGCTTTTTTAAAGTTTTGAAGTTGATTGAAAGCCAAACCTGCATAGTAATAATATTGTGGCTGTGTTGGATAGAGCTGAGTTAATTCATCTGCTTTTTTTGCCAACAAATCAAACTTCAGGGTTTCTGTATAGGATTGTAATAAAAGTAGTTGCAACTCCACATCATCTGAAGTATTGGAAAGTTGCATTTCAAAATATTTAATTGCCTTATTCCAATCTTTTTTTGAATAATAAAATTTACCGATTTCTTTTGCAACCAAAACCTGTTTATCATCCTTGAAGTAACCAATTGCTTTATCCAAATCTGGTTCAAACTGAGGATTGTTTTTGGCAAAAATTAAAAACTCATTCAGGATTCTGTGCTTAATTTTATTATCAATTTTTTTGCTCGGAAGAACAATATTCATTGACTTTACTGCATTTGCTCCATCGTTATTATTGAGATGAAATTTAAACAAACTAACTTGAGCCCAATCAGATGTTGGGATTTCCTTTTCTAGCTTTTTTGCAATATCAAGTGCTTTTTCTTCTTGATTACTTTGCGAATACAAGTAAATCAATTGAATATAATTGGATTCTTCTTTTGGGAATTTTTTTATTTGCTCTAGAAGATTATTTTTTTCTACACTTTGATACTTTTCGTCTTTGAGAATTTGGGCTTTATACAATTCTCTCTTTTCAGATTTACCAATACTTTCGTTCAACTCGTTAATCAAGGTCAACGCTTTGTCATATTGGTTTGTTTCCATATAAAGTGACGTCAAATCTTCTTTGTAATCAACTTTGAATTCTATCAATTTTTCAACAATAATAATGGCTTGATTAAAATCACGAGTTTCATAACAAACGTCATACATTCCTTGCCAAGCCCAACGGTTATTGGGTTCAAATTGAGTTACTTTTTCAAAATTATCATAGGCTTCTTTATATTTTTTTTGTGCCAAATAATTTTTACCTAGTTCAAAATATACTACTGGATTATTGGGTTCAAGCTGTTGACATTTTTCTAAAAATTCAACTGCTTTATCATAATTTTCAATTCCCTTTTGCTTAAGTGATTCGAAAAAATTATCTTGAAATTCATTTGAAACACTTGCGACATCTTCTGGTTCGGTTTGCCCAAAAGAAATAGTAGAAATGGTCAACATTCCTATATAAAACAAATATTTCAAATTAATTTTCATCTATTCCAAAACAGAAAAATCTCCTATGCTTATGCTTGTAAAATCACCATTAAATGAGGCATGATTACCAATCATTGCATTATTTAGTTTAGCATTGCGCACATGTGCATGTGTTTGAACTAAACTATTTTGCATCTTTACGTTGATTAAATGTGTTCCTTTTCCAAGAGAAACATTTGGCCCAACAGTAGAATTAATTAAAACCACATCTTCACCTATATAACATGGAGGAATAATCGTTGAATTTTCAATTTTCACATCGTCTGAAACAAGTTTTTCTCCATCTTGATGCAAAAATCCTAGCATTCTTCCATTAGTTTCAACTGTTACATCTTTGTTTCCACAATCCATCCATTCATCTACTTGTCCTGGTACAAATTTCATGCCTTTTGCCATCATTTGCTTTATTCCATCGTTGATTTGATATTCGCCACCATGGATAATATTATTGTCAAGAACAGATTGAAGCTCATCTCTTAGAACGGAAATTTCTTTGAAATAGTATATTCCTATAACAGCCAAATCAGAAACAAATTCTTTTGGTTTTTCTACTAATTCAATTATTTCATTATTCTCATTCAAGTTGATTACCCCAAATGCTTCTGGTTGATCAACTTGTTTAACCCATATTACACTATCTGCAGTTGTGTCTAAATCAAAATTTGCTCTTATCAAAGTATCAGCATAAGCTATAACTGCTGGACCAGAAAGCGATTCTTTTGCACACATAATAGCATGACCAGTTCCTAGAGCTTCATTTTGATAATAAATCGTTCCTTTTGCTCCTAATTTTTGGGCAATTGCTACTAATTCTTCTTCCACTTTTTTTCCAAAACTTTCATGAATGATAAAAGCTACTTCTTCAATCGGTTGATTTAGAACTCCAGCTATATCCTCAACTAGTCTGTGAACAATTGGTTTTCCTGCTATAGGAATTAATGGTTTTGGTATGGTTAATGTGTGTGGTCTTAATCTAGAACCACGACCTGCCATTGGTACTATTATTTTCATATTTCTTAATTGTATATTGTAATATTGTAAAACTGTATATTGTTTTTTAAGTGAAGACTGATTACTATTTCACTCCTGTACTTCCAAATCCGCCTTCGCCACGAGATGTTTCAGACAATTCCTGAACTTCAATCCATTCGGCACGTTCATGTTTGGCGATGATTAATTGAGCTATTCGTTCACCATTTTCGATAACAAAATCTTCATTGGATAAATTTACTAAAATAACGCCTATTTCACCTCGATAATCTGCATCGACTGTACCAGGAGAATTTAGAACTGTAATTCCTTTTTTGGCAGCAAGTCCACTTCTTGGTCTTACTTGTGCTTCAAAACCGATAGGTAATTCTATAAATAAACCTGTTTTTACAATAGTTCTTTCTAATGGTTTTAGCAGTATTGGTTCTGATAAATTTGCTCTCAAATCCATCCCAGCAGAAGCAATGGTTTCATAACTAGGTAAACTGTGTTGAGATTTATTGATGATTTTTATAGTCATTTTCTTTTTATTATTCTTTGTAATGTTTCTTTTTCACTAGTGTATATGAAATATAAAAATACAGCTATTAGAGCTACTTTTATGAAATAGTTTTCTCTGACATAAGGAATGTAAAACGAGATGGCAGAAAAAACTATGGTCAACCCAAGATAGCTGAAAATCTTATTAAAATCATAGGGTATTGGATATTTTTTTTGCCCTAATTGATAGGACATGATCATCATGGTTCCATAGGCAGCAATAGTGGCTATAGCTGAACCATAATAACTAATTTTTGGTATTAACAGTATGTTTAAAACTAAAGTTACTAATGCTCCAATAACAGAAATATAAGCTCCAATTATTGTTTTATCAATCAATTTATACCAAACTGATAGATTTGTATAAATACCCAAAAAGAAATTTGCAAGTACTATTAGTGGAACCACTTTCATTGCATCCCAATACCTATCGTTAGGGACAATTACTTCTTTAAATAAATCAGCAAAAGCAATAACAATCAAACAAATTAATGAACCAAAAATGACAAAATATTTTGTTATTGTAGCGTAAGTGTATTGTGCATTTTCATTACCTGCATGACTGAAAAAAAAGGGCTCTATACCAAGAGTATAAGCCGTCCTGAAAAGAACCATAAACATCCCTATTTTATAGCATGCTGAGTATGCTCCAATATCTGACATGCTTACATGCATCCAATCGAGTAGAATTTTATCAAAATGCTCATTGATGGCAAAAGCTATTCCTGCAATCAGAATTGGTAACCCATATTTCATCATTTGACCCCAAAGAAGCTTGTCAAATTTCCAAGTTATATCAAAATAATCGGGAATGAGAACTAAAAGTGTCACCAAACTAGCAGCCAAATTTGAGATAAAAATATAACCTACTTGAAAATTTTCGAAATAAAACGTGCTAAAAAAACCATCTGGGTTTTTTGAAACAATTTTTGGAAGTAATGCAAGAAAAAAAATGTTTAATAGAAGATATATTAAAACATTTGTTATCTTAATTATCGCATATTTTATTGGTCTGCCTTCTGCTCTAAGTTTAGAAAAAGGTATAACTGCAAGAGCATCAAGTGTCAAAATCCAAACCGTGTATGTTATATATTCCACACCAATTCCAGACCAGTTGGAAAGTGTGTTCCTATATAATAAAGAGATTAACAAAAATCCTATTGAAGACCAAAATAGGGAAATCATGCTTGTAGAAATCACATTTTTTTTATCTTCCTCTTTGTTATAAAATCTAAAAAAAGCAGTTTCCATTCCATAGGAAAGCACCACGTTGAAAAAAACTAAATAGGAAAAAATAACAGAGACTTCACCCATTTTGCTTTTATCAGTTAAATAATAAACAAATAATGGATTAAGTAAAAAACTAATCATTCTTGGCAAGACAGTTGCCAATCCATAGATAGCGGTTTGCTTAAAAAGATTTTTATATAAACTCAAAATGAAGCTTCTCTATATTATCAAACAAAAATAGGTATTAAATTGAATGAATAAAAAAAGAGCCAACGTTTGTTGACTCTTTTTGTTAAAATATATTTTTCTTATTAACCATTCAACGCTTCAGCTCCACCAACGATTTCTAGAATTTCTCCAGTAATTGCAGCTTGACGTGCTTTGTTATAGGTTAATTTTAATTGATTTCTCAACTCTGTTGCGTTGTCTGTTGCTTTGTGCATTGCCGTCATACGTGCACCATGTTCTGCTGCAAAAGAGTCTCTAATTGCTTTATACAATTGCGTTTTTAGTGACTTTGGAATTAATGTTTCAACTATTTCCTCTTTTGAAGGTTCAAATATATAATCTGCTGATGCAGACTGACTAGACTGAACTGGGACTAATGGAAGGAATTGTTCTGTTTGCACAATTTGAGTTGCAGCATTCTTGAACTGATTATAAACCAATTCTATTTTATCATATTCACCCGAAACGAATTTTGATGTTAACAGTTCTGCAATTTCAGCAACGTTTTCGAAAGTCAAATTATCAAAAACTTCACTTTTGTTTTCCACTACATTGTTTGTCTTTCTTAAAACATCATTTCCTTTTTTACCAATGGCAAAAATATCAACTTGTAATCCAGCGTAGCTATCAGCAATTGTTTTTGATTGCTTAATGACATTTGAATTGAAAGCTCCACACAAACCTCTATTGGAAGTAATTGCTACAATCAGTACTTTTTTCACTTCTCTCTGAGCTGTGAATTGACCTCCTGCATCGCCTTCTAGAGTTGCGCTAACGCTTTGTAATAATTCCGTTAATTTTTCGGCATACGGACGCATAGCTGTAATTGCATCTTGTGCTTTTTTCAACTTTGCTGCAGAAACCATTTTCATCGCCGATGTAATTTGCATCGTAGATTGAACGGAAGTAATTCTATTACGTATTTCCTTTAAGTTTGCCATGTTCTTTTAGTAATTAGTAATTAGCGAATAGTAATTAGCTTTTAACTAATAACTATTCACTATTCACTTAAAATTAATTATATTTTGCTGATACTTCTTTAGCTGCTTTTTCTAAAACATCGGTAATATTATCATCTAATTTACCAGCTTTAAGAGCATTTAAAGTATCTCTGTGTTTGTTATTCAAGTATTCGATGTAATCTTTTTCGAATTCTTTCACTTTGTTTACTGGAACACTTCTTAATAAGTTTTTAGAACCTGCATAAATAATTGCAACTTGGTCTTCTACTGTATAAGGATCGTTTACTGCTTGTTTTAAAATTTCAACGTTTCTTTTTCCTTTTTCAATTACATTCATAGTAGCTGCGTCAAGATCAGAACCAAATTTTGCGAAAGCTTCTAACTCACGGAATTGTGCTTGATCTAATTTTAAAGTTCCAGCAACTTTTTTCATTGATTTAATTTGTGCATTACCTCCAACACGAGATACCGAAATACCTACGTTGATAGCAGGACGAACACCAGAGTTGAATAAATCCGACTCAAGGAAAATTTGTCCATCTGTAATCGAAATTACGTTTGTTGGGATGTATGCAGAAACGTCACCAGCTTGAGTTTCAATGATTGGTAAAGCTGTTAATGAACCTCCACCTTTAACGATAGGACGTAAAGAATCTGGCAAATCGTTCATGTTTTTTGCAATATCATCATCTGCAATAACTTTTGCAGCTCTTTCTAATAGTCTTGAGTGAAGGTAGAAAACGTCTCCAGGATAAGCTTCACGTCCTGGTGGTCTTCTTAATAATAATGATACTTCACGGTAAGCAACTGCTTGTTTAGATAAATCATCATAAACAATCAAAGCTGGACGACCTGTATCACGGAAATATTCTCCAATTGCTGCTCCAGCAAATGGTGCATAAACTTGCATTGGTGCAGGATCAGAAGCATTAGCGGCTACAATTACTGTATAAGCCATTGCTCCTTTATCTTCTAAAGTCTTAGCAATTCCTGCTACTGTTGAAGCTTTTTGACCAACTGCAACATATATACAAAATACTGGTTGACCAGCATCATAAAATTCTTTTTGATTTAGAATTGTATCGATACAAACTGTTGTTTTACCAGTTTGACGGTCACCAATTACTAACTCTCTTTGTCCACGACCTACAGGAATCATTGCGTCTACCGATTTGATACCTGTTTGCAATGGTTCGTTTACTGGTTGACGGAAAATAACTCCAGGAGCTTTTCTTTCCAATGGCATTTCATATAAATCTCCACCGATTGGTCCTTTTCCATCGATAGGTTCTCCAAGTGTATTTACTACACGACCTACCATTTGCTCACCTACTTTTAGCGAAGCGATACGTTGTGTTCTTTTTACAGTTGAACCTTCTTTAATTCCTGCTGAAGGACCAAGAAGTACAACCCCAACATTATCTTCTTCAAGGTTCAAAACGATTGCTTCCAAACCGTTTTCAAATTGAACTAGCTCACCATATTGTGCATTTGATAATCCGTACACACGAGCAATTCCATCACCTACTTGAAGTACTGTTCCTACTTCTTCTAAAGATGCACCTGACTCAAAACCAGATAATTGTTTTTTTAATATTGCTGAAATTTCAGCAGCTTTAATTTCTGCCATTGTATATATAT
>ERZ795062.2253-NODE-2253-length-12772-cov-6.029409_pt1 | contig 12772 bp, 10 predicted proteins | sample MGYA00375146_ERZ795062 | MGnify/ENA primary metagenome ERZ795062 (study PRJEB30191, sample SAMN05720281) | activated sludge metagenome | isolation source: Anaerobic digester | place: USA | collected 2015-07-16 ... | reverse complement strand
GCGGGGCGTTTTGCTACATCAAACTACAGATTCGGTCATCATCTTTCTTGCGAAATCCCCATTCAAAGAGGGCATCAAGCCCAAAATCGAAGGAAGTCGACTTTCAGCAAAATCGGCCTGTAAGCCCAATTTGGATAACATTTTTACCAACAAGCCATAAGGCCGTGCACTTCGGGCCAACGCCTCAGTGCAATTGCGCCGAACGAATGGACTTGTCGCCCGCGCCGTCCAGCGCGTCGGCACGGAACAGCATCGGCAGCCGCGTCCCGGCGTCGATGTCGGGGAAGACCTCGGACAGCGTGGTGACCGATTGCACATTGCATTCGCGCAGCAAATCCTGCATCAGCACGGCCACGTCCTGCGCGCGGTCGGTGGCGTGCAGCTCGGCGCGGAAGCCCTCGGCGCCCTTTTCGTCAAACGGGTTCGACAGCGACAGCCGCACCTCGCCGCTGCCGTCGGCCATCCGGTGCGCCGAAATCACGGCCTCCGGTTCGCCCACGCCGGAGCGGAACTTGCGGATGGCGTTGGTGGCGAACAGCTGCAGCGACACTTCCCGCTGCGCCGCGCGGCCCTGATAGAGCGCGGCCAGCGGCGTCTGCGGCGGCCGTGGCATGGCCAACAATGACAGGCCGCCACCGCCCAGTTGCTTGGCGAATGCCTGGGTGAACGGCATGCCCCACTTGCCGGTATCGCGCTCGGTGAGCAAATCCACGCCCGGTCCGGCCAGTGCGGTGCCCACCAGAAAGCGCAGGAACACGCTCTCCTGGTTGGCTGGCACCGGCATTGGCGCCCGCTCGACCGCAACCGGGGCACCGGGCGTCAGCGACCACCAGGCGAGCGTTGACGGCAATTTGTCCAGCGCAAACGCGGCCGGTGAAACCAGGGCGTTCGATAGCGCAAAGGTCTGGTTGGCGCGGAGCGCGCCGCCCGTCTTCATCAAGGCAACGAATTCGTTGCTGTCGGGCAGCGCACCGGGCACAGTGACTGGCGAGCCATTGGCGGCCACGATCACCAGCGGGATCGCGAACACCGTGGTCGGCAACGCGGCGTCGCCCGCCGCCCGGCCCGCCTCGACCTGTGCCATAGCGAGCACCCGCGCCAGCGTGCGTTGCACCGCCAGCGACGGCGCACGGGCGAGCGCATCGGCAATTGCGCCCGTGTCGGCCGCGCTCAGCATTGCAGCCATCGCGGCACGGAGCTCGGTCTCCCGCTTCTCCTGAATCACGCCCTGTTCCGCAGCGAGTGCGGCCAAAGCAAGGTCGATCAACGGGTTGGCCGGGGCACCTTCATAAATCGGGAAGGCGCGCGGGTCAGGAAGATGGAACTGCGGAAGCGATTGCATGCGGCGATTTTAGGGACGCCAGGCGCGCACCCCACTTGCCGCCGCGACACAGACCACGAATGCAACACCAAATCAACATCAAATGCGGCATTGCAGCATTTTTTGACCATCATCAAAAAATGGGTTTGTAGTTATTCGTAGTATTTCTTCGTTGATCTGGTGAGTGTCGCGAAGACGGCATCCCGATGGGAGGCGTCCCGAACCAACATGCGGACAAACCGCAGGGCGTCGTCACCAGATTGACGCTACCAGCGTTGCGCGGGCGCGCAGCGCGGAATCGTGACGCTGAAAAGGAAAGTACATGAAAGCCCTCTCTCTCGCCATCGCCGCCGCAATCGGCATCGCCGCCCTGCCAGCCAGCGCGGCCGACCTGTCCAACCTGATGGTGCGCGCGCGAGCGGTGAATCTCGATATGGCCAACAAGTCGGACGCCATCGCTGGCGTTGCACCGGCAGACGCTATTACCGTCAATGACAAGACCATTCCGGAAGTTGATCTCACCTGGTTCTTCACGCCGAACGTATCGGCCGAGCTGATCCTGACTTATCCGCAGAAGCAGACCGTCAGCGTTGGCGGCGCCGCCATTGGCACCTTCAAGCATCTGCCGCCAACGCTCACGCTGCAATACCGTCCGTTCCCGAACGCTGCCATCCAGCCCTACGTCGGCGCCGGTGTGAACCTGACCTACACGATGAACAACAACATGACTGCGCTCGGCAAGCGGGTCACGCTGGATGCCTACAGCCTGAAGCCGGCGTTGCAGGTCGGCGTGGACATCCCGGTCGACAAGAAGTGGTCGATCAACGTTGATGTCAAGAAGATCTGGCTGGGTTCCGACGTGTACCTCGACGGCACCAAAATCAGCCACGTGAAGCTTGACCCGCTGGCTATCTCGGTCGGCGTCGGCTACCGCTTCTAGCCGTTCGCGTCATCAGCGCTACGCCGCTGCGCCTGCTTCAGGCCGCAGCCGGCGCAGCCGCTGCGAACGCAGCAATGCGCGCTGTCACCCGCGTCAGCAGCGCCTTCAGCGCCGGATAGTCGCCGGTGCGCTCGCGGGTCGCTTCGTTCATGTAAAGCTTGCGGTTGATTTCGATCTGGATGCTGTGCCGGTCGTCCTGCGGGCGTCCAAAACGCTTGACCAGTTCCACGCCCTTGTAGGGGTCGTTGATCGCCACGCTCAGCCCTTCGCTGCGAAACGCCTCGGCGATCAGCGTTGTCAACGCCGGGGAGCAGGTGCTGCCATCGCGGTCGCCGAGCACAATGTCGGCAAAGCGGGTGCCCTGCTTCACCCATGACACCGGCCCGGCCTCCGCCGGCATCGAATGGCAATTGAGATGCACTACGCGGCCCGATGCGCCATGCGCCGCCTCGATCGCGCGCGTCACCGCCGCCCAATACGGCGCGTGACAATGGCTGATCCGCCGTTCGACCTCGGCAACGCTTAGCTTGCGGCTGTAGATCGGCGATTTGTCGTCCAGCACCCGCCAGACCAGGCCAATGCCCGACCGCGTCTTTGGCGAGTGATCCACCGGGTGCGGCCAGCGCCCATCCATCAGGCTCTCGTCAACGTCTTCCACGCGCCGGTTCGGATCCAGGTAACTGCGCGGAAATTCGGCGCAGATCAGCGTGGCGCCGAGCGACGGCGCGTCGCCGAACAAGTCGTCAACATCGGTGTCCTCCGCCTTGCGCAAATGCGCGAAGTCACAGGCGTAGCCAAAATCGGCGGGATACACGCGCCCGCTGTGCGGCGAATCAAGCACCAGCGGCACTTGCCTTACGCCCGCAGGCGGGCTCACCACTCGGACAGCGACGAAATCGTTCATATTTCGAGAATAAGCGAAAATTGCTGGTTTTACGATCACGCTTGCTCTGCCGCGAAACACTGGCGCGCTCCCGCCTGCCAGATGGTCGCCGTTGCTGCCCTCGCCCATGAAACTGAGCCAATTCTTCATCTCCACCACCAAAGAGGCGCCGGCCGAAGCCGAAATCGTCTCCCACCAATTGATGATGCGTTCGGGCATGATCAAAAAGCTCGGCGCCGGCATCTATACGTGGATGCCGCTCGGCGTGCGGGTGCTGCGCAAGGTCGAGCAGGTGGTGCGTGAAGAGATGAACGCCGCCGGCGCGATCGAGCTGCTAATGCCGGTGGTGCAGCCAGCCGAGCTGTGGCAGGAGTCGGGCCGCTGGGAGAAGATGGGCCCCGAGATGATGCGGGTGAAGGATCGCCATGAGCGCGACTTCATCGTGCAGCCCACCAGCGAGGAAGTGATCACTGACATTGCCCGCCAGGAGTTGCGCTCGTGGCGACAACTGCCGATCAACTTCTACCATATCCAGACCAAGTTCCGCGACGAGCGCCGCCCGCGCTTCGGGGTGATGCGCTCGCGTGAGTTCATCATGAAGGATGCCTATTCGTTCGACGTCGACAAGGACAGCCTGATGAAAAGCTATCAGGCGATGTACGACGCCTACAGCCGCATCTTCTCGCGTCTGGGCCTCGAATTCCGCGCGGTCAACGCCGACACCGGCAACATCGGCGGTTTCGCGTCGCATGAATTTCAGGTACTCGCCGAAAGCGGCGAAGACGTCATCGCCTACTGCCCGGATTCCGACTACGCAGCCAATGTCGAGATGGCCGAAGCCCTCGCCCCGGCAACGGTGCGTCCGGCCGCGACGCAGGCGCTGACGCTGGTGCATACGCCCGGCAAAAAAACCTGCGAAGACGTCGGCGAATTCCTCAAGCAACCGCTGCCGGCACAACTCAAGGCAATGATGTACGTGAGCGACGCCGGCTTCGTACTCTGCATGCTGCGCGCCGATCACATGGTGAACGAGATCAAGCTCGGCAAGCTGCCGCAGCTCGCCAACTTCCGTCCAGCCACCCCAGAAGAAATCGAGGCACACCTCGGCGTTGAGCCCGGCTATTGCGGCCCGGTGCCGCGCCACGGCAAGGCACATCCGGGCAAAGTGCTGGTGGTCGCCGACCGTACTGCCGCCGCGATGGCGGACTTCATCTGCGGCGCCAATGAATCGGGTTATCACGTCACCGGCGCCAACTGGGGCCGCGACTGCGCCGAACCGGACGTTGTTGCTGACATCCGCAACGTCGTCGAAGGTGACCCTTCGCCCGACGGCAAGGGAGCGCTCAAGCTCCGTCGTGGCATCGAAGTGGGCCATGTCTTTGCGCTGGGCCAGCGTTACTCGGCGGCGCTCGGCGCCCGCTTCCTCGACAAGGAGCAGAAGGAGCAGGTCATGGAGATGGGCTGCTACGGCATTGGCGTCACCCGTGTGGTTGCCGCGGCCATCGAGCAGAACCACGACGCCAAGGGTATTGCCTGGCCGGTGCCGATGGCCCCCTTCACGGTCGCCATTGCTGCGGTGGGTTATGACCGCAGCGCCGAGGTGAAGGCAGCGGCCGACAAACTGCACGGCGAGCTGACAGCGGCCGGCATTGACGTGGTGCTCGATGATCGCGGCGAGCGCCCCGGCGTGATGTTTGCCGATCTCGAACTGATTGGCATCCCGCACCGCATTACGGTGGGCGACCGCGGCCTCAAGGAAGGCATGGTCGAGTATCAGGCGCGGCGTGCTGAGGCTGCCAGCAAGGTGGCGCTGGGCGACATCGTGGCCCATGTCCGCGGCGCTCTCGCCTGAGTTGCATTTCTGGTGTTGCCGCGGGGTTGTAGTGAGCCATCGACCACGATGACCATCGTCACCACCACATCCTCGCGCGTGTTCGCGAGCTGGTCGTTCCGGATGTTGCGCGCGTTCGCAGCATCCGCTGCTCTGCTGTCTGCGGGGTACGCGTTTGCCGGCGCGCAGGCCGAAGAAAAGCTCTCCGCCAGCGTACAGACTTCGATGGCGTCCGCAATCGCCGACCGTGCTGCGCCAAGGCTGATTGGCGATGTCCACGAGACGCAGGCGTGGTTGGCAGAAATGTCAGCGCGGCTGGCGTCGCGCATGAAGGACAACGAACAGCGACGCGAGTTTCTGGTCACGGTGCAATATGAAGCCAGCCGCGCCGGCCTTGATCCGCAACTGGTACTGGCGGTGATCAACCACGAGAGCGCGTTTCGCAAGTACGCAATTTCCAGCGCCTCGGCCCGCGGCTACATGCAGGTGATGCCGTTCTGGGTGCGCCTGATTGGCACGGCCGACCACAATCTCTTTCACCTGCGCACCAATCTGCGCTATGGCTGCGTGATCCTGCGCCATTACCTCGATATCGAGAAGGGTGACGTCGTTCGCGCGCTGGCCCGCTACAACGGCTCGCTCGGGCGCTTCGAGTATCCGAACGCCGTGCTCGGCCTGCTCGAAAGCCGCTGGAAGTGGACGCCCACCAAGACGCCCTGACCGGCGCGGCAGGCCGCCCGTATGTCGGGCGTTTCGCGCCCTCACCCACCGGTCCGCTGCACTTCGGTTCGCTCGTCGCGGCAATGGCCAGCTACGCTGATGCCCGCGCCCACCATGGCCGCTGGCTGATTCGCATCGAGGACGTCGACACTACGCGCTGTTCTGCCACGGCGGAGCGCACCATCCTCACCCAGCTAGCGTGCTATGGCTTTGTGCACGACGGCGACATCGTTCGCCAGAGCGAACGCTCTGCCCTATACGAGCAAGCCCTGGCACAGTTGCGCACAAATCATCTGTTGTTCGCCTGTGCCTGCACACGCAAGCAACTGGAGGCAGCGCCGCGCAATTTTGAGGGAGAAGCGATCTACCCCGGCACCTGTCGCGAACGCCGCTTGCCATTTGCCAGCAACGCATCGCGCGTGCGTGTGCCCGCGATGGGCGCTGACGAAGTCTCCTTTGTCGATCGTGCGGCAGGCGCCATCACGCAGCGTCTGTCGACCGAACTGGGTGACTTCGTGTTGCGCCGCGCCGATGGCATCTACAGCTACCAGCTCGCGGTGGTGGTCGACGACGAACTGCAGGGCGTGACACAGGTGGTGCGTGGCGCCGATCTGCTCGGCAACACACCCCGGCAACTCTATTTGCAGCGTTGCCTCGGCTATCTAACGCCGGGCTATCTGCATGTCCCGCTGGCGCGCAACGCCGCTGGCGAAAAACTCTCGAAGCAGACTCGGGCTACACCGCTCGCGACCGACAACGTGCTCGTCACACTGCACGCGGCATGGGCTTTCCTGCGCCAGGACCCGCTGACGGATGCCAGCTCGGTGCCTGAATTCTGGTCGCTGGCAGCCAGGAACTGGCGCCCGGAGCTCCTGTCCGGGCCACCAACAGACGCCCTTACGCAAAATCTATAATTAAAGGTTCCCCGAAAAAAAAGAAAGCACCTGTTATGACCACCCTTGTAGTGGTGCGCAAAGGCAATATGGCGGCCATCGCCGCAGACTCGCTCACCACCTTCGGTGACACTCGCCTGTCCGACAGTTTCGACGCCTCCTCCGAAAAAATGGTCCGCTACGGCGACACCGTGATCGCACTCTGCGGCAGCGCCGCCCATCAACTGGTCTACGAAAACCTGTTTTCGACCTCGAAGGATTTGAACTTCAACAGCAAGGCGGAAATTTTCGAGACCTTCCGCAAGCTGCACGCCATCCTCAAGGACCAGCACTTCCTGAACCCCAAGGAAGAAGACGAGGATGCCTATGAGAGCACCCACATCACCGCGTTGATCGCCAACCCGACTGGCATCTACGGCATCTATTCGATGCGCGAAGTGTTCGAGTTCAAACGCTTCTGGGCCGCAGGCTCGGGTCGCGAATACGCGCTGGGTGCCATGAACGCGCTTTATGACCGCCTTGATTCGGCAGAGGCCGTGGCGCGCGCCGGAATCGAAGGCGGTGCCACCTTCGACAAGAACTCCGCATTGCCGATGCAAGTCATTACTTTCCCGATGGCGCCCGCGCCAGTAACGGCCTGAGCATCCAGCTGCAGGGCAAACGATGGACCGGATCACGGCAGGTTTTGATCAACTGACGCGTTTCTGGCTGGAAACGGCACCGGCGCGCGGTGTTGTCGCACGCCTTGATGAGAGCATGGTGTCGATGCTGCAGCATCATGACTATCCGGTCGCGGTGTCATCGCTGCTGCGGCAGCTGGTGGGCGCAGCAGCGCTGCTGGCCAGCAATCTGAAACAACCCGCACAGGTCGTGCTGCAGGCGCAGGGCGACGGCGCGGTGCCACTGCTCTGCGTCGAGGCGACGGATCGCCTGACTTTTCGCGCCTATGCCAATGTGCGCGAGGACGCCAACATCGCGGCGGACACCGACCTTTCGTCACTGGTCGCGCCCGACGGCAACGGTCGTTTTGTGTTGACCATCGCGCCCGAGGAAGGGCAGATGTATCAGGGCATTGTGGCGCTGCACGCTGGCAGCGTCTCGTCACTGCTGGCCGATTACCTGACCAATTCGCAGCAGACGCAGACCCGCCTGTGGCTTCGCCAGGACGGCGACGCACTGGAGGCGATGCTGCTGGAGCGCCTGCCTGACAGTCGTGATGAAGCTTCCGACAGCGCCTGGGAGGCCGTGGTGGCGCAGGCAGAGACTGCCTTCGCGTTGCCGTTCATGCCGTTCCCGTACAGCGAATGGTTGCCGTTTGTATTCACTGGCCACGATGTGCGCGTGCATGCCGCGCAGCCACTGTCCTTTGCCTGCTCGTGCACAGTGGAGCGTGTGCTCAACGCGCTTCGGCTGGTCGGCCGCGAAGAATTGCAGCCGCTGATTGCCGAGCAGGGCCGGGTCGAATCTCGTTGCGAGTTCTGCGGCAAGCGCTACGAAGTGAGCGCCACCCAGTTGGCCGATCTGTTCGACCACGTCGATGCCTCGCACCCGCCGGGCTCAGGCACCGTGCACTGATCGTGGCAAGCGCAGCATCGATTTCCCCGTCGCAGCAGCCCCCGGTCCGCATTGACAAATGGTTATGGGCCGCCCGCTTCTTCAAAACCCGTTCACTGGCCACCGATGCCATTGATGCCGGGCACGTGCGCCGCGCCGCCAGTGGGTCGGTCACAGGCGAGCGCGTCAAACCAGCGCTGGCAGTCCGCGTCGGTGACGGCTATGTGATCCAGCGCGGCGACATGATTCAAGAGGTGCTGGTGCTGGCACTATCCGAACGTCGTGGCTCGGCCACTGATGCCGCCCTGCTCTACCGGGAAACGGACAACAGCATCAAGCGTCGTCTCGATCGTCAGGCGATGCGTGAGGCCGCAGGCGCGCAGACCTTGCTGCGTGGTCGCCCGACCAAACAGGACCGGCGTCGCCTCGCCGACCTGTTCTCCCGTAACTATTCCGGCCGCGATGACGGTCGCGAGCGATCATGACCCTCAGTTTCACCGGCGAGCGCTTCCTGCCCGAGTGTGCGGGCGAGATGGTCTACGAGCACTGGCATCGCTATCTGCTGGCGCAACGCCATGTGGCCGGCAAGCGGGTGCTGGACGCCGCCAGCGGCGAGGGCTACGGCTCGTCGCTGTTGGCGGGCAAGGCTGCCTCTGTCGTCGGCATCGATGTTTCGCCGGAAGCGACCCGACATGCCAGCGACCGATACGCTGCCGGCAATCTGCGTTTTGTCACCGCCAGCGTCGCGCAGATTCCTTTGCCGGACGCGAGCTTCGACGTCATCGTTTCGTTCGAAACCATCGAACACATGACCGAGCATGAGGCGTTCATGCGGGAGATTGACCGCCTGCTGGCGCCGGGCGGCATGCTGATCATCTCCTCGCCCAATCGGCCCGAATACAGTGACAAGACGGGTTATCACAATGAGTTCCATGTCAAGGAACTTGATCGTGCTGAACTCAAGACTTTGCTTGATCGACACTTTCCGGCCCAGCAGTGGTTTGCCCAGCGCCCGGCTTTCCACTCGATGATCTGGCCGTTGAGTGCGACGGCAACTGCAGCCGAAGCGCTGACCGCAGATGGTAACGACGGTTGGCCAGACGAACTCTATTTCCTGGTATTCGCTGCCCGCGAAGGCGCATCACTCGCGCAGGTTGTCCCGACCGTAACTTTGGTCACCGATCGCGAACAATCGGTCTATGCCGAGTGGTCACGCACCTACCGCGAAAACCGGATGCTGCATGACCGCATTCGCGAACTTGAAGCCGCAGCCATCGCAATGCCGTCGGACGCGGTCGCTGCGCCAGATGCATCCGCCGCAGCCGAGCCGTGGTTGGTGCGCGCTGCCCGCCGCATCGCCGGAGGACGCTAAACAGTGCTGCAGGAAGCAGATCGCCTTGCATTGGCCCAGTTTGCTGGAGCCGGCGCACCACGGCTGTTGTTTGTCACTCACGCATGGGGAGGCGGCGTCGAGCAGCATGTCACTGCGTTGAGCACGTTGCTTGGCCCACGAGCACGAGTCATGGTGATGCGACCGGCCGGTTCGCAGCATGTTGAAATGCAGATTGGCGACGGCCCGCGCCGGCGGATTGCCTGCGACAACTGGCAGTCGCTCGTAGAGGCATTGCGCAATCTGAACTTTTCCAGAATGCACTTGCATCATGTGCATGGCCTGCCAGCCGGGGTGCTGACGCTGGACCTTGCACTTGGTCTGCCACTCGACGTTACGCTGCACGATTACTTCACCGTATGTCCGCAATATCAGCTGGTCAACGCCGAAGGGCGTTACTGCGGTGAGCCCGACGCGGCCGGTTGCAGCAACTGCCTGTCTGCCCGCCCGCACGCGTGGAACATGAGCATCACCGAGTGGCGAGAGGCATTTGCGTCCGTATTGCAGCGCGCTCAACGGGTGTTTGCACCGAGTGCGAGTGTGGCGGACGGCGTGCGGCGCTATGTGCCTGCCTTGAACGCGCAGATCCTCGCCCACCCGGAGCGGCCTTTCACATTACCCACCGTCGTGAAGGTGGCGCTGCTGGGTGCACTGTCACCGGCGAAAGGATTGAACGTTGCCACGGATGTCGCAGCCTATGCCGTGGCAACGCGATCACCGCTGGTGATCCGCTTGATCGGACATGCTGCAGAACCGCTGCCGGAAACTATTACAGCGACGGGGTCCTACGCTGGCGATGCACTCGGCCAGTTGATCGCAACCGAGCGCCCGGATGTCATCTGGTTGCCCTCGCAGGTTCCGGAAACGTATTCGTTCACGCTGTCGGCCGCGCTGGCGACCGGGTTGCCGATTGTCGCGTCCGCCATTGGTGCCCTTGCCGGGCGCCTGCAGGGCGAGCCGGGCGCCACGCTGCTGCCGCACGACAGCACGGCCAGGAGGTGGCATGACGCATTGCTGGCCGCAGCAAGTGCACAGACTCAGGCTCATCACCGCATCAATCCCGAGCGACTGGTTTCCGCGAGCCTTGCGGCCGAAACGTATGGCGATATTTATCTGCAAGGCATTGCCAGCGCCGTGGCGGCCGGAGACCCGGCGGCATTGCTCGCGACGATAGACGCTGGCTGGCGCGACGGCGACGCAGCAGCAGATGACGCACGACCGCTGCTGGATATCTTCCGCGTCGGAGTCTACGGCGGGCATCGCCAATCCCTTCAGGTGGTGGAACATGAGCTGCAGACATTGCCTCCGGGTGAGACGAGCGTCATTGGCCGCTCCCAATTTGCGACTGTCGTTACCCAGTTGAATGCGGCCGAGACACTGGTTGCCGATCTCGAAGACAGTGCGACCAACCTGCGCGAGGCGCTCGATGCGGCCGATGTCAGGGCCGTCAGCGCGCGCGAACACATTGCCTTTCTCGAACGCGAGTCGGCGCAATTCCAGCGCGAGCGCGACAATCTGCTTGCGAGCACCTCATGGAAATTGACGCGACCGCTGCGGCTGGTGGTTAGGGTTGTGCAGCGCGCCTCACGCCTTGCGCAGGTAGCGTTCAGCCTGCTGCGCCGCGCCCCGGCGCTGGCGCGTGGCGGCATGATCCGGTATCGCCGAGCCGGCTGGCGCAGTGTGCTCGAACGGCTGCGACTGGAGTTCCGCCCCCGCCCGGAGGCTCCAGTCATTGAGCTGCCCGCTGGTCCCGTCGATCACATTGTTCCGCTGGCGATGATGACAGCGCCCGAACACCCGGTGATTTCCATTGTGATCCCGGTCTACGGCCAGCATGAAACCACATTCGCCTGCCTGAAGAGCATCGCTGCTCATCCTCCGCGCCAGCCGTACGAGATCGTGGTGATGGACGATTGTTCGCCCGAGCCGGCCGCATTGGCGCTGGCCCCGGTGACCGGCCTCCGGATCTTGCGCAATGAACGCAATCTCGGCTTCATCGGCAACGTCAACGCCGGCGTGCAGGCGGCACGAGGCGACTGGCTGGTCATCCTCAACAACGATACGGTGGTACGGCCGGGGGCTCTGGACGCATTGATCGACACTTTCACCCAGCACGACAACGTTGGTCTGGTGGGTGCCAAGCTGCTCAATGCCGACGGCAGCCTGCAGGAGGCTGGTGGCATCGTCTGGCGTGACGGCAGTGCGTGGAACTGGGGACGCGGACAAAACCGCGACGATCCGCGCTTCAACTATGTTCGCGATGCCGATTACTGCTCAGGGGCTGCACTGGCAATACGCCGCGATCTGTTTCTCTCCATTGGCGGATTTGACAGCTACTACGCCCCGGCCTACTACGAAGACACCGATCTCGCGTTTCAGGTGCGCGCGCGTGGCCTTCGGGTGCTGTATCAACCAGCCGCCGAAATCTTTCATCTTGAGGGTGTCAGCCACGGTCGTGATGAAACCAGTGGCATCAAGGCGCACCAGGTAACTAACGCTGGCAAGTTCCACGAACGCTGGAAGGACACGCTTGCCAATCATCGTGACAACGCGGTCGAGCCCGAACAGGAAGCGCATCGTGGTACCCGAAGCAACATCCTGATCGTTGAGGCGTGCATGATCACCCCCGATCAGGACGCCGGATCGGTGCGCATGCTGAATCTGCTGCACATCCTGCGCCGCGACGGGCACCATGTGACTTTTGTCGCCGACAATCTCGATGGCGATCCGCGCTATGCCAACCAGCTGCGCGCAATGGGCGTCGAAGTCCTGCATGCCCCGTTTGCGCGCAATGTACGCGCTGTCTTGCGCGAACGCGGACCAACGCTGGAGACCATTGTGCTTTGCCGCTACTACATCGCGACACAATACGTGCACAGCATCCGCAGCTATGCCCCGAAGGCGAAAATTGTCTTTGACACCGTCGATCTGCACTTCGTCCGCGAGGAGCGCGAGGCGGCGATCAACGGCAACCCGGCGATGGCGCGCTCCGCTGCCGCTACGCGCACTCGTGAGCTGGCCGTCATCGCACGCAGCGACATCACGATCGTAGTATCGGACTTCGAGCAAAAGCTCCTGGCCAGCCTGCTGCCTGGCGCACGCGTCGACATCATTTCCACCATTCAGTCGCCCGCTGTGACCAACGCGTCAGCCGATGACCGCGCCGGCATCCTGTTTGTTGGCGGCTTCCGGCATCCCCCCAACGTCGATGCGGTCAAGTGGTACATCACCGAAGTATTG
>ERZ795062.2249-NODE-2249-length-12778-cov-5.570777_pt1 | contig 12778 bp, 10 predicted proteins | sample MGYA00375146_ERZ795062 | MGnify/ENA primary metagenome ERZ795062 (study PRJEB30191, sample SAMN05720281) | activated sludge metagenome | isolation source: Anaerobic digester | place: USA | collected 2015-07-16 ... | reverse complement strand
GATGGATTTACTATCCTCTCCCCATATCCAGCTTTCATTTTATTTCCTCTCTATTTTCCCATACCTTTTCTATTGCGCTAACTATATCTTGCATATCTTCTTTTTCTGATAGAAGCACAGGATGTGCTATCCATACTGCTTGCTGACATAATTTCTCCGTATTCGGGCAATAAACCTCGGAATAGTTAACTTCTTTCCCATAATAAGGACATGAGACTGGACAATACTCAGGCCCGATTCCCTTTTCTTGAAAAAGGGGGTTTTGGTAGAGAGGAACAGGATAGCCTATACTAATTGGGACTCCCTCTCTACAAACCGCTTCTACAAACTTCTCTCTTTTCATCCCCCACTCTTCTTCTATAAATCTGAACATGTAAAGATGATAAGACCTTCTTGTAACTCTTTTGTCTCTGGGAATGGTCTTAATCCCCGGAATATTTTTTAAATTCTCATCGAGATACTTTGCCCTCTCCTCTCTTTTTGCGGTCTGTTTTTCTAATCTTGTAAGTTGCCCCAGTAAAATAGCAGCCTGTAACTCTGTCATCCTTAAATTGCCTCCTAAAAGAAAATGTTCATACCAGTGGCCTTCCTCTCCCCTACCGCAATTTGAATAGCTTCTCGCTCTCTCTGCAATTTCTTCATCATCTGTAAGTAAAATTCCCCCTTCTCCGCTGGTTATATTTTTACTCATCTGGAAACTAAATGCCCCGCAATCTCCCAGAGCACCTGTCCCTTTTCCATTCCACTTACTTCCCCAACTATGACAGGCATCTTCTATTATTTTTAAATTATATTTTTTTGCGATCTCTTTCAACACATCCATATCACAGGGGAGCCCGGCAAAGTGAACAGGAATAATTGCCTTTGTTTGTTCGGTTATTTTTTTCTCTACATCAACAGGATCTAAATTTCCTGTTTCGAGGCTTATATCAGCAAAAATAGGAATCGCATTTACTCTTAAAACCGAAGAAGCAGTGGCAATAAATGTATAAGGGGGAACAATTACCTCATCCCCTGCCCCTATGCCCAAAGATAAAAGACCGATCTCAAGTGCAGCAGTTCCATTCGTACAGCTTACTCCATACTCAGCATCCTGAAAGGAAGCAAACTCTTCCTCAAACTCTTTCACTTTCTCTCCATACCACCACTTACCACTTTCAAAAACTTCTAACAAATTTCTTCTTTCCTCTTCTCCTGTTACCGGCCAAGTGGACCATGGCTTTGCCTTTATATCCCTTACCGGATTTCCTCTGTTTATGGCGAGCTTTCCCATTTTCTGCCTCCTTTTATAAGTAACTGATCAGTATTTTAAAAATTAATCTAACAAGTTAAATCTTCTCCAGAGCATGGGCTCCCAAGTTGACCCTGGGAGCCCATGCGAATCTCTTCATTTAAAGAATAGCTGCTCGGGCCAGGTTATAAGGTCTCCACAATTGCGAGCATCGGCAGGAGCTACTTCAAGATAATTTCTAAGATTATTCTTCACTAATATAGGCTTAAATGCTGCTTGACCAATACCAATGATATAAAGATTCTTATCATGTATACTGAGAATTTCCTGTCCTATTCTAAGTTGTTCTTCTTTATCTATGGCACTCTTTAGCTGGTCATAAAGGACTTGTAACCTTCGAATATCTCCGGTTGGTTCTTCTCCACCTTTCCCTCCTGTAGCATACCAGACTCCATATAACGGTGCCCAATAGGTAGAACCTAAGGTAGGGACATACCACAAACCATAATCCAGCACCCAGTTAACAAGGGCACAAGCATATCCCGGAAGTTCTACTTCTCCTGTGCCAACAGCGCGACTATACCAGAGAGACCGCTCTTGCACCTTAACTGCTGCTTTAATTCCAATATTTTTCCAGTAATCGACTATCATCTGATACAAGTCTCCAACATTGGCAACATAGCCAGCATCCCAGGTCTCTATTGTAACAGCGAGAGTTTTACTATCCGGACAGAGGCGATATCCCTCCCTATCTCTCTCAGTTAGGCCCATTTCGTCCAGAAGTCGGTTAGCTTCTTCTACATTATATTCAAGAGCAGTCTTACCAAATTCTTCTCTAAAGTATGGATCTCCAGGACCACCAACAGGTTGAGCTATCCTACCCATTCCATAGAAAAACAGATCATTTATCTCTTCCCTGTTTATAGCATAGGAAAGTGCCATCCTGAATCTGCGATCTTTAACGATGAAACCAAAATAAGATTTTCCAATACTACAACTTAGCGTATTATCTTACCTTCCTCATCATATCAACCTATTGGAAGAGTATCTCTTCTCTTTAGATTACTACTTCTATTATGGTAAGTAGAACTACCAGCATGGAAGGTGAATAAGTTAGCATGAACCATTATCTAAACCTGTGCTTTCCATAACAAGCACCCAATCCTGAAAGATGGGAAGAGAGGTCCATGAAATTCCATCTTCTCTAGGCGGTGGCCAAGACCATTCCCCATTTCTGGCCTTGATTATGCCATAATCGATTTCATCGCCGTTTACCGGGTTAAAAAGAAATACCTTGTAAGAAACTCCATCTTCCAATCCTTTTATTTTAAATAGGGAATAAAAGAAAGGTAAGTAAATTATTCGAACCTCCCCGGGTATGCCTGCAGCATACGGATAATAATGGCGCCTCCGGTTCTCTTCTGACACATTGGTTTCTACCCATTCGGGGTGAGGTTCAAATAACCACCATTGGTATCTTTCAAGAAGTTTTTTTGAGAGCCCCAATTGATGAGAGCCAGGCGCCTTACTTGCTTCTTCCCACGGAGTATCCCCCCAGCTCATACCGTGCGGGCTGGGACCAAAAGCCTTTTCTCTTGTATTCACCTGCCATATGCCATTTGCCCCGTATGTATGTCCGGAAGCACCATTTAACACACAAGCCCAAAACATCAATCTTTGAACCTGCTCTTTGCACTGTCCTCCTATCCCCTCATATGCAACTTCTCCGTCTATTACTGGCATGATCGGTTCGGATTGGTAAGACTGGCGAATTCTGAAAACGGTATTCCCTATGGAATCATCACTGTGGCCCGTCTGTAACATATCGAAATCCAGTATATCAGCAAAACCAGGTACCTCTCTGATAAAACTTCCAGGGTGAACAGTCAGGGGATTATGATACGGGTCTATCTCTCGTAAATACGCTCCTGCTTCTTTCCACCCCATTCTCTGCAAGTTTTGATCCCTTTCTTTGTCTGCAGACAAATAATAAGGCATATCATATTCTCCTGCCAGGCACCACACTACAGGGTATGCACCATACCTCGCCACAAGATTTCTCCAGTGTCTTTTAATTCTTTCAATTCCCATAAAACTAAGAAAGTACCCCCAGCACCCTACGATACAGGGAACCAGCCCCAAATTCACAAGATAGTCAATCCTTCTATCGGCTTTATCAAAATATGCCGGGTTAACGCGTTCATATTTCTCTTCCCAGGGGAACCCCGCCTCATTGGCGCCTCTTCCATCGAACGGTGCCATATCAGGGTAAAGACCGGCGACTATCTGAATAACCGAAAAGCCTTTATCTATTCTATCCAGCGCTAGCGTTTGAAAATCCTTAGGCCATTTCAGTCTCTTACACAAACCCATCCACCATGTATCAGCCAACCAGAAAAAAGGTGTACCATCAATATGCTCGAGATGCCGCTTATTTGGAGATACACGTAGCGGTCCATGCTTTAATAGCGGATTATCACCTTCATAGGTTGCTACCTCTATTTCCCCTTCTCTCCCCTGCAAATCCATATTGGAAACATCCGAACATATGGTATAAAAATGATGGTAACCTGCTTTGGGTGATGCATAGCGTATGCACCACGTCTGTCCACCTTCCCAGAAGGCTGGCACTGTTCTTGCTTGCCCATCGGGATCGGTTACCACGGCAGACAGCTCTACTTCATTGAATGGATCTCCATACTTTTTGCTCGAGGTATAGGACCATTCCACCATACAATTTTGCTTTGTATATAACACTGTAGAACCTCCTTATAGATACCCCGGAGTATTCTTCGCACCCTCAGTACCCAGTAAACTCCTGGAATATCCCTGTAGTAAGAGATTAAAGTAATGATGAGAGGGTAGTATCATTACTTAAGAAACTTATTTAGTAACCCTACCCCGGTCACAAAAATTGAAGCTGCTAAAATATAGCTAACCCGTAAATCCATGATAATTAACCGCCATCATGAACACAAACAGCCTACAGCAGACTATAGGGGGAAAAGAACCCCCTATAACCCCCCAAAGACAAAAGAAAGAGACAGGAAATATAAAAACAAAAGACTACTGAGGAAGAAGAAACCTTCCTCACTATAGGGGGAAAAGAACCCCCTATAACCCCCCAAAGACACAAAAGATCAAAAACAAAAACCACTGAGGGGAAAAGCGAGGAAGAAAAAACATTCCTCAGTGGGGGAGCTCTGAATTTTTTACCCCCTGTAACCAGTTTTCAAGTCTTGAGCAACTGAGCAGATTTTACGTGATACTATAATTAATATAAACTTTGTTTTCTCAAGCTATCCTGCCTCCTGGCTAGTGCTACAACTAATATTTTCTCCAGAGCCACCCTCCATCTGTATTTCATACTAACGGTACAATCTAAGCTATTACCATAATAAAGTAAGGCTTCTTCTTGCCTCAGTATTTCTTGATTTCCTGGTCTGCTTTAAATTCAAAATCGTCCATACGAGTGCTCGCTTTTTAAACCCTCAAAATTAAATCCATATTTTAATAGTCTTAATCTCCCAGGGACTAATGCTTGTGTGCAAGCAGTTACCTTCTATCACAATATTTCCTTCCATTTTCTCTTCTAATAAATTGACCTCATAGGCCTCTCTCACACTCATTGGAAAACTTATCCTGACGTCGGGGGAAGGTGTTCCTTCAGTTTCAAACAATCGCAAAATATATGCATCATCATCTTCTGCCTTTTTAAAGGTTGACACGTAAACATGGTCTGCATTACGTATTTCTATCAAGGAATTACTTTCACCGTATGCTCCCTCATGAGAATCTACTGCCACAGCACCTAAAGCATAATTTAGCTCATACCCTTTCCTCCAGGCTTTGGATTCCCTCCAGCTACCTCTGTAGGTATAGATGCTATAAGTCACTTCCTGATTTTCCTCTATCCACAGGTTCTCTGGAGCATCATAGGTACCATATTTATCACCAGCGGCTATATGATAATAGGAGTGCTTAACCAAGCTTGACCTTAACACTCTTTTCCCGGTGTCTTTTCCCACCCCCGAGCTACACTCTCTTAAATCAAATCCATTTCTGCCATCATTACTTAAAACTAAGCCCACCTGATGATAGCCATCATCTATAGCTACCCATTTTTGCGCTGGCCACTCATATTTGCTCTCTTCATATTCGTTAGAGGGCACAGAAGGTCTTTCATATACTCCATAGGGTATTTCTCCCCACACTTTGGTAGATTGTGCCTCATAGTTAACCGGAACTCTGAACTTAACCAAGGTATCCATCCCATACCAATCATACTTAAATTTAATGTCTATTTTTTTGATACTTTTGTACAATATTATGCTTTCTGTTATTTTTGACACTTCAGGATCTTGCTTTCCTCGGCCATCAAAATTCTCATTAAAATACCTGTAAGTTATATCAATTTGAGTGGAAAACGAGTCATCAGCAACCACTTCAGCGCCTTCAGGAATTAGTAAATTAGTAACATCTCTATCAACATAATCTTTCCCGATATTCCACGCACCCCAGTAGCTCGGTTTATTCATAAATACTTTTAAACCAATCGCCTCCCCATCGGGGATAAACTGATAACCGAGCTCCTTATCGAATAACCCGGTAATAGATCCATCTTTATCAATTTCTAATCTATAAAAAGGACTTTCAAATGTCTGTTTACTTTCTATATTGCTACCTTTCCCAACTTCATCTTCGTTGCTAAACTCATAATAAAACACCTGATAACCCAAGGGAGGAAGGGAATCAGCATAGAAAGTTAAATATTTATCTCCATCTTCCTCTACAATTCTGGAGGGAACCTCTACTCCCTGGGCATTAAACACATTTACCGGTTTACCCTCCCACCTGAAGCGTAGTATGTCTTTCCTCTCCCAGGACAGAGGATTAAATACCACAATGGCACCATCACCTGAGCTTACAGTCTTTATTTTGGTGGCCATAAACTTCAGTGCATCACTGGTTAGGTTATTAGCAAAATTTATCACCTGACTCAGTTGATCTTTAGCATCCTTATAGACAGGAGTTATTGAACTTCCGGGTAAAATATCATGGAAATGGTTAAAACACACTAACTTCCATGCCTGAGTAAAATTATTCAGCTCAACCCCTTCCACCCAGCCCGCTTCAGGAGTGCTAAATAAATCTGTATCCGGATAGCTATAGCCAGCTAATCGAGCAAGAGAAGAATAAATTTCAGAAGTTATTAGCGCATTCTCTGCTTCTCTAACCATCTTTTTGATAATACCCTTAGAGGTATATGTCCCCCGGTGTGTTTCCACATACAGCTCATCATCCCACACCGGTATTAAACTCACATCATAATTCCTCTCCAGGGCATCAAAAAAGTCGTTTGCTGTAGAAATAAGATAATCTTTCCTCTCACTCAAGGCAATTGCAGCTTTTATTTCTTCTGCTGAGGGGCCTTCCCCATGGTCACCTCTCCCTACAAAAATAGCCATATCGCCTATGTATTTGTCATCAAAATACTTATCTATGTCCACACTATTTTTGGTATTAAATACTTCATTCTGGTACTCTGGTAATAACAACCTTGCTTTATTAAAATTAAATTCCTTTTTGAGTTGAGAATCTTTAAGATCTTGAGGATCTTGATTACATCCCAGAGGAGTTTGATAGGAAAGCAGCTCCGACCCATCGGGGCTTCTCCACTTAAAAACATAAAAAGGAAAGTGCGCCTTATCGGTATCTGATGTCCACAGTAGCTTGGTAGTAGTAAAATATTCTGCTCCACTCTTTTTGTATATCTGAGGTAGAGAGTGGGGAAAGCCAAAGCTGTCAGGTATCCAGACCACTTTATAACATGGTAAATCTCCAAATGTCTCCCTGAACCATCTAACTCCGTACAGCCGTTGCCTTACCAGACCCTCCCCTGAGGCGTTGTTAGGATCTGGTTCTATCCAGTTGCCATCTACCGGTATTAATTGACCTTTTAATACTTTTTCCATTACTTTATCATATATATCTTTATCAAATACCTCTCCCTGCGCTGAAGAGATAGGGTATTTACTGATCACCTTCATCCATTCATAGAATTGAGGCGAACTATAATGAAATTTATATTGAGCATATTTATTCATAAACTCTATATTGTGATTTAACGTTTTATCTACCACCCATACCGTCTCTGGCCACTGCCAGAGCCACGCAGCATCAGTGTGAGATTGCATCCATAAATATTTATCTCCTAATTCTTGTACCTCACATCCTCCTTGAGAAGCAGGAGGAATCAACAATACCGGAAGCAACAAAGAGAAACTCTTACTAAACAATTTGCCGGAAATAAAAGTCTTTAGTTTTTTCATTTTTATACTCCTTTCCTATTTAGTTTCACCTGAAAACTTACCTGTAAACAGTCAGGATAACTACCTCTCCTGGCTTCCCTTTTCAGGGAAGAAAAAGGATTTTGCATCCTTCCCCTTTTTCTGCCTTTTCAAAAGCTACCTCATAATCTTCTAAGGGAAAACGGTGAGTTATGACCGGGTTTACTTTCATTTTTCCCTCTGCGAGCAGTTTTTCTGTTTTTTCCCAGGTATCCCAGATTTTCCTCCCAAAGAAACCATAAATCTCTGCTTCTTTAAATACTATATCTGGAGACACTCTCACTTCTAAGGGGTTAGTAGATTGACCCACAACCAGAAGCTTACCCCCCACCCGGAGGTAATCCAGTGCCTCTCGCAAAGCCGAAACATTTCCTGAAGCCTCAATTACCACTCCCGGTCCTCCTCCCCAGTCTTTAGTTAGCTCTTGTATCTTCTCTTTAATATTTTCCTTCTCGGGATTCAGGAGGTAGTGAGAGCCCATAGTTTCAGCAATTTTCAGCCTCTCTTCATTCACATCCAGAGCAATAATTTGACCTGCTCCCATTACATGAGAAAAACCTATGGCAAATTGACCGATAGGGCCACATCCCACCACCACTACCGCCTCGCCTTCTACCCCTCCTTTTTCCACTGCCCGGTAAGGTATTCCCATAGGTTCTAGCATACAGCCTTCTTCAAAACTAAGAGAGGAGGGAATTTTTCTGGTAGATACCTCAGGAATTATCGCATATTCAGCAAAACATCCGTTAACATTATGACCGAAGAGCTTCATATTTTCACAGGTATGAGGCCTACCATGGGTGCACTGCCAGCACCAACCACAGGGAATATGAGTCTCTGAGGCCACCTTATCTCCCACTTGAATACTTTTCACTCCTTCTCCCACTTCCACCACTTCTCCCGCACACTCATGACCGGGAATAAAGGGGAGAGAATGAATGATGCTCTGAGCAAAAGAATCCCATTTATATATTTTAATATCTGAGCCACAGATGGCAGCGGCTTTAATTTTTACCAGGACTTCTCCCTTCCCTGGCCGGGGGACTTCCATCTCTTTTAATTCCAACCCTTTTTCTTTTCTGGTTTTAACAATAGCTTTCATTTCATTCCTCAATCATATTTCTGATAAAACCCGATAAAATTCTCCCACAAAAGAGGAAGATTATCTCCTTCCACCCGGACTTTTACCTCGTTAATCTTTTGTAACCCCGGAAATCCTTCCATCTTCTGTGCTCCTTCTTTTCCGAAAAACTCCACTTCTATAGAATAAGGAGGGTCTACTCGAAAAGGCGAAAATCGGTCAATGTTTTTTGTGGCTCTTTGAGCTTTCTCTGTTATTTCTTTTCTGGTTAACTCCAGAGGTAAACACAGAGCGCTGTGCTCATTTATAGCATATTTAACCGTCACCGTTTCCACTTCTCCCAGGAGATTTTTAGCTTCTTTTACTCCTTCCGAATCTCCAGCAACCAAAATTAAAGGCACCTGATAATAACCGGCCACTGCTGCTTCCATACCTATCTCTCCTACCAGAATCCCGTTTAAATAGATAGCTTTCATAGAATGGTCATAAGAATGAGTTAACAATCCCCCCGGGGCCTGAGCCATGGCATGAAACCCCACCATCATTACTCCTTTTATTTCCTGGTAGAGCTCAGAAAAAAAGGGATAGATTTTGCGTGGTTTTCCCATCACCAATTTAGCTCGAGGATGAAGCTCTTTCAGATTTAAGTTTAAGCCAAAATAATGCATGTCAAAGATTATAACCTCATCCGCTCCCCCTTCTATTGCTCCTTCCACCGCCCCTTCTACATCAGAAATAAGGTAGTCTCTTGCTTCATGGTAAAGAGGAGCACCGGGTTTAGCTTGCTGATCATTATCCACTACCCCTGAAGCTCCTTCCAGATCGGCAATTAGAAGAATTTTCATCACCACAACCTCCTTTAAATAGTTTTCGCCATTAACTATACAGCCTATTCCAGGCTCCCCAGAAAAGCCTCGATTATGAAATAACTCGAAGCAGCTCCAGGATCAATGTGACCCCGACTTCTCTCTCCCAGACGACTGGAACGACCTCGTTTGGAGACCAAATCTTTAGTAGACTCCATACCCCGACGAGCTCCCTCGATTGCCTCCTCAAGCATTTCCTTCAAGGACTTCCCTTCTTCATAAGCTTTCTGAAGAGCTAAAAAAGAAGGGTAAATAGCATCATACATAGTTTTATCTCCCAGCTCTACCTGCCCTCTCCTTTTTATCCCTCCAGCAAAAGCTTCCCACATTTTTACCAGATCCGAAGGAGAAAGCTCTTCTTTCCCCGCTACTGCTTTTCCAGCATCCATAAAAGCCGTACCATAAAGAGGCCCCATAGCTGCGCCTCCAGAGAGAACGATAGATTTCCCTACCGTTTGCAAAAGTTCACCAATATCTCTTTTCTCTTCTGGGAATTTATCCACCACTTCCTTAACCTTGCGGAAAGCACTGCAAACACTCTCTCCATGGTCAGAGTCCCCAATAGGAGAATCCAGGTCATTCAAATACTGGCGATGCTTCTCTAAGCTTTCCTCAATCCGGCTGAAGGCTATCTTTATTTTCTCAAAAGGTATAACGCAAGACATGACTTTTCTCCTTCAGTGCTGCACAAAATGCGCTCCGTCACAGGGAGCATCTATTAATCTTTTAAGCTCTTCATCCATTTTAGTTAAAGTGATCGAAAATCCACCCATCTCTAAAGAAGTGAAGAACTCTCCCACATAAGTACGATAAATTTTGATATTACGACCGGAAAGAATCTCTGCTACTTTTCGGAAACAGATATACATCTCCAAAAGAGAGGTAGACCCTAAGCCGTTAATTAAAACTGTAACCTCATCTCCAGAGTGGAAAGGAAGGTCTTCTAAAATTTGGTGGGTAAGCAATTCACTAACCTCATCAGCACTCATCATTTTCCTTATCTCTATCCCCGGCTCACCATGATGTCCCACTCCAATTTCCATCTCCCCTTCTCCTATCTGGAAAGAGGGTTTTCCAGTAGTAGGCAAAATACAAGGAGTATGGGCTACTCCCATACTGCGAGTGTTAAACACTGCTCTTTCTCCCACCTCTTTAATCTTTTTTAAATCAGCCCCTTCTTCTGCTAAGGCCCCTGCTACCTTCCACAGTATCACTTCCCCTGCCACTCCCCGTCGATTATCCATTCTATCGGGAGGAGATGAAGCCACATCATCATTGACTATGACACTTTCTACCTCTATTCCCTCGCTTTCTGCTAACTCTTGAGCCATGCCAAAGTTCATCACGTCTCCAGAATAATTTCCCAGACACAAAAGTACCCCCTCTCCAGCATCTGTGGCTTTGATGGCTTCATACACTCTCTGCACTGGAGGAGCGGCAAAAATATCTCCCACGGCCACGGCATCTACTAAACCCTTCCCGATATAGCCGATGAAAGCAGGCTTGTGCCCTGAACCACCTCCAGTTACTATCCCCACCTTCCCCTGGACTGGTGCATCTTTTCTCACCAGGACTCTTTCCGTTTCCAATCTCCTTACTTTGTTCTGATTAGCCAGTACAAAACCTTCTAACATCTCTTCAATTAAATTTTCTGGTTTGTTTATGAATTTCTTCATTTTCACTCCCCCCGGAGATATTTATTTTCTATCTCTTTAATTTTAGCCACCTTAGGTAAAGACCGTCCTCCCTGAAACTCGCTTTCCAGCCAGACATCTACTATTTTTTTAGCTAACTCCGGTCCCACAATGTGCCTTCCTAAAGTTAAAACATTAGAATTATTGCTCTTTTTGGCTCGTTCAGCAGAGTAAATATCATGAGCACAAGCAGCATAAATCCCGGGAATTTTATTGGCTGCCATAGCCATACCGATACCTGTCCCACAGATTAAAATACCGTACTGGTATTTTCCTTTTCTTATCTCTTCCCCTATCTCCCAAGCTATATCAGGATAATCCACCACTTCCTCTTCAGAGTTAACTCCCCGGTCTTCAAACTCGACATTTTTTTCTCTAAGATGCTCCACAATAACTTTTTTCAAAGGATATCCAAAGTGGTCAGAAGCAATAACCAGATACAAAGGTAACACCTCCTGTGAAGCTATTCACTCCTCTTCAACTTTCTTCCTTATCACCAAGCAACCCTTTTTTGCAGAAGGTCCACTACACCAGCCCCAATCGAGCATCAGTAAAGACCCAAGACTACCTTCCGAAAGAGCCAATTTCTAAGAACCGAGGAAAAACTCACAAGAACAAGGTCAGAATAAATTATCACCTAGTTTTAACCCACCAGAGAGTCAACTGATTCCACCCCACTCCAGGCGCCCTCTGGCGATTCCCATTTTTGAGCGACCATCTTGAGAGGCGCATCCTCTTATCTCTAAAGATTCAACACCCCAGCTAAAGTAATAGAGCAATCTTAAAACACATCAACCCTTTCATGCTCTCTTCAACCAAGTATCTTGAAGCAGAGTTCCTCAGGAGAACACAACCACTTACAACTATTACTGTATCAATCATCCCCTATAAAAGTGTTTTCCCTTATCAGTCACCATTATCGGTCATTCTTCTTTCCTTCCCGCTCCCCAAGCATAATCATAGCACAAATTATTCTTCCTATTGCAAGTCGACTGAGTAATTTTCCCGATCCTTCCCTCCCCCACCAGTTCAATCTGCAACGGCTATAATATTTAGCTTAGCAGATTTCTTTCCTGTAAGTGATATAAACTAAAAGGAGGGATCGGTAAAATTTTGTCGAGAAAAGAGGAAAGCAAAACACTGAGATTAACTTACCCGAGGGTCAAAAGAAGGGTCTCTAACCTCGCCAATAAGAACATAAAAAGATACAAATGATTTCCATTAAAATTATAGTTAACCGCAAAACCCATTATAATCCCTCTCTATTTTACCAAACACAATTTAACACTAAGTTTTCTCCCCTACAGGATGAGAAATAATTGTGTGACAATCCCATTCCGGTGGTCATTGCGTACACTGAGGAAGGCGCTTTTCCTTCCTCAACGTTGGAGCGTTTTTCCTCCAGCGTAATTGGTTTTAGTTTTTCTGTCTATCTTGCTTTTGATTTTGTGCCATCAGACACTGAGGAACGTTTTTTCCCTCAGTAGTCTTTATTCTTTCGTCTCTTATCTTTTTCGCTTTTCTCGGGGGGGTCATAAGGGGCTCTCCCCCCTATT